>OIYR01000149.1_pt1 | contig 39530 bp, 22 predicted proteins | sample 1588221 | NCBI WGS metagenome assembly OIYR01 (sample SAMN03283292) | human gut metagenome | biome: human-associated habitat; material: feces | host: Homo sapiens | place: Peru | collected 2012
GATCGGAGCCGGTATCGGTCTGTTCATCGCGCTCATCGGCCTGAAGGGCGGCGGAATCGTCGTTGACGACCCAGCCACCCTCGTGAACCTCGGCGACATCACCAGCGGCGCTGGACTTCTCTCGGTCATCGGCCTAGTCATCACCGGAGCTCTCGTGATATTCAATGTCCCTGGAGCTCTCTTGATCGGCATCATCGTGACAGCCATCATCGGCATCCCTATGGGCATCACCCAGTTCCAGGGATTCGTTGACACTCCGCCGTCAATGAAGCCTATCTTCTGCCAGTTCACCACCGACGCTTCGCAGATCTTCAGCCTTGATATGCTTGTCGTTGTGTTCACATTCCTGTTCGTGGATATGTTCGACACGATCGGAACCCTCGTCGGTGTCACCACAAAAGCGAATATGACCGACAAGGACGGCAGACCTGTACGTATGAACCAGGCCTTTATGGCCGACGCCATCGGAACAGTCACAGGAGCCTGCCTCGGAACCAGCACCGTCACCACTTACGTTGAAAGCGCCTCCGGCGTGGCCCAGGGTGGCCGTTCAGGTCTCACCGCCTTTGCCGTTGCCGCCTGCTTCGTACTGGCCCTGTTCTTCGCTCCGGTCTTCACCGCCATCCCTGGCTCGGCTGTCTGCCCTGTACTCGTCTTCGTGGGACTCTTTATGCTCAGCCCTATCAAGGACATTCCGCTCGATGACTTCTCCGAGTCCATCCCTGCTTTCCTCACTTTGATCCTTATGCCGATGACATATTCCATCTCCAACGGTATCCTCCTTGGTCTTGTGTCTTACGTCATCCTCAATGTCTGCACCGGAAAGGCCAAGAAAGTCGGTTGGTTTATGTACGTGCTGTCAATTTTAGTAATTCTAAAATATATCTTCCTTTAATAGGTTGATTGATGGTGAATTAACAATAAAGTTACGTAATTGTTAATAATTTAGGCGATATTTTTTGCCCATAAAGCCGAAATATCTGCTATCTTTGTAAAAGTCGGTTCGACTCCCGTAAAAAGGGTCGGACCGACTTTATGGCCGACAAAACTACTTCTCAATACTTATAGAAATAAAAATAACTGAATATGGATGTGACAGTACGCAAGACCAACGGCTCCTATGAGGAGTACGACAAGGTCAAACTGATGAACGGCATACGCGAAGCCTACAAGACGGCGGGCGAGGAATGCCCTGAGGCCGTTGTGGTCTCTATCGCGGAGAACCTCTACATTTACGACAAGATCACCAGCCGTGAGATCAGGCGTCAGGTCGAGGAAAGTCTGATGTCCATCAACAAGAAGGTGGCGGTGGCCTACATCGAGAAGTTCGACGCCGGCCTTGACCTCCGCAAGAAACGCGACTTCATCAGGGACTACATCGCCGCATCCAACGCAGCCACCGGCTCCAAGTTCGACGCCAACGCCAATGTCACCCGCAAGAACATCGTGACCCTCGGCCAGGAGCTCTACAAGGAGAACAACATCAAGCAGAACCGTTACATCATGAAGGACAAGATCAAGGCTCTGTACGGACGCTCGCTCGCTGGCCAGTACATCAAGGATCTGGAGAGCCACGTCCTCTACAAGCACGACGAGAGCGGCACCCCTGGCTACCCTTACTGCGTCGCCATCACAATGTACCCGTTCCTTGTGGACGGCCTCATCAAGCTTGGCGGTGTGTCCGTGGCTCCGACCGACCTCAAGTCATTCTGCGGCGAGTTCATCAACCTGGTATATTCAATCTCATCGCAGTTTATGGGTGCGGTGGCGACGCCTGAGTTCCTGATGTACCTGGACTACTTCATCCGCAAGGACTACGGTGACGACTATCTTGATCACCTTGAGGACGTCGTGGAGATGAACGCCAAGAAGAGGACCCTCGTCAAGGTCATCGACAACTACTTCCAGCAGGTTGTACATTCCATGAATATGCCTGCCGGCAACCGTGGTTACCAGACGGTGTTCTGGAACATCAGCTACTTCGACGAGAGCTACTTCCGCGGTGTGTTCGGCGACTTCCGCTTCCCTGACGGCAGCGAGCCTAAGTGGGAGACCCTTTCCTGGCTCCAGAAGCACTTTATGAACTGGTTCAACGAGGAGAGGAACCGCTACATCCTGACCTTCCCGGTCGAGACGATGGCGCTGCTGACCGACGGCAAGGACGATTTCATCGACAAGGAATATGCCGACTTCACGGCGGAGATGTGGTCGAAGGGACACAGTTTCTTCTGCTACCTGTCTGACAGTCCGGACAGTCTCGCGAGCTGCTGCCGCCTTCGCAACTCGATCACCGAACTGGACAAGGTCGATGAGTCCCACAACCACACGACGCATCAATATTCAATGGGAACGGCTTCTGTGTCAACAGGTTCAAAGTCTGTGATGACCATCAACCTGAACAGGCTCATCCAGCTTGCCACCAGACGCTACTTCCTTGAGAAGAAAGGCGTTGTCATCGATGGCTCCAAGGCGCTTGCCAGGGCCGACTACGACAAGAACCAGCTTTATGAATATATCCGTGAGGCCGTGACCGAGGAGACCGAGAGGGTTCACAAGTACCAGAAGGCTTTCAACGAGATCATCAAGGACTTCCTCGCCGCACATATGCTGGATGTCTATCAGGCTGGCTTCATCGATATGAAAAGGCAGTACCTTACCATCGGTGTGAACGGTCTTACCGACGCCGCTGAGTTCCTGGGACTTACCATCAGCCCTAACCCTGAGTACAACGAGTTCGTGGACGTCATCCTGGAGACCATCAACCGCTCCAACAAGAAGGACAAGACCTCCGACACGATGTTCAACACCGAGTTCGTTCCGGGCGAGAACCTTTCCGGCAAGAACTACAAGTGGGACCAGAAGGACGGCTTCTACGTCTCTCCTAAGCACAATATGTACAGCTCGTACTTCTACAATCCGGAGGACGACTCCCTGTCGATGATCGACAAGTTCAAGCTCCACGGCAATGAATATGTAAAACATCTTGACGGTGGTTCCGCCCTGCATATGAACGTGGCCGAGCATCTGTCCAAGGACCAGTACCGCCAGCTGCTCAAGACGGCGGCTCACTACGGCACGAACTACTTCACATTCAACTGCCGCAACACCGTCTGCAACGACTGCGGGTACATCAGCAAGGACACCCTTGAGGTCTGTCCTAAGTGCGGAAGCCACAATCTGGACTATCTGACCCGCGTGATCGGTTACCTCAAGCGTGTCTCATCGTTCAGCGAGATGCGTCAGGTCGAGGCTCAGCATCGTTTCTACAACCATGACGGCACCGCCGCCCCCGCATCCGAGGAGGCCGCAAGAATATGATAAAATATGTTCCATCGATGACTTCTGTGGTCATCGAGGAGATACCTGACAGAGTTACCTTGGCCGTTGACATCAGCAACTGCCAAGGTAATTGTGTAGGGTGCCATTCTCCTTTTCTGAAGACCGATGTCGGGGTGGAATTGACAGAGGAAGTGATTGATTCTCTGGTCGCTGACAATTTCGGGGTGGACTGCTTCCTGTTCCTCGGTGAGGGAAGGGATCCGGAATCTCTGCTGAGGCTGGCCGCCCACGTCCGCTCCAAAGGGCTTGCCGCCGCCTTGTACTCGGGACGGAACGCGGTGGAGGACAAGATATTCGAGAATTTTGATTATGTGAAGGTGGGACCGTACATCGAATCATTCGGCCCTTTGAACTCCAAAACCACTAACCAGCGCTTGTATAAAGTCGCTCACGAAGCGGATTCATATTCATTGATGGACATCACCTCCCGCTTCTGGCATCGGGGTATCGATAGAAATGTGAAATAATATTCCGTTTTTGACGATAAAAGATTTGTAAATATTCGCTTGCATTCCCGAGAATAATTCCTATCTTTCGAGTCTTGTTTCATTTTTGTTGAAAAGATTAAAGGTAGGTTTTGTATGTATAAAAATTCATTAGGCGTGTTCCTGCGTTCCGCTGGTATGGCTCTCGTTCTTGGAGTTGTGTCCGCTATGGCTTCTTCCTGCGGCGGAAACAAGGAGAATAATGAGCCGGAACCGGTGAAAGAAAGTGTCGAGTTTACCCAGACTACGGTCTCGATTCCGATAGACGGGAATGGTACCGTCTCTTTGAAGGTCACCCCGATTGATAAGTTGGCCGATGTTGAGGTCAATGTGGCTGACGAGGATGTGATTGATTTGGACAGGACCTCTGATTCAGAAGGTTATGTCTTTACAATGAAAGCCAGGAGCCTCGGCTCGACCACAATCGTCGCTGTCCTTGGATCCAGCATCGCAAAGTGCGCCGTCAGCGTTGACCCTATCGCTGTGACGGGAATATCCTTGAACAAGACCTCCATTCAACTCGTTGTGGGTGCGACGGAGACGTTGAGCGCCAAGGTCACTCCGGACAATGCCACCAGCCCGAGCATCTCCTGGGATTCCAGCGACAAGGAGGTCGCTACCGTGGATAACGGAGTCGTTACCGCCGTCTCTGCCGGAAAGGCCACAATCACCGCGGCTTCGTCTTCTTTTACAGCTGAATGCGTTGTCGAAGTGAAAACTATCGAGGCTGAGTCGCTGACGTTGGATGTGGCTTCAAAACTGCTCACGGTGGATGAGTCTTTCATCGTGAACGCCACAATACTTCCGGAGGGGACGACATACAAGAATGTCGAATGGATTGTGGATGATCCTAAAGTGATTAAAATCGAGCCGTTTGACGCTGTTGAATCAGATAATCTTGTCTCGGCGAAGGTTATCGCTCTCAACGCCGGTAACGCGAAGTTGACCGCAGTGATCAAGGACATCAAGGCTACGTGCTCATTTTCGGTGAAATCCAAGGAAATCCCGGCTACGGATCCGAAAATCGGTGACTATTATTATTCCGACGGAACTTGGAGTGATGGTGGATTACTTTCTATAAACAGCGATGGCACCAAAGCTGTCTGGGCGACTGAAAAGCCTGCCCCTGTAGAAGGGAAAACCGTTATCGGAATCGTGTTCCAGACATACCAGAGCCGCTTCTCAGAGCTTGAGCAAAAGCAGGGATTCACGCACGGGTTGGTGTTCTGCACAAAGGGAGCCCACGCTCCTGGCGCCCAGTTGACCAAGTACGCTATGAATGAGGGAATTGACTGCATCGGTAACCATAAGCGTGGAGATTCTTGGTACAAGGATATTTATGGACAGTTATGGACAGCTACAGTCAGGAACACCTATCCGGGTGAACAGTTGGAACAATATCCGGCCTTTGACTGGACAACCACCGATTTCGTCCCTTCAGCTCCGGCCAAAACCTCGGGGTGGTTTGTCCCAAGCATAGGACAACTTTGGGATTGTATGGCAAATCTGGGCGGTGAGGAAGTAGCCCAGTATCTGAGCGGACTCCGTGACTATGGTTATGATGTCACGTACTTTGGAAATGTGATGCTTTCCTACAAGCCGATGGATGCCATCAACGCTCATTTCGCCAAGATTCCGGCCGCTCAAAAAGAAGAGCTTGCATATTCGATGACAAGAAATGGTCAAGGAGTATGCCAGATAATGTCTTCCACCATTTATGACAACACTGATGGTGTATGCTGCATTTTCTGGCTTGGCGAGAACCAGGAATTCGAGCCGTACTGCGAATGGATGAACCAAGATTTCATCTGCCATCCTGTGCTCGCTTTCTAGTTAGACGCTAATTTAGTATAATTCAGTATAGTTATGAAAAAGGTATTTTTGACATTGCTCGCCGCGGCGTCGCTCTGCGCCTGCAATGGTGACCTGAAGGACAGGGTGGACACTCTGGAAACCAAGGTCGCCGCCCTTGAATCCAAGGTGAATGAGAACGTAAGTTCTATCGCGAAACTTGCCGAAGCCGCCGCCAATGCGGTGACAATCGTGTCAGTGACTCCGAACGAGGATAAGACAAGCTACACAGTCAAATTCAGCGATGGGCAGACGGCTGTCCTGACAAACGGAAAGGACGCCGAGGCTCCGGTAATCGGAATGAAGGAGTTTGAGGGTGAGTTTTATTGGACTGTCAACGGTGAGTTTATGACCAACAACGGAGCCAAGGTTCCTGTCTCAGGCAAGACTCCTCAGTTCAAGATCCAGGATGGCAAATGGTATGTCTCTTATGACGGGAAGGCTTGGGATGAGGTTCCAGTGTCAGGTACTGTCGAGCCTAAGCTTGAAATGACAGAGACTGAGACCGAGTATGTATTCACGCTCGGCGAGACTGTCATCAAGATCGTCAAGGAGAAGGCTTTTGCGATCAAGGTCAAGGCTGACTCAAGGATGGTTGTCTCAGGACAGGTTGTCACAATAGGCTATACTCTGTTCGGCGCAGATGCGACCACCCACGTTGTCGCTGAGTCCAAGGGGCTTGAGGCCGAGGTTGACGAGGCCAGTTCAACGGTCAGGATCACCGTTCCGAAGACGATATCCGCCGATGCCTATGTTATTGTCAAGGCTGTGCGCAACAGTGACGGTAAGTATTCCGCACAGTACATCTCCTTTACCCAAGGGGAAACTTATGGCACTTTCGGCGGTGTCATAGTAAAGGATGGTAATGAATATCTTAACTGGTAAAACGAACTGAAATGAAAAAGTCATTATACATCGCGGCCGCTCTTATGTCAGTAGTCGGCTGCTCCAAGTCAGAAATCGCTCCGGAAACTGCAGGAACGCACGACATCAAAGTCTCAGTGGCTGTCAGCACTGGCGCGGACACCAAGGCTGTGTTCGATGGCGACAGCCACATCAAATTCGAGAAAGGGGACTATTTCTATGCCGCTGTGGCGAAGAAGGAAACTCCCACCAAGGGTGTCAAGGTCGCAAAAAGCAAAGGAGCTGCCGCCGGAGTGTATTACTCTATTTTCAGAATCAAGGATTTCGAGGCCACTGCTCCTGTCTTCGATGGCGAACTTTGGAGCATAGTGGACGCTGATTTTGCTGATGAATATAATTTCTATGGCGTTTTCCCTGCCGCTGCCGTAAATACGGCTTACTCTGAGGATGATCTCACTTCTTGGATAGTCAAGATCCCAGAGGAGCAGACCGCTACTCAGACTTCCTGGTACAACCGTGCGGACATTATGCTCGTGAAGCCTACCACGATCTCGACTTCAAACAAAACTCACAATGATGAATATGGTGAGTATTCCACCGTCAACAGTGAGAAACTTGAGTTCGCCCACTTGTTCGGTTTTGGAAAAATATCATTCGCTGGAGTTCCGGACGCCTATAAGTCCCAGATTGTGAAAAGCGTAAGAATTGAGGCTGTCGGTGAGAACAAGGCTCTTGCCGGACGTTTCAGCGTTGACATCACCAAGGACGTTTACGATGCTGATGTAAAGTCAACATCTCCTGTCTCATACATCAACCTCCCTGGCGATGGAACGACCACGGTGTCCGACTATGTGGCTTGGTTCGTAGCCAATACTGGTGAATTTGATGTCAAGATCACAGTTTTCACCAACAAGGCTGATCTTGTGTTCGATCGTAAGGGACTTGTCATCGCACGCAGCGCGATCACTTCTCCTACCGTCAACTACAAGAGCTCCGATGTCGTGACATCACACGATGTGGCTCTTGCTGAAGGTGAGACCTGGACAAACACGCCGGCATATTCCAAGATCATCAATAGCTCTTACAAGGAAAGGGCTTGGGGCGATGGAGACAAGAAGATGAATTTCTCCATCTCATATCCAGGGTCAAACAATGGCAATTACGGAACGTCCTTATATACTACGGATGGCTATACCCAGGGACTTGCCAGCTCGACTATCATAGGTGGAAAGGTCGTCCTTTCTTCCGCGGCTGATTTCAGTGGAGTCAAGATGGTCAAAGCTAATCTTGGTATCTACACAGAGGGTGTTACGGCAGACTTCACTATGAGCCTTGTCAAAGATGGTAAGCAGTACAATCTTGGTAAGGTCAACATCACTGGAAATGGAAATAATCCTGACGGAAAAGAGTACTATTTCTCTGGTAATTCAGAATGCGAGTCCGGACAACTTGTCCTCACTGTCGATAATCTGTCCAACACAAGCTGCCGTCCTTACATCGGTGCGCTCAGCATCAACCCGGCTCCTGGAATCGTACTTGACAGCAAGACAATCAAGGTGGCGAAGACGGCCCATTCCGAGACTGTTGACTGTGGAGTCTATGCGGCTACCGGTGATCCTACCGTGACTGTCGCTGATGACGCAAAGGCGTGGCTTTCCGCTTCCTGGGCATCCAACAAGCTCACGGTGACCGTGGCTGAGAACACCGGCAAGAAGAGAGCCGGAACAATCACCATCAAGGCCAAGGGCTTGTCCGAGACCACCGAGACTGTCACTGTCGAGCAGGCCAGCGCCACCGCTGTCACCTACAAGCTTTCAGTTACGGCGGCTGATATGTACAAGGTCCTCAAGGCCGAGGCTGACAGGCTGACTAATGGGGGGCAGGAGGTTGATCCGTTGACCGGTTATCCTGTCACAGCAAAGTTCACGGCCAAGGGCGTGAATGATGCGACGAAGACCACGGAGGTGGAGATCTATGGCGACAAACTCTACATCGGCTCTGCCACCGAGACCTCTTTCAAGTCCAAGGGAAGCATCAAATGCACATCGGCTGTCGGTGCGATCTCCAAGATTGTTGTCGTTGCGGACAAGAAGATGAAGGCGGGCGCTTACGATGATCTTATCTTGAAGTTGTCCTCTGACGGAAGTTCGTGGCCAAAGGTCAACAGCAATGCTTTGTCTTACACTGGTGACGGTCCTTACACCAGTACGGCGGTGATAGGGGACGATTCTGTCAATTGGTTTGATATCGCTGTTACCAATTGGGGTAGTTCGACTCCGATCTACAGTTTTGAAGTAACATTTACAACCGACTGATGAGTAGATTAAATAATCTGTTCAAGATGATTGTGGCTATGGTTCTTACCATAGTCACAATTTCTTGTGAAAAGGATAATGGCGGGTCAGGGATTGACTCCACCATCAATATTTCCGGAAAGAAACTGTTGACGGTCTCGTCGGCCGCTTCCGGATTCGAGGTGAAATATTCAGTGACAGGAAGCGGGGCCGGTCAGGCCGTGACCGCAGTCTCCGATCAGGATTGGGCTGTCGTGGACGGCAGCGTGCCGGGAACGGTTTCGGTTTCGGTCGGCGACAATCTTTCCGCTGATGACAGGACGGCTGTGATCACCCTGAGTCTGAAGGGTGCCGAGGACGCTTTTGTGACCGTTCTCCAGTCTTCCGATCCGGATTACAGGATCGACACCAAACAGAGTTTCGCTCTGGCCGTCACGGATGTCGAGTCTTCCAGCGCTTTCGTCACCGTCGCTCCTACAAATTCCGATTCGTACTACTGCTACGGTGTCGTCACCGCTGAGCAATATTCGAAGTTCAACGGCAACGGAAAGGCTTTCGTCGCTGACTATGCCAAGCAGTTGATTGACTATGCCCGTAAGGTTGCCGAGGCGAACGGACAGGAATTCTCTCTTAGGAATTATCTTACAAAGGGCTACAAAGCACACTCTTACGATGGATTTACGCCTCTGTCGGACTACTATCTGTTCGCGTTTGATATGACGTTGGGCGGGGAGTACAGCGGCAACGTGGCGGTGAAGAAGTTCACGACGAAGAAATATCCTGATTCGGCTCCTGATTTCACCATCACTGTGGATGCTGACGCCAACGTAAAGGTGGTTCCTTCCGATGCCTCTGTCACTTATGTGCTGACGGTGGATTCTTATGAGGTCTGGAGCAAGAGCGCCACTCCGAAAGCCTGTGCCGAGGATTTCCTCAAATGGGTTGAGGAAAGTGACTACTCCATCAGGTCGTTCATGCATCAGGGTGAGTTCTCGGAATGCTATTATAATCCTAAGGCTCAGATGGGTAATCTTACCACCGGAGATTATGTGGCGTATGCTTTCGGGTACAACGGCTCGAAGATAACAACCGGGATCTCCTATCTGAAATTCCATTTTGACGAACCGAAAAAGTAAACTTGAATGAAGATTCCATCATTGCTCAGGCTGACCGCGTTGGCCTGTGCGGCTGCGATAGTATTCGCTGCCTGTGGCGGCAACGCCGAAGACAACGAGGAGCCTACCTCGACTTTTGATGTGAAGGTCAAGCTCCTCAGCATCGGGTCTGAAGGTGGCAAGCTTGCCGTCGATTACAGCATCAAAGGCTCCAAGGAGGGCAACACCGCCGAGGTCTCGACAGACAAAGACTGGATCCATCTCGGCAAGACCTACAGCACGACGTTCAGTTTCAATGTTGACAAGAACGAAACCGGAGAGGACAGGACCGGAGAGATCAAGATGACCTGCAAGGGTGTCCAGCCGCTGACTCTTGTCGTGAGCCAGGGCAAGGAAGGCTCATCCTCACAGGCTTACAACAAGTTCAAGATTGAGGTCAGCGAGATCACGACTTCTTCCGCGAGGGTGGTCATCACTCCGGTTAACGCCGCTGAGACCTACCTCTACTCGATCGTCAGCAAGTCCGACTACGATAAGTTCGCCAATGTTGAGGCTTACATCAAGAAGCGGATCGAGCAGATAAAGGAAATGTGCGCCATCTATGGGGTGAGCCCGAACTCATTCCTGACCAAGGGCACGTTCGACACGGCCAAACTGGAGACTGCCCGGAAGACCACGATTATGGACAACACGGCATATTATGCCTCTGCCTTTGACCTCAGTTTCGATGACAAGGGCAACGCCAGCTACAGCGGGAAGATCGATCTTTGCGAGTTCCGTTCCAAAAAGGCCACGCAATCCAATATGACTCTGTCTCTGAGCGTCTCCGGCACGCATCTCAACGTCACGTCCTCATCGTCAGGTGACACCTGGATCTGTGATGTGGTGTCCAAGGATGCGTGGGACGAATTCTCAGTGCCGGAGGATGCCGCGCACACCTACATCTCCACGATGACCCAGTACGGCGCGTTGACCCTGTACAAGGGAAGCCAGAGTGTTGATGTCTCCGGCAGCCTGACAGAGAGGGGCAAGGAATATGTCGCGTTCGCCGTGGGCTACAGGCAGTCCGACACGGACGGTGGTCTGACAACAGAAGTCAAGTACATAACTTTCAAGTATTAGTTTATGAATATATTCAAAAGGAAGGCGCTTCCTTTCACCGCCATTTGCGCGGCTCTCGCCGTGTCAGTGGCTTGTGAGAAGCAGGAATCGCCGGAACAGAATGGTGGTGAGAAGTCCGGACCGATCATAATCAATGAGTCTCCGGCCGCCATCAAAGGTGAGCTGATCATAAAGATCAAGGGCTCGGATGTGGGGACAAGGTCCGCCGGTTCGTCTGACGATGCGCTGGACGGCACCCGTGAGGTCTCCGAAGTGCTGGCCCGGAACGGAAAGTTCCGTCTGGAAAGGCTTTTCCCTGAGTGCGGACGTTTCGAGGCCCGCACCCGCGCGGAAGGGCTGGACACTTGGTACATAGCCAGCTTCGACAAGACTCTGGAAACTTCGGATGTGGTCGCCCAACTGAAGAAATGTGGCTCGGTGGAAAGCATTGAATATTCACTGCCGGTCGTGATGTCAAGCGCTGAGGGAGAGGGCTCACCGTCAATCGCTCCGATGGCGTTGTCGGCCAGCCGCAAGGAAGTGTTCCCGTTCAACGAGAGCAGGATGGTCCAGCAGATGCAGTGGCACTACAACAACACCGGCTCGATCTTCGGAAAGACCGGTCTGGTCGGCGCCGACGCTGACGTGTGGGCGGCCTGGAAACTCTGCGCAGGCAACCCGGATGTCATCGTGGCCGTGATTGACCAAGGTGTGAAGTACGATCACGAGGACCTTGCCGACAATATGTGGATCAACAAGGGTGAGATTCCGGGCAACGGAATCGATGACGACGGCAACGGCTACATTGATGACATCCATGGATTCAACTTCGTGGACAACAAAGGCACGATCGTAACATCCTCGAACCTTTCGCACGGCACGCACGTCGCCGGAACCATCGCCGCGGTCAACAACAACGGCATCGGCGTGAACGGAATCGCCGGTGGATCAGGCAATAAGGATGGTGTCAGGATAATGACCCTCCAGACTTTGGGAGCAAGCGAGAACGGTTCCTCAGGCTCCGGGCTCGGCGGAATCGTCAGGGCTATGAAATACGCCGCCGACAACGGGGCGGTCATCTGCCAGAACAGCTGGGGCTACAACCAGAAGCTCAGCTGGAACACTTGGACACGCAGCTCGTTCTCGGCTCTCAGGCGTGCCATCGACTATTTTGTCAAGTATGCCGGCGTGGATGAGAACGGTGAGCAGACCGGTCCGATGAAGGGCGGAATCGTGATTTTCGCCGCCGGCAACGAGGCTGTCAACCATCAGTCATTTCCTGCCGCGGACAAGAGCGTGGTGAGCGTCGCCTCATATTCTTACACCGGTGACGCGGCATATTACACCAACTACGGCACTTGGGTGGACATCTCCGCTCCGGGCGGCGACACCTACGCAGACAGCAACTATGGCGGCGTTTACAGCACCAGCGTCAATGAGGACGGAACCTCCGGCTATGAATATATGCAGGGAACATCTATGGCCTGTCCTCACGTCAGCGGAGCCTGTGCCCTGGCCGTTTCCTACTATTACGGCAAGGACAAGCGTATGGGGCTTACCCCGGATATGCTCCGCTCGGCGCTTCTTAGCTCCGCCCGTCCGATCAACGCCAACCTCAGCGCTCCGTATGTCGGGAATATGGGCGTGGGAATGCTCGACACCTACCGTCTGCTTCAGTATATGGGGTATCTGGGCGAGATTCCTGCGCAGACTGTGTCCGTCGGCCAGACAAAGACACTCGACCTTTCTGAATATTTCCCGACTGTACAGGTCCTGTCATATTCAGTCTCCGATCCATCGATAGTAAAGGTTTCCCTTTCAAAGGGTGTCCTCTCTCTCGAAGGGGTGGCTTCCGGCGAGACGGAAGTCACTGTCTCTGACGGTAATTCAATGTTCAAGACAATAAAGGTAACAGTCAACTGATGAACAGATCAATCATAACGAAATTGTCTTTCGCCCTTCTTCTGGCGGCTGTCGCCTGCACAAAGGAGGAGACCCCGGAGCGGACTTCGCTGCCGGAGCCGAAGGTTCGTGTCTCTGATGTCACCAGCACGTCTTTCAGCGTGTCTTGGGATGTAGTCACTGACGCTGGAGCCTACACTTACATATTCAATGACAATGACACTGTGACGACAAGGGAGCGTTCGGTCTCGTTCGCTGACCTTGAGCCGTCGGTGGAATATTCATTCTCCGTCAGGACTGACGCGGGGACTAACGGCGACTATCTGGATTCAAGGTTCGTCACCATCCACGTCATTACGGAGGGGGAGAGTGTCCTTGAGGCGCCGGAGCCTGTTCTGGTGGCCGCCTACAAGTCAAGGACCATCATAAACTGGAAACCGGTCGCCGGGGCGTCGGCTTATGAATATTCAGTCGCCGGGATGACCGGCAAGGTCGAGGCCTGCTCTGTGGAGCTTAGCGGGTTCGACGGCTCCACTGACTATGTGTTCCGTCTGAAGGCCCTGTCAGGGGAGAAGTATGTGAACGATTCGCCGGAGGCGGAGCTCAAATTCACGACACGCCCCGCGTCCGAGGATATTCCTCAGATCATTATGTCGCTTCTTGAGTGCGGCTCTGACTACGCCAACTTCAATGTCTATGCGGTTCCGGATTTCCGCTATGTGTATTTCGGTGTACCGGCAAGCTATTTCATCGACCATTCCGACACCGAGATCAGGGACACTTATCTGAAATATATGCTGGACGCCATCAATGACAGCAATATGACTGTCGAGGGTGGGATGTCTTATTATTCCAAGACGGGTTCGTCCAACTACACCGAGTACCCGCTCTATCCGGAGCTGTCGTACTACATCGTGGCGTTCGGAATCAGCCTTGACGGAAAGGCCACGACTCCTTTGTACAAGCTTTCCGCCAGGACCAAGGCGCACGACACGATGACCGAACCATCCCTCGGTGGGGCTGACTGGTTCAGGCAGACGATGTTCCATTCCGTGTTCGGCCAGTACAATTCCACCAATTGCGTCTGGACCAACTGGACTGGAAATGGCGTGGCCAAGATGAACTATGTCCTCACTTCGACATATTCATTCAATGTTTATTTCGGAGGGTCGTTCGATCTTTTCAGGCGCTACACCGCGCTTAAGGGAAGCACTGTAACAGAGGCGGAATATATTGAGAAAGTCAATGAGGAGTCTGGGCTTACCACCCGATTCGCTCCGTTGTCAGCCGCTAACTCCTACACATTGGGCACGTTGGCGATCAATGAGGCGGGGGATTCTACCTTCGTTGTGAACACCCTCAGCACGATGGCTTCGGCCACATACTATGACTGGGCCTTCGTCTCGCTCGGGACAAGCTCTTCCTATCCGGCTTCCACCTCTTTGTCGGCGGCGGTGTCAATCGCTTTCGACGCGACAGAATCCTTGAATATCCAGGTTTCCGCCGGACGCTACCTTATGTGCCGCAGCTCTGAGTTGGGAGGCGTGACATTGACCGAGGCCGCGAAACTGGTGAAGGAAAAAGGGACGGATTTCTCATCGACACAGATCAAGGTTCTGAATATGACCGGAAAGATTTCGATGTCGTTCGGAACCGACACTCCTCTGGAGCCAGGCACAAAGTACACGTTGCTTGTGTCCTTGACCTCCACGAGCGGGGACGAGGTCCTTCGTTACGCCACCGCTTCCACCGCTGAAGGCACGAAGACAAGATCGGCGTACAACAGCGAGCCTAAGGGACGCATCGAGATCAATGCTCCTGTGATCCTTGACACTTACGAAATAAGCAGATAGATATGAAACTGAACAAGATATTGCGAATGATCGCCATTGTCCCGCTGCTGTGCGCCACTGCTGTGGTGTCGGCTCAGAACAAGGCGGTCACTGTCAGCGGAAAGGTCGTTGACAAGACAGGAGAGCCTGTCATCAGCGCCGGAGTGTTCATCAAGGGAACCACTGTCGGAACCGTCACGGACTTCGATGGAAAGTACACCTTGGCCAATGTGCCGTCAGACGCTGTCCTTACTGCCTCGAACCTTGGCTACACCACGGCCGAGCAGGCTGTGAACGGGAAAACAGTTGTGGATTTCGTCCTGCAGGACGAGTCCGTGATCCTGGACGATGTGATCGTCGTGGCCTACGGTACGGCGAAGAAGGAATCATTCACCGGTTCCGCCAGCGTGGTGAAGGGCGATGAGCTCAGCAAAAGGCCGGTCGGTAACCTCACGAAATCTTTCGAGGGAGCCGTGGCCGGAGTCCAGGTGACTTCCGGAGGCGGCCAGCCTGGCGAGGGAGCGTCTATTATGGTGCGTGGAGCCGGATCGGTGAACGCTTCGTCCAGCCCTCTGTATGTTGTGGACGGTGTGCCTTACGACGGAGCCATCAGCGCCATCAACCCTGCGGACATCGAGACGATGACAGTGCTGAAGGACGCTTCGGCAGGTGCCCTTTACGGAGCCCGTGGAGCGAACGGTGTCATCGTGATCACCACCAAGAAAGGAAGCAAGGACAGAGTGAACGTAAGCTACAAGGGTAACTTCGGCGTGGCCTCCAGAGCTTTGAAACGCTATGACCTTGTCGGAATGAGCGACTATGTCGAACTGACCTACGAGGCCCTGCGCAACTCCGCCCAGTACGGCACCGGAATGGATTTCGAGGCCGCGAGCGTCTATGCCGCCGACAACCTTGGTCAGACGATCGGTGGACTGAAGAATCCTGAATATTACAACCCTTACAAGAATTACTCTTGGTCGGAGTTGATCAACAAGGAGTCCGGGAAGATCCAGGAGGACGCTGTGGCGGCCTGGAACGAGAACTGGATGGACGAGATCAGCAACGACAAGGCTTCCCGTACCGAGCACGTGCTTTCGGTCAGCGGCGGAACCGAGAAGACAACCTATTTATATTCCTTGGGTTACTACAAGGAGAACGGTACTCTTCAGAACACTGACTTCGACCGTTTCACCGGCAGGATCAGCGGGGACGTGCAGGCCACGGACTGGTTCAAGATGGGAATGAGCGCCAACCTCGCGCACGCGGTGTCCGATTTCCAGGACGCTTCCGGAAGCGAGACCTCCAATGTCTGGTACACAGCCCAGTTCATGGCTCCTGTGTATCCTGTTTACCTGAAGGATATGGACGGAAATGACGTTCTTGACGCTGATGGGAAGAGGCAGTATGAATATGGCTCCGAGGAGGACAACGGCTACGCCAACCGTGTCACAGCGCAGGGATTCAATTCCAAGGCCGAGTTGTACGACAACAAGGCTTACTACAAGCGCAACTCCGTGTCCGCCAGAACGTTCGTGAAATTGGGAACAATCAATAAGGACGCTTTGCTGTACGGCCTCAATCTCGACATCAATCTCGGTGTGGACTTCACTGACTACGGCCGCACGACGACCAACGACAAGTACCACGGAAACGCCGCCTCACAGGGCGGAACCGTCAGCAAGTACAACACCAGGACGATGAGCTACACGCTCAACGAACTGCTGACCTACCGCAGGAAGTTCGGGGAACATTCCGTTGACCTTCTCGCGGGCCACGAGTACTATCGCTACAATTACAACTACCAGCTGGGGTCCAAGAGCGGAATCGTGGACGGCATCGACGAGCTCGGCTCGGCGGTGACCACGCTCAGCAACACGTCATATTCAAATGACTATGCCATCGAGTCGGTGCTCGCGCGTCTGAACTACGGTTTCCGTGACCGCTACTATTTCGACGCTTCCTGGCGTACCGACGGTTCGTCCCGCTTCCACAAGTCCAACCAGTGGGGTAACTTCTGGTCAGTCGGAGCCTCGTGGAGAATCTCCGAGGAGAACTTTATGAAATCCACTTCCGACTGGCTCAACAATCTGACACTCAAGGCTTCGTACGGAGTGCAGGGTAACGACAACCTTGGCTCGTACTACGTTTGGCAGGGCCGTTTCAGCTATGGTTGGGCCAACGGAACCCGTCCGGGCTCGACCGCCTCTTCCATTGAGAACAAACTCGTCACCTGGGAGAAGAACGGTAACCTGAACACCGGTATCGAGGCCAGCATGTTCGGCGGAAGGCTCACAAGCACCATTGAATATTATTCCCGCAGAACCCGGGATATGCTTCTTAACAACCCTCTCGCCATCTCATCCGGATTTTCAGGCTATGACGACAATGTCGGCTCGATGGTGAACAGGGGATTGGAAACTTCGTTCAGAGGAGTGATATTCGATCGTTCCAACTTCCATTGGGACGCCTCTTTGATGCTTTCGATGAACAGGAACAAGGTGACGGAACTCACTTCTTCGCAGGATGTCATCAACTATGGCAGCGTCGTGATCGAGAAGGGTAAGCCGATCTACACATTCTATATGTCCAAGTCGGCCGGAGTCTCACCTTCGACCGGCCGTCAGCTCTACTATGCCTACTACCGCTACGCCGTGGACAAGACGGGTTCCATAGTGACCGAGAAGTGTGATGAATATGTCACCGACAATGTTGGTCTGGCTTCTTTGAGCAAGTACTACTACGGCAGCCGCCAGGCTTTGTTCTCAGGCAGCTTCTCGTCCAACTTCACCTTCTTCAAGAACTTCGACTTCTCGTTCCTGACCACGTTCTCGGTCGGCGGAAAGATCTACGACAGTCTGTACGGCGGCGCGATGAATGTCACCTACGCCGGAAACAACTGGCACAAGAACGTGCTCAGGCGCTGGCAGCAGCCGGGTGACATCACGGATGTCCCTCTCGTTGAGATCGGAGGCAGCCGCTCCAGCACCGGAGAGGAACTGATCGACGCTTCCTATTTCGCCATCAAGAACATCACCCTCGGCTACACCCTTCCTTCCTCATTGACAAAGAAGGCCGGGATCGGGGCCTGCAGGGTGTTCGTCACCGCTGACAATCTGGCTCTGTTCTGCAATATGAACGGAATGGATCCTCAGTACAACTTTACCGGAACAGTCTCCTACACCTACACCCCGTCAAGGGTTGTGGCAGCGGGAATTGACATAAACTTCTAACGGAATGAAAAAGATACTATCAATAATGTCGGCGGCCATTTGCGCCGTTTCCTGCAACCTGGAGTTCCAACCTACGGATTCCGGCTCCGGAGAGGATCTCCTGAAGTCGGCGACCACGGCCGTGACCATCGTGGACGGAATCTACAGGACAATGTGGACCGCCGGTTGGTCAACCGGTGGAAACGCCCACCAGTGCTTCGGAATCTCCGCCTACAACATCGCACTTGAGTCGATGGCCGATGACTTCATTATGCAGAGCCAGGGCAACGGGTGGTTCTGGTACGACCACTGCTACAACGTGAAGTCGTTCTACACTTCGGACAGTTTCCGTCCGTATGACGTGTGGAACGCCAACTACACTTGGATCTCCAACGCCAACTATGTGATCTCCGCCGAGAAGACGATGACCGGAAGCGAGGTCGATGTGGACTATGTGCTCGGCAACGCCTATGCGATCCGTGCCCTGTCATATTTCAATCTGGCGAACTGGTTCGCCCGTCCGCCTTACAGCGCATTGCAGGAAAAGTTCCGTTGGTCAGACCCTTGCGTGCCGATCTACACCGAGCCTACCGGCAAGGATTTCGTCGGCAAGAAGCGTGAGAACCTTGAGACAGTCTTCGCACAGATCAACTCAGACCTTGACACGGCCATCGATCTGCTCGAAAAAGGTGACGCGTCTGTCCTCGGAGGCACAAAATCCCATATTTCCTATTATGTCGCCCTCGGCATCAAGGCTCGTGTAGCTTTGGCTGCGGGAAATTGGGAGACCGCTTTGGCCGCTTCGGAGAAGATCATAAAGTCCGAGGAATATTCGATCGGCGGGACTTCCGAGCTGATGAACGGAATGAACTCCCTCTCCGCTTCCAACGTGATGTGGGGCGCCGGGATCGAGAACACCGAGCAGGCCGGAGGCTACGCCAGCTTCTTCGCTCACATGGACAACGTGGACGGGGCCTATGCCCAGTCCGCCCCTAAGCTGATCAACTCCAGCCTGTACAAGCAGATCCGTCCGGGAGACATCCGCCGGGCCTGGTGGGATCCGGACGACAAGGAGTCACCGTACATCTCCAAGAAGTTCAAGTTCACGAATGTTGCCGCCTGGCTTGGGGACTACATCTATATGAGGGTCGAAGAGTTCTACTTTGACGCTGCCGAGGCCGCCCTCCGTCTCGGGGACAAGGACAAGGCTGTACGCTACCTCAACGCCGTGATGCAGAAGAGGGACGCCACCTTCGACGCCTCCAACCTTGACGGGACAATGCTCGGCTCGCTCACGACATCCTGGACCGGCTCCCTGCTTGAGAATATTCTCGTGCAGAAGAGGATCGAGCTTTGGGGTGAGTTCGGCCGTCTTGTCGATGTGCGCCGTCTCGGCCAGGGAATCGATAGGAAGACCTCCGACGGATTCGCCGAGGAGTGCATCTCCACGATGTCCGGCAACGGCATCAACCTCACCAACCCTGACACCTACGACTGGGTGATGACCATCCCTCAGGATGAGATCAACAACAACCCTAACATTAACGAAGAAGATCAGAATCCATAATGGAAAAGTTTTTAAGAATATTGTTGTGCGCCTCCGCCGCGCTGCTTTCCTTGGTCGCCTGCGATCAGGAGCAGATCGGCGAGATGGCCTCTCCCAATGATTCGGACAACAAGGAGATCCATTTTGTCCAGAAAAGCCTTGTCAAAGAGTTCGAGCAGGGGACAAAGGAAGGTGAGTTCACCGTTGTGCTTGCCAGAAACGGCAACAAGGGCACTTACCGTGTGTTGCTCCAGAAGAGCGGCAAGAACGCGTCCCTGTTCTCTGTACGTGACACGGTGGTCATTCCTGACGGGCAGTACAGCGTCGAGGTCCCTGTGACCGTGAACATGAACGCTGTGGTGCTTGGATCCAGTGTCACCGCCTCCCTCTGCATAATCGGCAGGGACGCGGAACTCGGCGATGATCCGGCCTATATCACACAGTACAGTGATTTCCTTGATCTTACCGCATCGTTCACCCTGGAGTGGGAACCATATATGAGAACCACCGAAAGCGGTGAGCAGGTGCAGCAGACGGCGACATATTACTACTCCCAGTTCTATGAAGGCTATCAGCGTGGAATGCTGGTGGAGCGCGCCAAAGGCACCACGAACATATTCAGACTGCTGGATTGGGGAGCCGGTGTCAACTTCTTCTTCAAGGTGAACAGCGACAATTCCGTGGTTGTGCCGGGGCAGTCGATTGGCTACTACTACAGCGGCAGCGATGAATATGTCTATGTCTCAGACATCGCCCAGTACCTCGGTGACGAAGCCTATTATGACCGTTTCCCTTGCACGTTCGACGGCAAGCAGACATTCACCCTCAATCTGGTCTATTATGTCACGGACGGAATGTTCGGCTATGGTCCCGAGAAGATTGTCTTCGCCGGTGACCACGACAACGATCCGGTCGTCGCGGCGACTTACGAGGGTGACGGAAAATTCTCCTTTGAGTTCAACAGCTTCACTTCTTCATGCAAAGCCGTGGTTGTGGAAGGTGACGTCACCGGAGACACCGCGGAACTGAACAAGGTTTACAAGCAGATCTGTCTTGGCCAGCGGGATGACATCCGGACATTCTCCGACAACACACAGCAATGGACTCCGTCGGTTCCGTCCAACACGTTGATAGCCGTGCCTTTTGATGCGGAAGGCAAGCCTGGCGAGATGATTGCCATACGCTTCACCTACGATCCGGACGGCACGATAGCTCCAGAGGTTCTGGAGTTCAGCATCAGCCCTTACAGTGTTGACCCGTATTCCACTATGGTCTGGAAAATTCGTACGAGGAACGCCGCGTCTGTGCGTTACATTATGATGGATAAGGATGTGCTTGATTATTATGAGGAGAACTATCCTCTTGACCAGATTCTTGGAATAGGATCTAAATTAGACGCGGATAACCTTGCCGCAAGTGAAGGACCGGACGGGCTTACCCTTTATTATCAGGGACTTTCGGAAGGTGGAGCCTATCGAGTCCTCGCTGAGGTTACCAACAGGTACGGAGACAAGGTCTATGTCACGGATTCAACCGTTCTGGCATCACATGCGGACAAGTTCAAAGCCGTGAGTCTGGATGATTTTGTCGGGGCCTACATAGTGAATGCGGATGTCAAGACTTCCGACAGCAATCAGGCGAGCACGGAATCCTTCCGTGTGGACATCATCAAGACTGGTGAGAACACCGTGATGATCAAGGGTTTGTGCAACTACAGCTCGTACTCTCCGGCGATCACCGGAACTTACATCCCGGAGGAGCATTGCATCCGTTTGCAGTCTCAGAATCTCGGTGAGTTCAGCTACCTGAACGTGGTCTTCGGCTTCGTCGCCAACCTTTACACGGGAATATGGAGTCCTGACAGCAGCATGGAATTCGGCTTCTGCGATGATGGCCTTATCCATTGGCGCACGACCGCAGGCTCGGAGATGAGCCTGACCGGCTACAAGTTCCTGCTCTTCGACGGAACCTCCTACACCGGCTACGCCGTCGGCGATAAGACCTACGAGAATATCCTGATGCAGAAACTTTGATTCAGGAATTTTGAGTATTTGAAGGGAGGCGGATTGTCCGCTTCCTTTTTTTTATGCAAAACGACAAAGGGTTGGAACGAAAGCGAGAAGGACAGCCGGTGAAGCCGGCAGGAAGCGCCTCCGGCGCGTGTCCCCTCTCCGCTAGGGAGAGGGGTCGGGGTGAGAACTATGCCGGCGGAAGCAATGAGATAACCGTGAAATTCGGGGAAAAACATAATCTCGGCATATATGACCCGACTACGGGAACCGATGTGGTACAGACCGTCAAAAAGTCTGACAAGATAAGTCTGACCATGACTGATAAGCCATACATCATTCAGTTGAAGAAATAGCAAAACGGATTTAACACATGAACGCAATCATCCTTCTGCTGCATTGTATTGACGCTCTCTGATTGCAGTATGGTGATTTACGGGAAACAAGAAAAGGAAGAGGCTCACACCTCTTCCTTTTTTTACCATTCAGGATTCATGGTGGACGTCCTATGCAAATGCACCATGAATATTAAGAAACGTCTAGTCGATGTACCCGTCGTTCTGTGTCAGGTCTGGATTCATCTCCCTCTCTTTCTGAGGAATAGGCCATGTCGCACAGTATGTGCCCACTGACACGTGGGTGTACTTGGTTGTTCCCCATATCTCCATAAGGCCGTTGGACTGAGCCTTGTAAGGCAAACCCTGGGCGCGGAGAGTGTTGTTGAAGTACTTCTCGTTGTGCCATGTGCCCCAGCGGAGTTCGTTGAAGTACATCGAATCCTCACCTCCGAGTTCGACATACATCTCATTGCGCGCAAGATTGATGACATCTTCCCTGGTGGCCTGGGCCGTCTTGCAGGCGGGGTCGCTCAGGAGAATATGTCCGGCACGCTTGCGTACCTGGTCTATGCAATCCTTCGCCTCGGAGAGATTCCCGAGCTGGGCCTCGCATTCTGCCCGGTGGAGAAGAATTTCGGCGTAGCGGATGAGGTAGATGTTCTGCTCATAGACCCAACGGGTTGTACACTCGTCATTTTCAGGAACATATTTCCTCCAGAGGTAGTAGAACATCGAGTTGGTGTCTGTACGGATGTCGTATGGCTCTCCCGCGTCAAGGCAGTACGGCCAGCGAAGGGTCCAGACGTGATTTCCTATGCCACTGGTGTTTCCGTTGAATGTGGAATATGGAGTTATGATCGCCATCATGAGACGCGGGTCACGGTTCTCGTAAACCTTCCTGATACGCTCCTCGTTGCCTTGGTCAAGATATTTTGAGAAATCTGAACCGAACTCCACCATCTGGTTTTTCTTTGCCTGGTAGTCATACTTGCCGAACTCCCCGTTCCCTGATTCGAGCCCGTCGCGGAGAAAGTACACAGATCTCTCATTCGGTGTCATTTTGGAGTAGCCAGGAATATAGTCATCCCAGTTGAAAGGAGAACCATCTGCCTCTTCGAACCTTTCCACGTAGGCAGGGTTCGGAAGGTAGTTGTTCCAGGCGGAGCCGCCGGTGACGCGGTTGCCATAGTTGATGGCCCGAGGGTTGCCTTGATTGGTGGAACCTACGCAGGCGACCGCGAAAATAATCTCGTTGTTCTTCTCATTGGCCGGTTTGAAGAGTTGGAAGAAGTCTTTGTTGCCCTTCGCCCCATTGCTTGGGGAATAGAGGGCGGCTCCGCATTCCTCAATCGCCTTGAAGTCTGCGAGGGCTGACTTATAGTCTTTCTTGAATTCGTACACAAAACCACGGATGGCATAGGCTGTTGTCTGTGAGACAGTCTCTCCTCCGGCGATGATCTTTGGAAGAGCAGGGAGGGCTGCCGTACAGTCTTCTATGATCTGATTCCAAACCTCGTCCTTGGTGCTGCGGGGCTTTGTCGCGTCTTTTGCCTCCACATTCTCTGTGTAGATGGGAACACCTCCCCAAAGGACGTTGAGATTGTAATATCCATACGCGCGGAGAACAAGCGCCTCGGCCTTGATGCGGGCTTTCTCCTCGTCGTCCATGTCCGGAACTGATTCAATGTGGTTGATTACATCGTTGGCCCTGTACACGATTGTGTAGAAGTACTTGTAGAAGTTGGCTACCGTACCTGATGAGGAGGTGAGGTTCCCAGGACTCATGCAGTTGTTCCCTTTCCAGTTGGCATCGACATCCATCACGGAAGAATATGAGTCGAACGACATGCCGAGAGCCTGGCCGCTGAAGTTCATGGAGAAGTGTTGGTAGAGGGCGTTATAGGCTCCGTTGAGAGCGGCGCGCGCGAGGATCGGAGACTGCCATACAGTCGAGTTCGCGAAACTATATGATGGCACAGTGTCAAGATAGTCCTCCTTGCAGCCGGATGTGCCAAGAACTATGGCGGCTGACGCCACCGCTATTAAAGATTTTCTAAAAATATTTTTCATGATATTCACAATCAATTAGAATGTAATGTTCACACCTGCTGAATATTGGCGCATCGTCGAATATGCAACGGTCGCTCTCTGCTCTGGATCCTGACCGGAGAATCCGGTGATGGCGAAGAGATTCTCTCCGGATAGATAGAAACGAAGTCTCTGAACCATGAACTTCTGACTGAGTTTGGCAGGAAGCGTGTAACCTATCTGAAGGTTGCGGAGCTTCAGGAAATTGCCTTTCTCAAGATGAAGAGACGAATTCGCGGAAGAAGGCGCGCTGCTGTTGTAGGCGAGGCGAGGGTTCTTCGAGGTGAGATTGGTCCTTGGATCACTTGGGTTTGAAGGATCGTAGAAATAATGGTCGTTCGCTATCTTTTCAGGAATAGCGTAACCATAGATTGTGGTGGAAGCGTTACGTCCTGTGTCGTAGTAGTAGATGGCGAATCCGGCGGAACCGCCCCAGGACATCGCGAAATCAAGGTTCTTCCAGTTGAGGGATGCCTCAAGCCCGAAATTGTACTTAGGGGTTGTGGAGATGTTCTGGAACTCGGAGTCGCCGGCGTTGCCATAGACACCGTCGTTGTTCGTGTCCGCGTAGATATATTCCCCGTACCATAGAGTGTTCTGTCCGATATTGTTGGTCGGCTGGAACGAATATCCGTTCTCCTGCATGGCCTTAAGCCACTCCATGTCAGTCTCCGTGCGGATCATGCCATCGACAGGGCCTCCGTTTATTCCGTCGGCGGCATATCCGTTGCCTGTACCCTTGTAAACATTTGGAAGGTACCATTCGTTGATCATGTGGCCTTCGAGGACACGTGTTGTGCTTCCTGTAGAGACATCTCCGATATTGGATTTGTCATCATTGAGTTTGCCTTTGTATTTGCTTACCCAGTTCTTGTTGTAGGAGAAGTTGCCTTTCACGCTGTAGCTGAAGTCTCCGATGTTGTCTCTCCATCCGAGCTCTAGTTCGATACCACGGTTGGTGACCTCCGCGATGTTCTGCTTGGGAGCGGAAGCGTTACCCATGGCCATGAACATGTCCGGGGTATAGAGGATGCCGCTTGTGAGCTTGTTATAGGCATCTATCGTACCCGTGAGCCTGTCGTTGAGGAAAGCATAGTCGAGACCGATGTTGGCCACGGCCGTGGACTCCCAGCGTAGGGCGTTGTTTGCGATGGAGGTGATGGCGATTCCTGACAGAAGATCGCTTCCGCCCGCATAGTTGGCCGAAGAGTAGATAGACTGCCAATCGTAGTTGCCGATGGAGTTGTTTCCGAGCTCACCATACGACACACGAAGTTTGAGGTCGGAGAGTGCCGGAATGCTCTTCATGAAAGGCTCCTCGCTGACACGCCATGCGGCTGAGGCTGATGGGAAGAATCCCCAGCGATAGCCTGGTGCGAAGCGTGAGGAACCATCATAACGGAAGTTCGCTTCGAAGAGATATTTCCCGGCGAAAGCGTAGTTGACACGGCCGAAATATGACTGTGAGGTCCATTCCGTGCCGTAACCTTTTGTTGAATATGGTGTGACGGCTGCGTTGAAGTCATTGACGTTGGCGTCGGTGAGGCCGAGCTTGCTCATGTCTGACTCGCGATATTCATAGTGCTGCTGCTCGTAGCCGAGCATAGCCGAGATGTCGTGTCTGCCGAAAGACTGGCTGTAGTTGAGCAGGTGGTTGAGTTTGTATGTATTGTCGCGGGTATAATACATATAAGTATAGAGGGTGGCCGGGTCTGCGGCGCCTGTGGTGAACGCGCCCTGAGAGAATGAGTATTTGCCTATGGCGGTGTCAACTGTCTTCTTCTCGCGCCTGAGGTCGTTGTAGTAATAGTCAAAACTGTAAGTGAAGTGTTTTAGGAACTTGACTTGCGCGTACCAGTCTGTGTAAAGTTGTGAGCGCTTGTCGTGTCCGGTGGAGCTTGCGAAGTCCCAAAGCGGGTTGTGAGACTGAGGGTCGTCCGCGCTGTTCTCAGGGGCTCCGTACTTGCCGTCGTAGTAAGGGTACGTGCAGGCCAGCATCTTGGTGGTGGTAAGACCTCCGAGATCTAGGCTGAGGACATCCTGGTTTGTGACATTTCCCCAGATGCGCGCGCCTACGCGAAGCCACTTGGTGACATCGGAGTAAAGGTTGATACGTCCTTGGTAGCGGTTGTAGCCGGAGTTGTCTATGATGCCTGGATTATCAACATAGCCAAAGCTCATGGTGTAGCCGGACTTCTTCTCCTTTCCGCTGATGGAGACGTTGTAGGTCTGCTGGAGTGACTTGTTGTAGATTTCTGACCACCAGTCAGTGTTAGGATAAGCCACATAGTTAGGATAGCCTGACGCTGACAGACCATCAGGATCCTTCGCGGCCTCTCTCCAAGTGGTGATGATGCTCGGGGCGAACTGCGGGCTGTTGCCGATGTTGGTTTGGGACTCGTTGAAGAGTTCCATATATCTCGCATAGTCGGAAACCGTGTGTATGATCTTGAACGGTTCGCTGTAGGCGAGTGACGCGTCTACATTCACAGTGATGTTTCCGTCGTTCGAGCCGCTCTTGGTGGTGATGAGAATGACACCGTTGGCGCCTCTGTTACCGTATATGGCGCATGACGCCGCATCCTTGAGGATCGACACGGACGCGATGTCAGCGGGGTTCACCATCGAGATGCTTTGCTCCATGCCATCGACAAGCACCAGAGGGGATGACGAGTTGAGGGTGCCGGTACCACGGATTGTCATTCCGAAGCTTTCGTTGTTCGGTTGGCCTGATGACTGCATTACCTGAAGACCAGGTGTCACGTTTGTCAGGGCCTGGGCCGCATTGGTGATCGGGCGTGATTTCGCCGCCACGGTCTGGAAATCAACCGCTGAGACGGAACCGGTCATGTTCACTTTCTTCTGCACGCCGTATCCGACGACGACTGTCTCCTCAAGCATCTCGGTGTCGTCGGCAAGGGAAATATTGTACTGGTCACTTGTCCCGAGGGTGATTGTCTGAGTCTTGTAACCGATGCAGGACACCTCAATGGTGGTGGTCCCTGATGGAACCTCAAGGAAGTATCTTCCGTCAACATCGGTCATGATGCCGATAGTGGACTTGGGAATCATTACAGATGCTCCGACCACTGGCCCTCCGGTCTTGTCTGTAACAACACCTGAAATCTGTTTTTTACTGTCTTGCTGGAGAGCGGAGCTTGCCGCGGAAGCAGTCCATGACTGTACTCCAGACACAAAGACCATGGCGACTGTAAGCGCCAATGCGATTAACCGTTTCATGCTGTTTTTTTTTGTTAAACGTTAGATTTGGTGAAACGATAAAAATCGAATATATTTGTGCCTGAACTAACATTAGCTCGCAATAACAAAACCAGGGCAATGCTTGTCGTAATGATAAGCCACTTGGCTTTTCAAGTTTAAGTAATATTGATAACCATATAATTGTCATGGACAGAAGAGAATTTCTTTCAGTCTCGGCCGCCTCATTGGCGGGATTTGCTTTATTTGGTATTCCGGATTCAGCCTTTGCGAGGACATCGTCAAAGAATCCGCGTAAATACTCTGTCGTGATACTCGGTGACACCCATTTTGACACAGAGCCGGCAAGTGTCTATCATTCATTCTACAACGAACCTGTTGAATGGCTCAACAGAGTACAGCGCGCGGAGTTCGCCAGAAATGGGGAGATGTGGCGTGACAGGTGCCCAAGACTTTTGAAACGATGCGCCGCTCTGGTGGATGACAGCACAATGATGGCATTCCAAATGGGCGACCTCATACAAGGGGACTGTGGTAAAGGCGAGGTCCATCAGAAAATGCTGAATGATGTCATGGATGCATTCAAGAAAGAGTTCAAGGGACTGCCTTTCGTCACTGTTGTCGGCAATCATGACATACGTGGCGTTGACGCCGAGAAAGTTTATCATGAATATATGCCGAAACGTATGTCACAGGAACTCGGCAAGGATATTCAGAAGACCACATTTTATTTCACAATCGGCCCCGATGCGTTTCTGGTTCTTGATTTCAACAGACCGGATGACGCCGAGATCGAGAAAATGCTTATTGAGACAAAAGATGCGAGGCACACTTTCATCATCACGCATGGACCTGTGTTTCCTATGGACGACCAAAGCTGCCGATGGTTCTTCCATGGCAACAAGAAAGACACGGAAGCCAGAAGGCACTTCCGGGAGGAATTCGCAAGACGCAATGCGATCGTCCTCTGTGGACACTCCCATTGCACGACACTGACTGAATGGAAAGGCGATGGCGGCATCATCACTCAGATGGAGATGAACAGCGTATGGTCAAATGAGGAGAGGGGAACATACAAAATCATCACGGACAAAACGGGAGACTACGGCATGATGAGAATGAATATGAAGACTATGCCTAACGGCTCGCCGATTGTGGATGAGAGTGCCCTGTTTGAGGAATACAGACCGGGGCTCACACTGTACATCCACTCAAACACAGCTGGATCATTCAAACTCAATGTGGGTCCCAAGCACATAACCTTGGACTTCTATGCAGGTGATTCGGCCACGAAAACACGCACCTTTATTCTCAGATAAAATTCACCAAATCTAACGTTTAACAATATCGAAAACAATCGTAGTGATGATGTCCACTCTTTTATGATGTTGTCACGGAGGACTGCTTTAAGTATAAGTAACATAATATGTTAGATTTACACTTTAATAACCAATCATATTACTAATTAAAACCAATTACACATGAAACGTGTCTTATCAATGTTTCTCGTCTTGGTTATGGCCGCACCAATCGCTGCCATAGCCGAAACGACCGCCACTCCTGCTGAGTCTCAGCAGAGCCAGAAAAAGCAGGTCTCAGGTGTCGTCACTGACAAATCCGGTGTTCCTGTCATCGGAGCTGCCATCGCCGTTCCTGGAACCTCAACAGGTACCGTTACCGATGCCAACGGACGTTATTCACTTGTCGTACCTAATGGAACAAAAGTCCTGGAGGTATCATGTATCGGCTACACGACACAAAACATCTCTGTTGGATCCTCCAGCAAATATGATGTTGTTCTTTCAGAGGATACCCTCATGCTTACCGAGACAGTTGTTGTCGGTTACGGCACAATGAAGAAAGGTGAGGTCGCGAGTGCGATCTCAACGGTCAAGAGCGGAGATTTCCTGAAGACCCCAGGAGCGAACGCGGCCGAGCTTATCAAGGGCAAGGTTCCTGGACTTATTGTGAACACACCTGACGGGAACCCTGTCTCCAGCACTCAGATCTCCCTTCGTGGAGCCACTACCCTCAAGGCCGGGACGGCACCTCTTGTGCTCATTGACGGTGTGCCTGGCTCACTTTCCCAGGTTTCCCCGGATGATATCGAGCAGATTGATGTGCTCAAGGACGGCTCTGCGGCAGCCATTTATGGTACTCGTGGAACCAATGGCGTGATCATCATCACAACTAAGAACACTCAAGGCGAAGCACCGACATCCGTGGATTTCAACGCTTATGTTTCCACCCAGCAGATCACCAAGACACTCGACTATTTGACCGCTGACGAGTACCGACAGCTAGCGAAAGGCCATGTCGGTTTCCACGATGACGGAGCTTCGGTCAACTGGCTTGACGAGATCACCAGAACCCCTCTCTCTCAGATCTATAACATCAGCCTGCGTGGCGGATCCAAGCAAACCAACTACGTGGCGTCATTCGAATACCGAGGGCTGCAGGGTGTGATGAGGCTCTCCAACAACAATATGATGTTTCCACGCATCGACATCACCCACCGGATGTTCGACAGCAAAGTCAAGCTTCATGGATCCATAAACGGCTTCACAATGAAGTACCACAATGGATCTGACGGAGGCCCTTTCAACTCTGCGGTTTGGAATGGCCTCAATTACAACCCTACGACTCCTGTCCGCCAACCTGATGGGTCTTATTCAGAGAACACTGGTATTACGGATTACTACAACCCGGTGTCGTTGCTCAATGAGACCAAGGGCGGTACTGACGCCACCATGCTGCGTATGCTCGGTGATGTCACCTATACCCCTGTCGTCGGTCTTGATTTCAAGGCTGTTGTCTCCAGGAATATATACAACCAGACTCAGGGACACTATGAAACCCATAATCATTCTTACGAGGCAAGAACGCCGAAGAATGGTTTCGCGTCGCGTGGCACTTACAGAAGCCAGCAGGACATGCTCGAACTTACCGCCCAATGGAAGAGCACATTCCTTCAGGACCACAACTACACCCTCCTCGCCGGATATTCATACCTCAACAATGTCAGTGAAAACTACTGGATGCAGAATTCCGGTTTCGCGGTTGATGACTACGAGTACAACAATATGGGAGCCGGTACCCAGAAAAACGATGGCTACAAAGGCGGCCAGATGGACCTCTCGTCAGACAAGGGGGAAGACTCTCTCATAGGTTTCTTCGCTCGTGTGAATTACAATTACAAGGGCAGATACATGTTCGCGGCCTCGATCCGCCGGGAAGGCTCCACAAAATTTGGAGAGAACAATAAATGGGGAAACTTTTATTCTGTCTCCGCGGCGTGGAACATCAAGGATGAGTCCTTCCTCAAGAACATTGACGCGGTCTCTACCCTGAAGCTGCGCGCAGGTTATGGTGAGACCGGTACGGAGCCTTCTTCCCGCTATATGTCATTGAACACGCTGTCATTCAGTTCGAACGCCTACTACGACGGATCTTACATCCAAACCCTGAAGCCTTCAAAGAACGCTAACCCTAACCTTCGTTGGGAACGCAAACATGAATGGAACGTAGGTGTTGACTATGGTTTCCTCGGGGAGCGTGTCTATGGTACAATCGACTGGTATCATCGTAAGACAATCGACCTTCTTTGGGACTATTCAGTACCGTGTCCTCCTTACATCTATTCCTCAATGACCGCCAACGCCGGATCAATCAAGAATACAGGTATCGAGATCGGGATCACCGGTGTTGTCTTTGACAAAAAAGACTTCGGATGGACGACTTCCGTCAATTACTCTCACAACAAGAACGTTCTCCTCAGCCTGTCAAATGATCAGTTCATGGCCGCGGATTATTCGGATCAGGGCAGTACCGGTGAGCCTATGCAGCAAAGCACCCACCGTCTTCAGGTCGGACAGCCTCTCGGCAATTTCTACGGTTTCAAAAGTATTGACATCGACGAGACAGGCCACTGGATCATTGAAGGTGAGGACGGAAATCCTAAGCCATGCCTTGACCAGCAGCCTACTGACAAGCAGATTCTGGGTAACGGTATTCCGTCACATTATCTGAACTGGAACAACAATCTCCGTTGGAAAGGATTCGACCTTGGAATCCAGATCAGAGGAGCGTTCGGATTTGAAATACTCAACCTCACCGCCGCGAAATGGGGGACTCCGACAATGCTGACGCGTGGCAATGTGCTCAAGAGCGCGTTTGACAAGGTTTACGGAAAAGCGGTTCTCGCTGATGACCAACCTTGCCAGTATGTAAGTTATTATGTTGAGAAGGGCGACTATGTCAAGATTGACAACATCACCCTTGGCTATACATTTGATTTCAACAAGCCTTGTTTCAAGAGCCTCAGGCTCTTTACGACCATCCGCAACGCCGCCACATTTACCGGATATTCGGGAATAGATCCGGAGCTGTCGGTCACCGGTCTTGCCCCTGGAGTGGACAGTTACACACGTTATCCGGCCACAAGGTCTTACACAATCGGCGTATCTTTAAAGTTTTAATTGATCAGACAACATGAAACGAATCATATCAGCGCTTACAGTTTGCGCGCTTGTCTTCTCCGCTTGTACGGATTTGACCGAGCAGGTTTACAGTTCGTTGACATCCTCCTCCTATAAATACTCTCAGGACGATGTCCGCAAGGTTATTGGTGCATGCTATACGCCAATGAGAAGTTATATCGGCCATGGACAGCTTTGGGCCATGGACTGCACGACTTCCGATGAGATCGTGATGCCGCCTAACTCCACTGGTTGGGACGATGGAGGCATCTATCGCCGAATGCATTACCACAAGTGGAATTCCGAGCAGAGCCACATCGCCGCGGCTTGGAACACCACATGGCAGGGCATCGGGCTTTGCAACAACCTCCTTGCCCAGCTCAACAACAATGACCTCAATCTTGAGTCTGACGCCAACAATGCCGCAATCGCGGAGGTACGTGCGATCCGCGCATATTACTACTCTATCATCGTTGACAATTGGGGAGACGCCCCTCTCGTGACCCAGCCGACTCAGGAACTTCCGTCAAACAGCAAACGGACAGACATCTACAACTTCGTGATCAATGAGCTACTGGAGGCTATCCCTAATCTCTCCGAGAATGTCGGAGGGGCGGAATACGGTCTTTTTAACAAGTGGGCGGCCACAACCCTTCTCGCCAAGATGTACCTTAACGCCGGCGTGTACACCGGCACTCCTGACTGGCAGGCCGCGCTTGATGCTTGCAACACGGTCATAAACAGCAAGAAGTTCGACCTCTCGGCGAACTACAAGGACAATTTTGTGGATGATGACGCATTCGCGGCATCAAACAAAGAGATAATTCTCAATATTCCGTTCGACTCCAATCTTGGCTCATACTACATGTACTACTTCTCGTGGGGAGCCCCATTGAAGGAAGCTTTCAACACTAAAGACAGCCCTTGGGGGTCAGGTTCGGCCATGGGTGTTCCTCAATTTATCGAGACCTATGACAAGGACGACTCCCGTCTTGGCGACACTTGGATTCATGGCGCTCAGTATGAGTATGGTACAACAAATCCAATCAAGTGCATCTATGACACCAAAGACGGAGCCTATCCGGACTTATGTTACGTCAATGATATACAAAGCGGCAACTTTACCCTTGAATGGGAAGGCTATCGTATGAAAAAATTTGAGGTTAAGCCAGGAACCAGCGCGATGGGGACCGACTTCCCGGTTTTCAGATATTCCGAAGTCCTCCTTATGAAGGCGGAATGTCTCCTCAGGCTTGGCCAGCCAGGCGCCGGTGCTCTTGTCTCCCAGGTGCGCGAGCGCGCTTTCAAGTCCAACCCTGCAAAAGCGACTGTCACGGATGAGCAGCTTAAGGAGAATTCATGCTACAACTATTACTATTACGCTGACGATTATGCTCTCAGCAAACCGGACAACAGAAAGTACGGCACGCATGATAAAGACAAGGTGGAATTCGGCCGCCTGTACGATGAGTACGGCTGGGAGTTCGCCTGGGAATTGGGCACACGTACCAGAATGATACGTTTCGGCACCTACACGACCAGAGACTGGCTCTCACATGAGGCTCTTGGTGGTTACACGGCTCTTTTCCCGATTCCGTTCTCCGCCATCACAGCGAATCCGAACCTTGTCCAGAATCCAGACTACGAATAATCGTTCAATAAACAAGACATCGAGGGCATCGGCTCAGGCGATGCCCTCATAGTAATAATGAATATGAAAAAGACAACTATTATAGCTATGACGGCTGCCGTGGTCGCGGCTGTATCATGTGCTGGCGAAAAAGAGGCCGGTACAATGAAAAAAATAACCCCTGTCAACTTCTCCGAAGTTAAGATCATTGACAATTTTTGGTCCCCAAGGCTTAAAAACCATAAGGATGTCACCCTCGGGGTCTGCATCGATCAGATTGAAAACCAGACTGGACGAATCAGAAATTTCGAGAACGCGGCCTTGAAGCAGGGCAATCATTCCGGTATCTATTTCGATGATTCCGATGTTTATAAGGCCCTTGAAGGCATGGCATATTCTCTTCAAAACAATCCGGATCCTGTCCTTGAGGCAAAATGTGACGAGTGGATCGCCAAGTTTGCCGCGGCGCAGGAAAAAGATGGGTATATCAACACCTATTACACTCTCACTGGTCTTGACAAACGCTGGACTGAGATGGACAAGCATGAAATGTACTGTGCGGGTCACATGATAGAAGCGGGTGTGGCATATTACAATGTGACGGGCAAACGCGATCTTCTCGATGTCTGCATAAAGATGGCCGACCACATGATGACTCAGTTCGGCCCTGGCAAGCGGGATTGGGTACCTGGCCATGAAGAGATTGAGCTCGCTCTTGTGAAACTTTATCAAGCCACTGGCGAAAAGAAATATCTTGACTTCTCCGAATGGCTTCTTGACGAGCGCGGCAAGGGACTCGGAGCCAATAATGGAGAGCCTTGGGACGCGGCATATCATCAGGATGACAAACCTGTCCGTGAGATGACAGACATCGCAGGTCATGCCGTGCGGGCGATGTATCTATACTGCGGTATGGCGGATGTGGCCGCATACACTGGAGACCAGGGGTATATTGATGCTCTCAACCGACTTTGGGATGATGTCGTTCTTAGAAATATGTACATCACCGGAGGCATAGGGCAATCAGCCCACAATGAGGGATTCACAGAGGACTACAGCCTGCCTAACCTTACGGCATACTGCGAGACCTGCGCGTCTGTGGGTATGGTTTACTGGAATTGGCGTATGAACCAGTTTACCGGCGACGGCAAGTATGTCGATGTGATGGAACGCTCAATGTACAACGGAGCCTTGGCCGGAATCTCTCTCAATGGAGACCGATTCTTCTATGTCAATCCTCTTGAGTCTCTTGGTGACCACCATAGGAAGGCATGGTACGGTTGCGCGTGCTGCCCTAGCCAGATATGCCGTTTTCTTCCATCCATCGGGAACTACATCTATGGGGTTTCCAATGATGAGGTCTGGGTCAACCTATATATCGGTAGCCAGGCATCTGTCAAGTACGGGAAAAAAGATTTGACATTGACCCAAGAGACAAACTATCCGTGGGAAGGTGCGGTCAAGATCACTATCGGCGCCAAATCTCCGGTCAATGCCGAAATGCGCCTCCGCATACCAGGTTGGTGCAAGTCATACACAGTAAAGGTTAACGGAGCGGAGGTGAAGCCTCTGGTCGAGTCCGGTTACGCCGTACTTCCTGGCAAGTGGAGTGACGGTGACGCGATCGAACTCAATATGGATATGCCGGTTGAAGTCGTAGCCGCGGATCCTCGCACCAAGGAGGATGAGGGCATGAGGGCTATCCAAAGAGGGCCGATCGTGTATTGCATCGAAGAAGCCGACAACAAGGATGGTTTTGATGATCTGAAAATCTCTGAAAACGCTGATTTTACAACAGCTTTCGAGAAAGACCTTCTTAATGGTGTCGTCACTATTGACGCCAAGGTCGGCGATCGGACGCTCAAATATATTCCTTACTACTCCTGGGATAACAGGGAGGCGGGCAAAATGAAAGTCTGGGTTCCACTCACACAGTAAAAAGATGAAAAAGCTCATTCTCACATCAATAGCGGTCTTGATGGTTTCTGTCTCACTTGAAGCCCAAGACTACATAGCCAATAGAGCGCCTCTCACGGAGAGTCGTTTCATGGAGCTTCCAATAGGTTCCATCAAGGCGGACGGATGGCTCCAGCAACAGTTGGTGTTGCAGAAGGAAGGTCTGACGGGGCACCTGGACGAGTTGTATCGGAACGTGGTCGGTCCAAGAAACGCCTGGCTCGGAGGTGACGGTGACGCTTGGGAAAGAGGCCCGTACTGGATAGACGGGCTTCTTCCACTCGCATATCTTCTGGACGACAAGGACCTGAAGGACAAGGCTCAGGTCTGGGTAGAAGCCATCCTTGGTTCCCAAAAAGAAAATGGATACTTCGGCCCGGACACTGACCGTGGACCGGAGCCAGGACTGCAAAGGGACAATTCCCATGATTGGTGGCCCAAGATGGTGGCTCTTAAGATTGTCAAGCAATATTATATGGCCACAGGTGATGAAAGGGTGATTCCATTCCTTGACCGGTATTTCAGATATCAGCTTGCCAATCTTCCGCAAACCCCTCTTGACAACTGGACATTCTGGGGAGCCCAGAGAGGCGGCGACAACCTTGAGATTGTCTATTGGCTTTACAACATTACCGGTGAACGGTATCTTCTTGACCTTGGTGAGATCATCCACAGGCAAAGCACTCCGTGGACCGACATATTCCTGGATGGATCAATGCTCTATACTCAGAACAGCATGCATTGTGTCAATCTGGGGCAAGGTTTCAAAGAACCTGTCATCTACTGGCAGCGGTCCGGCCGGCAGAAGCAGATTGACGCCGTCAAAAATGCGGAGAAGGTGATCAGAAAGACCATCGGCTTTCCGACCGGTCTCTGGGCTGGTGATGAGCTCATCAATTATGGCGATCCTGTCCGAGGATCCGAACTCTGCACAGCTGTCGAAATGATGTTCTCTCTTGAGGAAATGCTCAGGATCACCGGTGACTCACATTGGGCGGACTGGCTTGAGAGAATCGCATATAACGCTCTTCCTACTCAGTCTGATGATAAATATGAGACACGTCAGTATTTTCAGCAGGCAAACCAGATAGAGTGTACACGTAACACCACACGTAATTTCTCCACTCCGCACGATGACACAGACCAAGTGTTCGGCCTTCTGAATGGCTATCCATGCTGCCTTGCCAATATGCATCAAGGTTGGCCGAAATTTACGCAGAACCTGTGGTACGCCACAGATGACGCCGGCCTTGCCGCGCTTGTCTATGCTCCGTCCAGAGTGACGGCCAAGGTCGCTGATGGGGTAGAGGTCAATCTGTCCGAGGAGACATTCTATCCTTTCAACGAGGATGTTAAGGTCTCTGTGAACTTCACAGGCAAGAAAGTCCGCTCATCTTTCTTTCCAATAAAGTTCCGAATCCCGGAATGGTGCGAAGGTGCCGAGATCACCGTCAACGGTTCCAGGATCAAGACACCATGCGACGCGGGAGAGATTGTCGCCCTAAGACGCACATGGTCAAATGGCGATGTCATCACCCTTCATTTCCCTATGAGCGTGACTTGTGGCAGATGGTATGACAATTCCGCTGTGATAGAACGCGGACCGCTTCTCTATGCTCTCAAAATGAACGAGAAATGGACAAGAAAGGAGACAGACGCTTCGGAAAAAGTCAAATATGGAGACAGGTATTATGAGGTCACTTCCGATTCGCCTTGGAACTATTGTCTCTCCAGCAAAACCATCAGTGAAAAGGGACTTGCCGAGAGTTGTGTCCTCATAAGGAACGATGTCGATCCGACTCTCTATCCATGGACTCTTGAAAACGCTCCATTGAGCATCAAGATTCCGGCCAGGACTATGCCTGACTGGACAGCCTACAGAGGCTCTGCCGGACATATTCAGTACTTTACGCAACAGGGCGGAGTTTTTGGAGAAGAGCGGATGATAGAACTCATACCTTACGGCTGTACGACTTTGAGAATCACTGAATTCCCTGTAAGGAGGTGATTCTGTTATGACGGAGAAGGTCTTTCTTCAATTCATCGGCGGGCTTGTGTGCAAGTGACTAAGGGAACATTGGCTCAAAAATTAAGACAAATTCAACCACTATGACACTCAAACATGTTTTCAGACTGCAGTCACTTATGGCTGTGCTTTCCGTTTCTTTCATTCTTTCATGTTGCAAAACTACAGGAGGAAACCATCGTGGGCAAAGTCCGTCAGCCTATTCCGTCATTGACGGGGACTCCATCATCACATCGTATGTAATGGAGTTCAATGCCGACGATGACGAGATTTATGGGCAGGCTTTCCGGAATATTGTCGCGGGGAAGTTCCTTTGCGACAATATTCCCGCTCTTGACTGTCCGGACAAAGAATTGGAGAAGACCTATTATTTCCGTTGGTGGACTTTCCGAAAGCACATAAAGACTACCCCTGAGGGTTATATCATAACAGAATTCCTTCCGGATGTTCCTTGGGCCGGGATATATAATTCAATCAACTGCCCGGCGTGTCATCACTATGCCGAAGGACGTTGGCTGAGGGACAAGGAATATCTCAACGACTATGCGCGTTTCTGGCTTGGCCCCGACGCTGAACCAAGAAAATACAGTTTCCCAATAGCTGACGCCACATTGAGACTTTACAAGGTTCACGGAGATTTTCAACTGATAAAAGATACTTACGAAGGACTCAAGAAGATTTACGCCGCATGGGAGTCAGACCACAGGGATTCTAACGGTCTCTTCTGGCAGATGGACGGAAGGGATGGAATGGAAGTCTCAATCTCCGGAGCGATGAGCAATGATGCAACAGGCTACAGGGCCACCATCAACAGTTATATGTATGCTGACGCCATGGCGCTTTCCACGATGGCGGAAATGCTTGGCAAATCCCTTGAAGCCACTGTTTACAAAGAAAAAGCCGATGGGATAAAGGGCCTGATGGATAGATATCTGTGGGATGAGGACGCGAGATTCTACAAAGTAATCCCAAGAAACGGAAAGATGATGATGTCCCCGGCAAGGGAAGAACATGGATACGTACCTTGGATCTATGACATTCCGGATGAATCCAAGAGCGAGGCATGGCTTCAACTCGTTGACGAACAAGGGTTCAAGGCTCCGTACGGGCCTACTACAGCCGAGCGGCGCGCCGATGGATTCAAAGTTGTCTATGAAGGTCATGAGTGCCAGTGGAATGGTCCAAGCTGGCCTTTTGCCACAGCGCAGACTCTGACCGGACTTGCCGCTTTCATCCATCGTTGCGGTGAGGGTGTAATGATGAAAAACGACTACTACGAGACGCTGGTCACATTCAGCAACAGTCATAGACGTGTAAATGACAAAGGCAAGAAGATATGCTGGATTGACGAGAATTTAGATCCTTTCACGGGAGAATGGATATCAAGAAAGATGCTTATCTCCGCCGGAAGCCCGATTAAGGAAAGGGGAAAGGACTATAATCATTCCTCTTTCTGTGACCTCATCATCTCAGGACTTATCGGCCTTCAGCCTCAGGTGGACGGCAGTCTTGTGATCGAGCCGCTGATTCCTGAAGGAAAGTGGGATTATTTCTGCCTTGACGGCATCGTATGCGCCGGCAGAAATGTCGTTGTCTTGTATGATAAGGACGGATCCCGTTATGGCAAGGGAACCGGCTTCCGCGTTTTTATTGATGGGAAGGAGGCTTTCAAGGCCGATACATATGTCACGAAGGCGATTGTGTGAATTTGAGAGGAGTCGGGGTGAGGGGTAAAACGACAAAGGGTTGGAACTTTCGTTCCAACCCTTTGTCGGGATGATCCGACTCGAACGGACGACCCCTACGTCCCGAACGTAGTGCGCTACCAACTGCGCTACATCCCGATAAATTTTTTGACTTGAAAGGCAGCCTCGGGAGACTGCCTTTCGGATGCTTCTTTATGCGAGCTTATTGATATAAACCGCAATACCACTCTTGAGATTGGCAGCCTTGTTCTTGTGAATGACTCCAATCTTTGCGAGTTTGTCAATCATCTTATAGACCTTAGGAGCGCCATCCTCGGCAGCCTTCTTGTCTGTAGTGTTACGAATCGCGCGGATCGCGTTCCTCGTCGTCTTTGCATAATACTTATTATGCAATCTGCGCCTCTCGCTTTGGCGATTGGCCTTTTTTGCTGATGCGTGATTTGCCATCGTTTTTATTTTTTAATATTTGTAGTGGGTAGGAGAATCGAACTCCTATTGCGGGAATGAAAATCCCGAGTACTAACCGTTATACGAACCCACCA
>OIYR01000153.1_pt1 | contig 39210 bp, 40 predicted proteins | sample 1588221 | NCBI WGS metagenome assembly OIYR01 (sample SAMN03283292) | human gut metagenome | biome: human-associated habitat; material: feces | host: Homo sapiens | place: Peru | collected 2012
GGTTGTTTCTATGAAAGAAGCGGGCATTGAGGCTGATATTGTAGAAGATGGTACAACATTTGAAGAGAATGCGCTAATTAAAGCTCGTACTTTATTTAATGAACTTCATGAACCTGTGATCAGTGATGATTCTGGTTTGGAAGTAGATGCGATGGATAAGAAGCCTGGTGTGTATTCAGCTCGTTTTTTAGGGGAAGACACAAGCTATGATATCAAGAATCAATATATTATAGATCAGGTAAAGGGAAAAACGCGTATGGCTCGTTATGTGTGTGTCATTGCCTATATTGATGAAGAAGGAAAAGAACATGTATATCGTGGTGAGTGTGAAGGTTTGATTCATGATGAAATGGTTGGAACAAATGGTTTTGGATATGATCCAATCTTCTATTATCCTGAATTTAAGACAACACTTGCCAATGTGAGTGAAGAAAAGAAAAACAGTGTATCTCATAGAGGGGTTGCACTTGAGAAATTTTTAAAAGATTGGAGTAAATAATATGTTGCATGTAGTATTGTATGAACCTGAGATTCCTCAGAATACAGGAAATATCATTCGAACTTGTATGGCTACAGGTTCACGTTTACATTTAATTGAACCGTTGGGTTTTTCTTTGGATGAAAAACATTTGCGTCGTTCAGGAATGGATTATATTAAGGATGCGGATATTCACATTCATAAAGATTGGGATGCGTTTGTGGCTGAAAATCCAAGTGAACACTATTATTTTATGACTCGTTATGGTAAAAAAGCACCGAGTGAATTTGATTTTACTAAAGAAGAAGGCGATGTTTATTTGGTTCTTGGAAAAGAAAGTACGGGTGTTGATAAAAAAATTCTTCAACATCATTTAGATACTTGTATGCGTTTGCCTATGGTCGCAAATGCGAGAAGTTTGAATTTGTCCAATTGTGCTGCCATTATCGTTTATGAAGTATTACGCCAACTTGATTATCCTGGACTAAGTACACATGAAGAACTTAAGGGAGAGGATTGGCTTGAAAATCTTAAAGTTGATTGATCGTTATGTAGATTCGTTTGAAAAGCGAATCTTTATTTTTATTATATTTATAACCATGTATTGGTTGTGGCAGAATATTTGGCAGTTATTATTATTTTATAAAGTATATGTTATAACTGATTATGAAAGCTTGTTCAATTTGCAGGCACATCTATCCAATTATGAATCGAGTGTTTTGATTCGTATTCTTTATTATGTGATTTCAAATCCATCATTGAATATTCTTGGTGTTGTTAGTTGTATAAAACTGATAGACATAATGGGGATTGTGGGATTGTTGATTTTAGCTCAAAAATATCGAATTATCATGATTTTAAATGGGTTTAAATACATTTGGTGTTCCATTTGGATTGTAAAAGGTATGAATTCTGCAAGTGTATATTTGGTAATAAATTGCTTAAAATGGCTTTCAATAGGCGGATTTATACTTGTTGGTATAGTGATGCTTCTATGGCTTGTTGGCTTAGTAAGAATGATAGTGAATCAGGACGAGTTTGTTCATGATTTGTAGACAACACTATACATTTTATAAATTATGTACAATTTTTTACAAAATCACATAATTTACCACAATTCATATTGAGGTGCTTTATATAAAGGCTATTAAGAAAAAATTAAGAATTGAATTACTAAAAAGTGCAAACGATTTTTTGGCGAAAATTTGCAACAAAATTTAAATCTTGTTAAACTTCAGGTGTTGTAACGAAGAGGTGATATGATGAATTTTATCGAAAAGCACAGTAAAATTTTAGCCGTAAGCCTATGTTTATTGACTTCTGGACCAATTGTTTCGACAATGTATGCCAAAGAAGTTCAACCAGGATGGCATGGTGAAGGCGCAGATCGTTATTATGTTTTAAAATCAAATCGTCAGACAGCTACTGGTTTAACAAAAATCGATAAGGAACTTTATTATTTCAATAATAAAGGAGAAATGCAGTTTGGATGGCAGACTGTTTCAGATGAAACTTACTATTTCCAACAAGACGGAACTGCTGCAACAGGTTCTGTGACAATTCAGGGTAGTGAGTACAATTTCCAAAAAGAAGGTGTCCTTCTTCATGGTTGGAGTAATGATGGTAAATCATACTACGATGAAAAAGGAAACAAAACTTCAACAAACTGGGTTGAAGAAAATGGTTCAAAATATTATTTTGATGCCGATGGAAATTGTGTAACAGGATGGCAGGAAATCGATGGCCAGAAGTATTTCTTTGGTGAAGATGGAAAGATGGCTACAGGTCAATTTGATGTAGACGGAAAAACATATTTCACTCAAGAAGACGGTACATTCCGTACAGGATGGCAAGAGATCAACGGTCAAAAATTGTATTATGCAGAAAACGGTGAAGTAACTAAGAATCAAATTGTTGAAATCGAAGGTACTAAATATGCATTCGATGAAAATGGTGATTTGATTAAAAATGCCGAAAAAGATGGATATAAGATTGATGAAAATGGTGTTGCGACTGAAGTAACCCCTTCTGAGGAAACAACTCCAACTCAAGATACAACGACTCAAGCTCAGGCTCCAGCACAAACAACTACTCAAAGTGCTCCAGCTCAAAGCACAACAACTACAACAACTACAACACAAGCTCCAGCACAGACATCGACTCCTAGTGCTCCAGCTAATAATTATGTAGCTCCAACCCCAAGTGTTAACAGCTCAGCAATCGCTTCTGCTGCATTAGCACAAGTAGGAACTACTCAAGATTGTACAATGTTGGTAACAAACGCTTTGAGAGCTGTAGGAATTAATTTCCACGGTTGGCCAGAAAACTATTTGAGTCTTGGTACAATCACATCAAGTCCAGTTGCAGGTGACATTATTGTTTATTCAGGACATGTTGCCATTTATATCGGAAACGGACAAGCAGTTCATGGTGGATGGAACGGAAGCCAGACTGTTGTTGAAAGTGTTTCTTGTGATAAGGCATTAATTGGATACGTTCACGTAGGCTAGATTGAATTCTAGCCTTTTTTTTATTTTTTGTGGTAGAATTAATAATATATTTTCAAGGAGGTTTACGTATGAACTATATACAAACGCAGAAATTTAGTGATGTTTATGTTTCTTGTAAAACCATGATGCCTTTTCATCGGAATACGATCAGCGCCTTAAATGTGCTTGTGTATATGATGAAAGCGAAAACGCAGAAAATGAATTCGAAACAAAAATTAGCTTCTACCTTAAATCGAGCTTATGGAACAAAGGTGTCTTATGGTTTAACATCTTATGGAGATCTTGTTCAACTTGATGTTCGTTTTCAGTTTGTTCGTCCAGACTGGATTGAAGATAAAAGCTATTTAGATAGAATTAAAGATATTATGGATGAAGTTTTATTTCATTCTGTATTGGATGAGGAAAACTTTAAGGAGTCAGTGTATTTATTAAAAAATAGATTGTTGGCACAAATGGATGATCCGGCCAGTTTGTCTTGTATGTATGCCTTTGATATGGCACATGATAAACATTCCATTTCAATTCCTGTGCAGGGAAGTTTAAAAGATCTAGAGACACTTACTTTAGAGGATGTAAAAAAGGTCTATACATTATATATGGATATGGCCAAACACTTCTATATCTGTGGTTATGTAACGGATGAATTGTATGATTATATTGATAGTTTAGATTCACATTGTGCTTTTATATCGGAAAGAACATTGCTTCCTGTAGTAGAAACAAGCTATAAAACGTTTGAAAAGGATATTGCGCAAACTTGTATTTCACAAGTCTATTCGACAGGTGTTGATATTTCAAGTCCAGACTATGAGGCTGAACTTGTTTTAAATAGTATTTTGGGACAAAGCCAGAAAAATTTAATGTTTGATGAAATTCGTGAAAAGAATAGTCTTTGTTATTCTATAAGCTCTTCTATTATTCGCTTTGATGGAGCTTTATTAATTCATACGGGTGTGAATCGTAAGGATGTCACAAAAGTATTAAATTTGATAGAAACACAAATAGATCGATTATTGAATATGGATTATGATGATCGATATTTAGAAATCGCAAAGATGGACTATAAGGACCGTATTATTAGTGGATTAGATCATGCTCAATCTTTGATTGCGCAAGCTTTTTTAGATGATCTTTTACATCGCCAGCTCACGCCTGAGCAAAGAATTGAGAGAATTATGAAGGTGACAAAGGAAGATATTTCACGTGTTGCTTTACGATTGAATTTGGCTTCAGTAGCCATTGTTGCGGAGAAAGAAAATGAATTATAATTTGGATATTAAAAAAGAAACGTTGTCAAATGGTTTACAGGTGATTCTTGTTCATAAACCGGATTATCAAAAATCACTATTTCTTTTAGGAGCTAAAGTAGGTGGATTTGATATTGATCAAAGAGTAGATGGGCAAGTGATTAGACATAAGAGTGGGATTGCGCACTATTTAGAACATCAAATGTTTTATTTGGATGGAGAAGATGTAAGTGATTTATTTGCGAACTTACAGTGTTCTACAAATGCATATACGTCTTATACAGAAACGGCATTTTATTTTTCAACTACGGCAGATGTGAAAAAACCATTAAAACTCTTGTTGGATTTTGTTGAAAATTTAGATGTGACAAAGGAAACGATTGAAAAAGAGAAGGGGATTATTCTAAGTGAATATGATATGTATCAACAATCGCCTGAACAGCGTCTTTTCAAAGAGACTTTGATTTCTTTGTTTCAATATCATCCAATGAAGGTTGATGTACTTGGTTCAAAAGAAGATATCCAAGATATGAGCATGGAGGATTTAAAACAATTTTATGCATTAAATTATGATCCTAGTAAATTGTGTCTTGTGGGTGTAACTGGAAAAGATACAAGTGAAATCATGGATTGGATCAAGGAATGTCAAAAAGATGTGTTGAGTAAGTTGAATAAAAAGATTGAGCGTGTCTTTAAAGAAGAGCCAAAGGAAGTAAATCGCAAAGAATATGTCGATCATATGGATATTCATCAGCCTTTTGTCTGTGTTGGCTATAAAATGGATGCTTGTAAAACAAAGACAGAAGCGTTTGAAAAGGATTTTGCGGTGAATATGTGGCTAGATTCTATCATGGGTCCTTTGAATCCTAAATTTCAGGAATGGCTAGATCAAAGAATCTTTACGCAGTTTGTAGGCGCAGAAGCGGATTTTACTTTGGATCATAGTTATATCTTGTTTTATGCTCAAACAGTAAATCCAGATGCCTTTATAAAGCTTGTAAACGAGCTTGTGCAGAATAAGTCGATTTCGGATGAAGACTATCAGTCGTTGCATGCACAGGCAATTGCGAATAATTTGCGTGGCTTAGATCATTTTGATGGATTGGCCAATGATTTACTTCGAAGTCACTTTGAGGAATATGACTATATAGAAAATTTAAACAGTGTTCAAAATATGAAAATTGAACAGGTACATGCCTATATTCAGGATTTGGATTTCTCACATTCTTGTGTGACAAAAATTCTTCCGAATGACTCTATCTGATCTAATTTGCGTTTTTTTTAGCGAATTAGAGGGAAAAAACGCATGTAAAACACAAAAAAAGACGACCTATAGATAAGATAGGTCGTTTGTTTTATATGTGGCATATTTGTAGAATACCATTGAAGAAGGATGGTGATAAATATGGTGGTCAGATTTGAAGGAGGATAATCAATTATGAATGCGTTTAGTATCGTGGGAAAAATTACGGATATGCCGGTGTTAAAGGAAACGAGCAATGGGTTAAAGACTTGTGAGCTTCCGATTCGAGTGCAGCGTAATTTTCCAAATTCAGAAGGTGTTTATGAAAGTGATGATGTGGTCGTTGAAGTATGGCGAGGTCTTGCAGAAACTGTAAGTGCTTCGTGTAAGATTGGAGATTATGTAGGAATCAATGGTCGTATTCATTCGCGTAAATACCAGAAAGATGACAGGATATATCTAAACTATGGCTTTGTAGCTGAAAAAGTTGATTTTCTACGTTGATCAACAGATAAAATACATGAATTAAGAAAACACATCCACAAAAAAAGAAGCGATTGATTCGCTTCTTTCTTGTTCTATGCCTAAGATTAACGGTTGTAGAATTCTACTACTAACAATTCGTTGATTTCTTGAGCTGTGAATAGTTCTTTACGTTCTGGGTAACGAACATAAGTACCTTTCTTAGCATCTTTGTTTACTTCAACAAAATCAACAGTTGCTGTTGCAGCTTCTAAAGCTTCGTTGATTACGCTTAAGTTTTTAGCGCGTTCACGAATTTCGATAACTTGTCCTGGTTTTACTTGGAAACTAGGGATATCTACTTTCTTACCATCTACTAATACGTGTCCGTGGTTTACTAACTGACGGCTAGCACGACGAGTACGTGCAAATCCCATACGATAAACGATGTTATCTAAACGAGATTCCAACATTACTAAGAAGTTTTCACCAGCAGAACCAGCTTTTTTACTTGCTTTTAAGTAAGTGTTGTAGAATTGTTTTTCACTTAATTGGTAAGTGTGACGAATTCTTTGTTTTTCCTGTAATTGGATACCGTAGTTTGTTAATTTTGGACGACGAGCATTTCCGTGTTGTCCTGGAATTGTGTTACGACGAGTTAATTCTTCACCAGTTTCTAATACTGAGAATCCAAGACGGCGTGACTTCTTCCAAACGCTTCCTGTGTTTCTTGACATAATTTTTCCTCCTATTGTTTTATATCATCCACAAAACAATAACAGTACAAATCTTTAAAGGCTGTGTTGACAATGATACTTTCCGCTATCAGCTATTAGCTTACTCATATCGCTAAACAAGGCTGCAACGCATATCCTTTAACTTTGTATGCTGCTATCAATTTATGCCTATGTATCATATCAAAGAACATTAATAAAATCAAGAAAATGATGCAATGATTTTGAAGTTTTGCTATAATAAGAATGGTTTGCAAGGAGGTACCACTATGGATAGTGTTTTGAATTTCTTTCGATCAGTTTACGCGTTCATTCGAAATCAACTTTCTGTGACTGTAATCATCTATCTTTGTATAGCAATTCTAGTCTTGATCTTGATTTGGATCATTATGCGTATGATCAAACGTAAAAAGGCGTCGAAACGACTTTCTGATCTTGAAATCGAAATGAATGAAATTCGTAACAATTCCTTGGCCTACAAATTCAACAAAGCATCGGCATTCGCAAGAGTGAATGATGATATCATGGATAAAGTGAAAAACTTGACTCCAAAATATGATACTTGTCAAAAAAACTTAAGTGCTTGTGATGATTTGTTTAATGAAGCAGATGATTATGTTTCTAGACATCGTCTTCGTAAATCTATGCGAGCTATGGATGATTTAGAAACTATGATGGATGAGACAAAAGAAAGAATTCGTATTGTAACTCAGTCATTAGATCACATCTTGGCTCGTGAAACAGAGGTTCGTGAATCAGCAAATGCTTTAAAAGAGCGTTTCCGTAATGTGAAAACTGTTTACCAAGATAATCGTTCTTCATTCTATGGATCTGTTAATTATGTAGATTCATGTTTAGAGGAAATTGAAAATGAATTCTCTAATTTTGAAGAGTGGATGTTTGCTTCAGAATTTAACAAGGCAAAGGAAGAACAAGAAAAAATCTCAAAAATGGTGGATGAGATTAGCTCTAAAATTGCAGCCTTCCCTGGACTCTATGAAAAGGCCAAAAATGTATTGCCTCGTGCAATTAACGAAGTTCGTTTGCACATAAAGGAATTACAGGAAAAAGATATCGACTTATCTTATTTAGAACCAGAAGAAAAATTAACAACCATTCAAAATGCATTGTCTAGTTCAATTGATCAATTGGATGCAGGTGAATTTGAAATGGCACAAGAAAACTTGGAAATCATTGGAGATCACATTCTAGCATTACAAGATGATGTTACGAATGAAAAAGAGGCTTATGATGAAATCCATGTAAGTCTTCAATCTAATTTAGATCTAGTTAATGTCATTGGTCAGGAACTTGAGGAAATCATGGCGCTTTATGCCAATATTAAAGATCGTTTTGGTCTAGAAGATTGGACACACCGCTTCTCTTTGGCACAAATCCAAATGGAAGATTTATCAAATCGTCGTGATGAAATTCAAAAAGAATTGAAACAAAATCAACGTCCTAGCGTAGATGTAGTTCATGGTTATCGTAAATTTTCAGAAGATGTTAATGAATTCCACGATCAAGTCAAGGATATGAAAGAGATGTTAGTGGGAGCAAGCAGTGATGAATCACGTGCTAAAAAACAATTGACAAAATTACAATTGATTTTAAATGAAGTACGTTTAAATACAGTAACACGTCATTTACCTAGTATCTCATCTCAATTTTCTGCAGATTTAAAAGAAGGCGAACGCTTGATTCAACGTGTTCGTGTAGTGTTGGATCACTCACCATTAGATGTACAAACATTAAATGCAGATTTGCAGGATGCCATCGACTTTGTATATAAGTTATACAATAACGCAAACAATTTAGTCGGTGTTGCCGTTATGGTAGAAAATGCGATTGTGTTTGGTAACCGTTTCCGTAGTACGCATGCACAAATGGATTCGGATTTAACTCGTGCTGAGTTATGTTTCCAAAATGGAGAATATACTCGTGCACTTAAGATTGCGATTCAAGCAATTGAAAACATGCACCCAGGAATTTATGAGAAGTTAGTAGCTCAAAAAGATCCTGCTGTCATGAACCAGGTGCAGTAATGATTTATTTTGATAATGCTTCGACAACCTCTGTACGCACAGAGGTTCGTCGTGTTTATGGGCAAATGTTAGAAACTTGTTATGGCAACCCAGATAGTTTGCATGCGGCTGGTCGTCAGGCAAGTTCGCTCATGGAAAAGAGTCGATCAAATATTGCTTCTATGCTTCATGTAGATTCAAGTGAAATTATCTTCACTTCAGCTGCTAGTGAATCAAACACTTTAGCTATTGTAGGCTATGCCTTGGCCAATGAGCATAGAGGTCATCATGTACTCACAAGCAATGTCGAGCATTCGAGTGTTCGTCATGCGATGGAGTTTTTAAAGCGTTTTGGATTTGAAGTCGAATTTCTTCCAATTAATGAAGAGGGAATTGTTACACCAGAATGCTTAAAATCGCATATGCGTAAAGATACAATTTTAGTATCGGTTATGCATGTGAATAATGAAATGGGAGCTATCAATCCTATTTTAGAACTAGAAAAAATTGTACATCAAAATCCTACTTGTGTTTTCCATGTGGATTGTGTACAGAGTTTTTCGAAAATTGATATTCCTTTTGAAAAACTAGATATGGCTACGATCTCTGCGCATAAGATTCATGGTCTAAAGGGAAGTGCCATTTTAATGAAGAAAAAGAAGATTCAACTTGTTCCAATCATTCAAGGTGGTCAACAGGAACAAGGACTTCGTGGTGGAACAGAAAATGCACCGGCTAATATTGTTTTGGCAAAGACAATTCGTTTAGCTTTAGAGGAACAATCTAGTGCTTATGATCATGTTTTAAAAATCAATCAATATTTGCGTGAAGAACTAGCGAAGATCGAAGGTGCACATGTACATTCGCCTTTAAGTGCGATTCCTTATATTCTTAATATTTCATTTGATCAAATCACAAGTGAAGTCTTATTGAATGCTTTAGATCAAAAGGGAATTTGTGTTTCCGCAAAAAGTACTTGTTCATCACAAAATACGAATGCTTCTGAAGTGTTATTGGCTATGCACAAGTCGGAATTTGATGCGACACATGGAATTCGTTTATCTTTTTCTTATGAGAATACTTTGGAAGAGGCAAAATATTTTATAGAAACATGTAAGGAGATTATAGAGAATTATGGCTTATCGTTATAATCATATCTTAATTCGTTATGGCGAATTGAGTTTAAAAGGAAAAAACCGTAACAACTTTATTAAGGCGCTTTATGACAATGTTCGTAAGGCTTTAAAAGCATTCCCAACATTAGAATTTGAAAAGCAACATGACCGTATGTATATTTATCTTCATGATGAAGATTCTAAGCAGGTTAGTGATATTTTAGCTAAAGTTTTTGGAATTTCTTCATTCTCATTAGCTATTAAGGTAGAGCCTGATTTAGATCAAATTATTGATGCATGTTATGAATCTTTAGATTTAACAACACCAAAAACATTTAAGGTGGCTGCGCGTCGTAGTGATAAATTATTCCCTTATATTTCGGATGAAATTAATCGTAAGGTAGCCACTAAAATTTTAAAGAACAGTGACTGGAAAGTGGATGTTCATAATCCGGATGTTAAAATTGTTGTTGAAGTTCACCAAGATGCAGCTTACATTATGACAGATCGTATTCAAGGTGCTGGTGGATATCCAGTGGGTGTTGGTGGAAAGGCCATGGTTTTATTAAGTGGCGGAATTGATTCTCCAGTTGCCTGCTACTTGATGATGAAACGTGGCGTACACATTGAATGTATTCATTATGCTTCACCTCCATATACTTCACAAAATGCACAAGAAAAAGTAATGGAACTCGCAAGACTTGTATCTGGCTATCAGGGTGATGTTTTAGTTCATGTTGTTCCATTTACAGATCTTCAATTGGCAATCTATCAAAATGCAGATGAAAGCTATGCGATTACTTTAATGCGACGTATGATGATGCGTATTGCGACAGGTCTAGCTAAGAAAAGACATGCGCAAGCTATCGCAACAGGTGAATCGATTGGGCAGGTGGCAAGTCAAACATTAGAAAGTATGCTTGCGATCAATGATGTCACAAATATGCCGATTATTCGTCCAGTTGTTTGTATGGATAAAGTTGAAATTATTGATCTATCTAAAAAGATTGGAACATATGAAACAAGTATTCTTCCTTATGAAGATTGTTGTACGATTTTTACACCAAAGAATCCAGTTACGAAACCTCGTGTGGATAAGTGTGAAAAATATGAGGCAAAATGGGATTTTGACAAGATGGTACAAGATTGTATAGATAATACGGAAGATATTTGGGTACATCCAGTTAAGGTTGAAGAAGATTTATTCTAAGAGAAGTGAAATATAGCGCTTCTCTTTTTCTTTTATGTTATAATCTTTTTATGTTGATATGTCCGGTGTGTAAAAAGAAACTAATAAAAGAAAATAAAACATTTCGATGCGAAAATAATCATTCTTTTGATTGTGCCAAACAAGGCTATGTGAACTTATCTCGCAAACAAACAAAGAATCATGGGGACAATGCTTTAATGGTTAAAGCGCGTACGGATTTTTTGGAAAAAGATTATTATAATTTTATGCGTCAATATGTAAAGGAAAAGGCAGAAGGTACTGTTTATTTGGATGCAGGCTGTGGTCAGGGTTACTATACAAAAGAGATAGGGGCGAACTTTGAACATAGTTATGGTATCGATTTGAGTAAGGAAGCCATTCTTCATGCTTCTAAACAAGATAAACATACGCAATATATTGTGGGTAGTTTATTTGATATGCCTTTTTTAGATGAGAGCATAGATTGTGTTACAAGTATTTTTGTGCCTTTAGGTCAAGATGAAATCTATCGCATTCTAAAAGAAAATGGATATTGGATCGTAGTGGGTCCGGGTCCTAAGCATTGTTTTGAATTAAAAGAAGTATTGTATGACACATCATACGAAAATGAAATGCCTGAAATACTAGAACAATATGAATTGGTAAACCAGGAAATTATTCAGGAAAAAAAGATGGTAGATGATGTATGGTCTTTACTGGAAATGACACCATATCGATATAAAACGAGTCAAGCTGGACTTGATCGTGTAAAACAATTAGAAAGGTTAGAGGTTACGTTTGAGTTTGTCGTAACTGTGTATAAAAAATATGAAAACAACAGTAAAAAAATGGGGAATTAATGGTGAGGGAATTGCGTTCCATGAAGGAAAGCCAGTATTTATTGAAAATGCCATTCCGGATGAAGTCATTGAATTTGATATTAAAAGTGATGAAGGTACTTATTTAGTTGGAGAATTAACTCGTTTAGTTGAACAGAGTTCAAAGCGTCGCTACCCACTTTGTTCAATTTGGAAAGAGTGTGGTGGATGTGCTTTGATGCACGTAAAGTATCCTGCTCAATGTAAAATGAAAGAGGGAAATCTAAAAGAGACTCTAATTAAGTATGCGGATTATAATGGTCGTATTTTACCAATTATAAAAAATCCTGAACCATTGTCATATCGTAATAGCTGCAAACTTCCTTTTGGTGAAGAATATGGTGAGCTATATACAGGAATGTATGAGCGTGATACAAACCATTTCCAAAAGATGGAAAGATGTTATGTGCATTCAAAATTGTTGGAACAAACGCGTCAGGAAGTTTTAAAAATTATGAATGAGCATCATTTAAAGATGTATGATGATAAAAAGAAAACGGGTTATCGTACATTGGTGATGAAAGAATTTGATGCTAAGATTCAAATTATTTTTGTGACGGGAAAAGAAGATTTAAGTGAAGAATTTATTCATGATGTAACGCAGTTAGAGGGTGTTGTATCGATCTGGCAAAGTGTAAAAACAGAAACAAAGCGTGAAGTATTTGGAGATATGCGTTTTATTTGGGGAGAAGAGAAGATGCATCTTCAATTAGAAGATATTCAATTATCTTTACTTCCAAGATCTTTCTTCCAGTTAAACACGAAACAATCCGTGAATCTTTATAATGTAGTTAAGGATTGGATGCCAAGATCAAAGACTACAGTTGAAGCCTATAGTGGAATTGGTGCCATCAGTTTATTTGTGAAAGATAAAGCTGAAGAAATCATTGGTGTTGAATCCATTCAGGATGCGGTTGATAATGCCAATGAAAATGCGATGTTAAATCATGCAGACAATGTATCTTTCATTTGTGAAGATGCGGGTAGTGCCTTAGCACATTTAGTGCAAGAAAAAGAAGTGGATACATTGATTGTGGATCCGCCTCGTTCTGGTTTGGATGATACAATGAAGGAAACTATTTTAAAATCAAAGATCAAAACTATGATTTATGTTTCTTGTAACCCAGCTACTTTGGCAAAAGATTTAGGCGTATTAAAGAAAGAATATCGTATTATTAAGATTCAACCAGTCGATATGTTTAGTCAAACACCACATGTAGAAAGTGTTACACTACTTGTTCGTAATGATGACTATAGACCAAGACGTCGTTTTGATGATCGAAAAAATCGTGACTATAAACCAAGAAGAGATGGAGATTTCAAACCTAGACGTCGTTTTGATGATAAAAAAGATGGAGACTTCAAGCCAAGACGCCGCTTCGATGATGATAAGCCAAGAAGACGTTTTGATAATCGAAAAGATGGTGACTATAAGCCTAGACGCAGATATGATGATGATCGTAGATCAAAACGGTTTTCAGATGACAAACCAAATCGTAGATACGGCAAATAAAACATGCAAGGATTTCAGGCAGATGAACTGATATAATCCCAGTTCCAGAAACACCTCAATTAATTGCACCTAGCTGTGTGGGTCCTTATTACGCAAAAAGTGCAGTAAGACCTGCAACAATCGAAAAATTACATACAATCTTTGATCAATTCGGACAAGCGGCACACGTTGAGACGGTCTGTTTGCTGTCAAGAAAAGATAAATAAGAACCAAAAAGTGGCGTATTTCCGGGCTTTTTGCGAGGTGAGCATCATCAGAGGAGCCTTGCGAAAAACTCGGTTTTCTTATATGAAAACATATCCGTTAAGTAAATTTTCAGAGGGCCGGAAAATGAGTGGTAGGGTTTACGCTGTGGATTAGATGTCATAGGTTGTGGCAGTGATATAGATAACAAGACTGACCGCAGTTCAAACTACTCGATACTAAGGAGCAGACTTGGCAGTGGAATAGATAACAGAGAAAAAATTTAGGAGGAAGATATATGGCATTCGATTTTAAGAAAGAATTCAAAGAGTTTTATATGCCCAAGAACAAACCAGCAATTGTAACTGTTCCAAAGGCTAATTATATTGCCGTGAGAGGCAAAGGAAACCCCAATGAAGAAGGCGGAGCATATCAGCAGGCAATTAGTGTATTATATGCTGTGGCATATACGCTGAAGATGAGTTATAAGACAGACTACAAGATAGAAGGTTTCTTCGAATATGTGGTTCCACCTTTAGAAGGATTCTGGTGGCAGGAAAATGTAGAAGGTGTCGATTATAGCAACAAGGATACATTTAATTGGATTTCAGTTATAAGGCTACCGGATTTTGTTACTAAGGACGATTTCAATTGGGCTGTTGATACAGCAACAAAGAAGAAAAAACTAGATTGTTTTTCAGCTGAATTTCTTACTATTGATGAAGGCTTGTGCGTACAGATTATGCATATTGGCCCGTTTGATAATGAGCCAAAATCAGTTGCTATCATGGATGCCTATCTTGAAGAAAACGGATACGAAAATGATTTGTCAGATACAAGATTGCATCATGAGATTTATATGTCTGATGCACGAAAGGTAGCTCCAGAAAAATGGAAGACTGTAATTAGACATCCTATTACAAAGGCGGTGGAATGATTGAGTGAAACAAAGGCAAAATATCATCATCTGATTCCCAGAACATATTTTTCTGCATGGGAGCATGGTTCGGGAACATTGTATGTTCAATTTTGCGGAGAAGAAGAGGTTGTAGAGCGGAATAAAGATAGAATAGCGGGAGTTAAAAATTACCATTCAATTATTGCCGGTATGCCAATTGTAACGGAGACAGATGCTCAGAAAATATTTGCGTCATTGAATGATTTTGAAGTTCGATACAGTGGGCAAATAATAACAGATGCTTTGGAACTTAATAGACTTTATTATGATTTTGCAAACTGGGAAATATTTAGGGCAGATGGAAGCCCTGTTAGTAAAAAAAGAATTAAAGCGCAGATTGAAGATGTGAAAATTCGTGATATAGAATCTTTATGGTCCTCAAAGTATGAAGATGCATGGGGGCAGATTAGAGATGAGCTGATTACAAAAGTAACCTCAGCTGCAACAGTTTGCATCCCAGCGTTTCAGAAAGAGTATTTAATGAAATTCTATACAGCGTTAGACTGGAAAAGTATAAAGTCTAATATCCAATTTAATGAAACTTGGGAATGGTTATGTAACGAGGTACTTCAATTAAATCAAATTGAAATACCCGAAGAAGAAAGAGAATTACCGATGCTGGAAAATGCAGCAGAAGAAATGCGACATAATCTTCTCTTGAAATTTTATAGGCAATACTTAAATGATGACGGTGTAATTTATAAAAACGCTATGTCTAATTTAGCCCATACATCCTTTCATTTTCTTGTAGCAGATGGTCAAGAAACCTTTATTACAAGTGATAATCCTGTTTTTGTATTCAGAAGAAATGATGGTAAATTACAAGGAGTCCTCCCAATTTCACCTAGAGTTCTAATGGCTCAGGGAAAGAATACGGATTCAGATGACAAGTTTTATATAACACATATTACTGAAGATGCGGTGCGTCGATATAATGAAGAAATAAAGAAAAACGCTGTAGATTTTGTTGTAAAAGAAAACAAGTAGCAAAAGAACCCTCCCGGTCATCATGGTCAGGAGGGCTTCGTGCGTCTATGGAGTCGTGCATCAACGTCGATGCTGACACCGGATTTCAGTTCAACCGTGATATGGTCATCCCAAATGGTTATCTGCTTGACCCACCGTCGTACCAGTGACTCATCAAATTCGGTGAGGTGGGTGGTCTGCTGGGAGATGTAATCCTGCAGGTCGTTGATTCGTTTTATTTGCTCATCTCTTGTATCCGTGTCAACGGTGGTTTGCTGGCGGAGCTCTCGGAGTCCTGCATCTGATATTGGTAGTAAAGGTGACCTTTATCGTCATGGTCTACGCTCATTCGATTGGCCATCAGCGGATAGAGGGTGACGACTTCACCCTTGCCATTTCGGATAATCTGCGCATAGGCATTTCCGTATAGGAGCAGGTGGGTCATCAAGGTCTCTCGGAAGACAAAGGATGTCATTTCCGAATTTAGCTCATCGTGAATCAGTCGATATAGCGGATGCTTGATAGCTTTTTCCTTGCCACCGGAGCCAATGTATTTGTAAACATGGACTGGAAGGCCAACGATGGACTCGGAAAGAATCCTGACGCAGGCATAGACTGCAGTCATCTGCATAGCGAGCGCTTCGTTCATTGACGGATTTGCCAGAGTTGCTGCCACCAAAGAGAAAACGGTAGGCGCTACCATTGGTACTGTTGATGGGCTTGTCTCTGGAATGAAACAGTCCTGATAAGAATCCCATAAATATTCCTTTCTGCCACAAAGGGTGTATAAAATTCAAAGTTTTGTCATAAAACAATCTATGCAAATGCTTGCGATTGCAAGCAAAAGTGAATATAATAAAGAAAAAGGAGGCGATATTATGGCAAATACATCTGCTGTTTATGCAAGAATAGATACCAATCTCAAGGATAATGCTGAGAGCATTCTTTCTCAGCTTGGCATTTCTCCATCCAGTGCAATTCAGATGCTTTATAGCCAGATTGTACTGAAAAAGGGTATGCCATTTGAACTGAAACTTCCTTCTTCTAAGCCATTAGCTGTTGGTGCAATAACCAGAGAACAGCTTGATGCAGAACTCCAGAAGGGTGTTGATTCCATCAAAGCAGGAAAGGTATATTCTGCAGATGAAGTCGATGCGGCACTTGCAAATGAGTTTGGCATATGACAGATAGCTATAAAGTCGGCTATTCTGTAGATGCGCTTGATGACTTACGTGAGATCTATTCGTACATTGCGAATAAACTCCTTGTTCCAGAAACTGCTACCGCTCAGCTGGGCCGCATCCGAAAAGAGGTTCGTTCATTGGATTTCATGCCAGCTCGTTATGCGTTAGTTGATTGGGAACCTTGGCATTCGATGAAAATGCATCAGCTTCCTGTAGACAACTTTATTGTGTACTACCTTGTTGATGACGAGGAAAGGGCAGTTACAGTAGCTCGAATATTCTACGGTGGCCGTGATATTGAAGGAATCATAAATTCAAATAAATAAACAGTAATGGAGCTTTTGAGTAAAAAAACAAGAGCTCCATTTTTATATGAACAAAATTACTTTGTCATCGTAGACAGAATCACCGGTATTGTTTCCACAGCGGATTGCACGATCAAGGCCCATGATGGTGGCAACAGCTCCGTCGATTTTCTCTGTGGATTTTTCTTTGTCTGCCTTTATATTTCCTGCCGGATCAGTGCGGATATAAATGTTATCCATCATCCATCGAAGCACCAGATGATCACCGTGAGCTAGCTTTTGCTCCAACGTCAGCTTCATGAGTTCTTTTGTCGGTGGAGACATATCCTTAAATCCCTGACCGAACAAAACAACAGTAAAGCCAATGCCTTCAAGGTTCTGAAACATCTGAACAGCTCCCCAGTGGTCAAAGGCAATCTCACGAATATTGAAGCGCTCTCCAAGACGCTCGATGAATTTCTCGGTGTAGCCGTAATGAACAACATTTCCTTCGGTTGTCTCCAGAAATCCTTGACGTTCCCAGACGTCGTAAGGAACATGGTCTCGTCTCACTCGAAGATCAAGCGTATCTTCCGGTATCCAGAAATATGGGAAGATACAGAACTTGTCATTCTCATCCAGTGAAGGAAATACCAGCACGAAAGCTGTAATATCTGTGGTGGAGTAAAGATCCAGACCACCGTAACAGATGCTGCGACCCTCTAAGGATTCTTCATCAACCTTGAACGAGCGGGCATCCCATTTTTCCATTGGCATCCAACGAACTGCCTGCTTGACCCACTGGTTAAGTCTTAGCTGTCTGAAGGAATTCTCCTCGCCGGGATTCTGTTTTGCAGATTCACAGGCAGCTTCAACTTTGTCGATACAGACTGTGATACCAAGAGAAGGATTTGCTTTCTTCCTAACCTCCGGATCTGTCCAGTCATCGGCTTCATCGGCACCATAGATGACAGGATAGAAAGTTGGATCTATCTTTCTATCTTCCAAGATGTCAACAAGTATAGAGTGTTGAGAAGATTATAATCGTAAACCAAATGGTTTATAATTTGCTTGTATAATGTTTAATATTAGTTGTGTAAGAATAGAATTTAAGGGGGTGTTTGTAAGTGAAAAAATTATTTTTGCTAGATATAAAGAAGATAGATGACAATTTGCAGCAATCAGAAAATTCCATAAACAAAAACACGAAGAAAAGAAAAAAGATTTTGTTACACTGTTTCATTCAATTAATGTATCTAATGAAGATACATTAAAGAATCAAGAAGATAAAATTGTAGAGACTTTAAAATCAAGGCATACCCAATTAAAAACCGATACCATTTCAATCGCAAGTATATATTTGCATGTTCCAGAAGAAAAAATTCGTTTTGTAGGGCATACCGGACTACTTGTGAATACAGAAGATGGATACTTATATTTTGAAAAATATAGTAATATTGCACCTTTTCAAGCAACAAAGTTCAAAGATAAAAAACAAGTCAAAGAATACTTGTTATCAAGGCCGGACCTATATGGAGATGGTAGTGAGTTTGATCCGATTGTGACAATCAACGATGAAATATTAAGGTGAATTGTTAAGCGTCCCTAACTAAAAAGGTTTACAAATTAACTAAACAGATAGTTTTATGTTAACGAATACGTTATAATAAAGGTAACGCATTCTTTTTATTTATAATTCATAATAATAAACATATGAAAGGATAGTTTTTTATGTCTATTTATGAATAAAATAACAAGAATCTATGAGGAGGAGTTTAGAAAATGAATAATTTTCCACATTTATTTGAACCAATTGAAATTGGTAAAACAACAGTAAAAAACCGTATTTTTATGCCACCTATTTCAACTAACATGGCCGATAAAGGATATGTTACAGATGATTTAGTGGCACATTATTCTGCACGTGCAAAAGGTGGAGTCGGACTTATCGTTACTGAAGTAGTAACTGTAGAACCAACTTATGTATATCTTCCTGGAGATATGTCAATTTATGATGATAGCTTTATTCCAGGATGGAAAAAATTGGTGGATGGCGTACACCAATATGGAACTAAAATCTTAGCACAATTGTTCCACCCAGCTTATATGGCTTTCCCAGTACCGGGAACACCTCAATTGATTGCACCAAGCTGTGTGGGTCCTTACTATGCAAAAAGTGCTCCAAGACCAGCAACCATTGAAGAATTACATACAATCGTTGATCAATTTGGTCAAGCGGCTCACCGTGTTCAGATTGCGGGTGGCGATGGTGTTGAAATTCAATGTGCGCATGCCCACGGATTATTAGGTGGATTCTTAACACCTTTATATAATAAACGTACAGACGAATATGGTGGAAATATTGATGGACGTTTACGCCTATGCTTAGAAGTTATCGCATCCGTTCGTAAATATTGTGGAGATGACTTCATTATCGATGTTCGTATTAGTGGGGATGAATATAGTGAAGGTGGCTTGACATTAAATGATCAAATCTATGTTTGTAAGCAACTAGAAAAAGCTGGAGTTGACTTCATTCACGTATCTGGTGGAAACACAATCAAACGTGGATCAAGTATGCCTGCTCCAGGAACAAGTGCGGCACCTCATGCTCACTCAAGTGAAGAAATTAAAAAACATGTAAATATCCCAGTTGCGACTGTCGCACGTATCAATGAACCATGGATGGCCGAAGAATTAATCGCAAATGGAAAATGTGATATGTGTATGATTGGACGTCCAAACTTATGTGACAGTGAATTCGCAAATAAAGCATTTGAAGGAAAAGTAGACGACATTCGTCCATGTATTGGATGTGGACGTTGTTTAACAGGTATCATGATGGGTAAACGAATTGGATGTACAGTAAATCCAAGCGTGGAAGATGATACGATTGAAGAAGCTACAGATAAGAAAAAAGTATTAGTCATCGGTGGTGGTCCTGCTGGTATGGAAGCAGCATATGTTGCAAAAAAACGTGGACACGAAGTTGTTCTTTGTGAAAAATCGAATGAACTTGGTGGACAATTAAGACTTGCGGCTGTTCCAATCGCGAAACAAGAATTGTGTAAAGTTATTAAATTTATGATTCGTCGATTAGATCATGAAGGTATTGAAGTTCGTTTAAATACAGAAGTCACAAAAGAAATGCTTGAAAATGAATTTAAAGATTACGAAATCGTATGTTCAAGTGGAGCTACACCAAAAGAAATTCCACCATTCAAAGTATTCAAAAATTGGATGACTGCAGACGATGTATTATCTGGAAAGAAATATCCAGGACGTAACATTGTTGTATTAGGTGGTGGAAGTGTTGGATGTGAAACAGCGGATTATTTAGCACCATTAATCAATGACTTATTCCCAATGAATCGTAAGATTACATTATTAGAAATGACAAATAACTTAATGCCTGGTGAAGGTGGAGCTGCAAAATCAAGATTGACTCAAAGATTGATGCAGAAAGGTGTTCGTATTGAATTGAATGCACAAGTAACAAATGTGGATGAAGAATCTATTACTTACGTAAAAGAGGGTGTTGAACACAAAATTACAGAAGCGGATACTTTAATTTTCGCTGTCGGATATGCGCCTAAGAAAGTGGAAGTGGAAGCTAAAAATGTACACTATATTGGGGATTGTGAAAAAGTAGGAACTTTAAAAGATGCGATCACAAATGCGCATGAAATCGCAAAAAATATCTAGGAGAAAATATGACAAGTAAATTATTGCAACCAATCCAAGTTGGTAACCTAACATTTAAAAATAGAATTATGTTTCCCCCTTTAACAACAGGATATGAAGAAAGAGACGGATCGATTGGACCTCGTTCTTTGGCATTCTACACTCGTCTTGCACAAGGTGGATGTTCTTATATCGTTATTGGTGATGTGGCACCAGTTCGTACGGCAAGTCCAACACCAAAACTATATGATGAATCGCAAATTGAAATGTATAAAAAATTGGCAGATGCCTTACATGAATACGATTGTAAAGTCGCTTTACAATTGTTCCACCCAGAATATGATGTTCAAGGTGTAGGAAAAATGATCATGGAAGCTGGAATTGCTGGGCAATTGGCGGCAAAAGCGAAGGCTGCAAATGATGTAGAAGAGGCTGAAAAACAACAAAAAATCTGTGATGAATTGACAAAGGGTGCATACGCAAAATTACATCATGATATGCAACACTTTGTGACGGAAGCAAGTGTTGATCAATTAACAGCTATTAAAAATAGTATTGCAGAATGTGCTAGAAAAGCTCAAAAAGCTGGTATTGATGCGATTGAAATTCATGGTGACCGTCTACTTGGTTCATTGTGTTCCACATTATTGAATCATCGTACAGATAACTATGGTGGTAGCTTAGAAAATCGTACGCGTTATGCATTAGAAGTTTTACAAGCTATCAAAGAAGCCGCACCTGGAATGATGGTCGAATATAAACTTCCAATTATCACAGTCAATCCAGATGGATCTTTACGTGGTAAAGGTGGTTTATTAGAAGATGAAGCTGTTGAATTTGCGAAAATGCTAGATGCAGCGGGAATCGATATGATTCAAGTGGCTCAAGCAAACCACACAGGAAACATGGGAGATACAATTCCTCCTATGGGTGCAGTTCCATACAACTGGACTTTAGGTGCTTGTGAAAAAGTGAAAGCCGTTGTACATTGTCCTGTCGCAACAGTGGGTCGTGTAGTCAGTGTGGAAGCTGGAGAAAAGATCTTAGAAGATGGTACAGCCGATATGATTGGTTATGGACGAAGTTTATTAACAGATCCAGATATTGCCAATAAAGTACAAACAGGTGAATGCATTCGTGAATGTTTGAACTGTAATAAAGGTTGTGTGGATGCCATCCAATCTCGTCGTTATTTAAGTTGTGTATTAAATGCAGAAAATGGAGATGAAGAAACAATCTTCATTAAACCTTGTACAGAAACGAAGAATGTCGCAATTGTTGGTGCAGGTCTTGCAGGTCTTGAGGCAGCTCGTGTAGCTTATAAACGTGGACATACAGTAACTGTATTTGAAAAATCAGATCGTTTAGGTGGACAAATCAATATCGCATCGGTTCCACCTAGAAAAGATGAAATTTTACGTTCAGTTCAATATTATGAAAAATTATTACCAGGTAAAGTAGATATTCAATTGAACCACGAACCAACAATGGAAGAATTAAATGGATTTGATCATGTGATCTTAGCTATCGGTGCTCATAATATGGATCTTCCTATGCCTGTAGAAAATTCAAATGTTGTATCCAGCTGGGATATCTTGAATGGTCAAGAAGTATCTGGTAAATGTGTTGTCTTAGGTGGTGGTTTAGTAGGTGCTGAAACGGCTGAATATTTGGCAAATAAAGGTCTAGAAGTTTCAATTGTTGAAATGATGGATAAGATTGCGGCACAAGAATCTGAAACAGTATTACCATTGATGGAAGCTGATTTTGAAAAGCACAGTGTTCAAAAATTTGTGAATACACGTGTTAGTGAAATTAAAGATAATGTCATCTATGCAGTGAATACAAAGGATGAAACAAATGTTGAAATTGCAGCAGATACAATCGTAAATGCGTTAGGTTCTAAAAAGAATGTATTTAATGATAGTCAATTAACTGTTCCATTTACTTATGTGGGAGACTGCAGTGGTGAAAGAACAGCGGACATCGCAAGTGCAATTCGTACAGGATATAAGGCTGCTAATGAAATCTAAGAGGGTGTGAAAACACCTTCTTTTATTTGCACTTAAAATGGCCAAAGTTCATAAATATATAATTAAGATATTATATATACATAGAATGTGTGTAATAATAATGACTGTAGCTCATAAATTTTACACATTTTGAAATTTGTCTATTACAAACCCCCTTTTAAAGAACTAGAATGAGCATATAAAGAAACCGGAGGAAGAGTTATGAATTTTAGTTCTTTACAGAGTAGTGTTCAAAAATTTGGTATGAACCAAGCGTTAAAATATTTAGAGAAGGATCCTGAAACAAATATTCCTAAATTAATGAATCTTGTAGATAAAGTTATGCCAGAAGGTTGGTATGGTTCGCAACGTAAATTGATTCGTGAACAAATTGATGAAAAAGGTGTTTGGTATGACTATATTTTAAAATTGTATGATTTAGATGCAGGAGTTCGTCAAGCTGTATTTAAAAACTTTATTTTTAATGCGTCATTAAATGGTAGTACCAAACAAGAGGAATTATCTGAAAAATATAATTGTAATATTCCTTGGGCTGTACTATTGGACCCAACATCCGCATGTAACTTACATTGTACAGGTTGTTGGGCAGCCGAATATGGACATCAATTAAATTTATCTTTAGATGATATTGATTCAATTATTCGTCAAGGAAAAGAATTAGGTACTTATATGTATATATATACGGGTGGAGAACCATTAACACGTAAAAAGGATCTTATTAAGATTTGTGAAATGCATCCAGACTGTGCTTTCTTATCTTTCACAAATGGTACTTTGATTGATGAAGAATTCTGTCAGGATATGTTGCGAGTTAAAAACTTTGTGCCAGCCATTAGCTTGGAAGGCTTTGAAACGGCCAATGATTCTAGACGTGGTAAAGGATGCTATGAAAATGTAAAGCGTGCCATGGAATTGTTAAAGAAACATAAGCTACCTTTTGGAATTAGTACTTGTTATACAAGTGTAAATTATAAAGATATTGCGAGTGATGAATTCTTTGATTTAATGATTGATTCAGGTGCTTTATTCTGCTGGTTCTTCCACTATATGCCAGTAGGCAATGGAGCTGTTAAAGAATTGCTTCCAACACCAGAACAAAGAGCGTATGTGTATCACCAGATTCGTAAGTTCAGAACTGAAAAACCAATCTTTACTATGGATTTTCAAAATGATGCTCAATATGTTGGTGGATGCATTGCCGGAGGTAGAAGATATCTACATATCAATGCCAAAGGGGATGTAGAACCATGTGTATTCATTCATTATTCAAATTGTAATATTCACGATACGACATTACTAGATGCATTAAGATCTCCATTGTTCCAGGCTTATCACGATAATCAACCATTTAATGAAAATATGTTGAGACCTTGTCCAATGCTTGAAAATGCAGGTCGTATTCAAGAGTTGGTTAAACAAAGTAAGGCTGTCAATACAGATTATGAATCCCCAGAAGATGTGGATCACTTATTAGAAAAGACAGTTCCTTATGCTGAAAACTGGAAGCCAATGGCCGATAAGCTTTGGAGTGAACAAATAAAGTAGACAAATTAAAAAAATGAGTTTAAAATTTTCAGCTAAGAAGGAGGGATGTTATGAAAAAGAATAGTAAACGTTTTTCGGGAATATCCAAACTTCCAAACGGAAATACTTCAAATAAAATTGTTCCAGGATGTATTGTTCTTGAAGGCGGAGCTTTTCGAGGACTCTATACATCAGGAGTATTAGATGCTCTAATGCAGTTTGAAATCAATATGCAGTGTACGGTTGGTACAAGTGCAGGAGCACTAAATGGATTTAACTACGTGGCTGGTCAAATCGGTCGTAGTGCTAGAATTAATTTAGGGTATCGCCATGATTCTCGATATGTTGGTTTAGAAGCTTTCAAAAACAACAAGGGAATCATAGGATTTGATTTTTTAATCAAGGGTACACAATACTTTGATCCATTAAATACGCCTCGTTTTATGAATCCTACGCGTGATTTTATTGCGGTATGTACAAATTGTAAAACGGGAAGACCGGAATATTTTAGTAAAAATAAAACGCAAGATATTTTTAAGGCAGTCCAGGCAAGTGCAACCATGCCTTATGTTTCAAAGATGGTTGAAATTGGTGATGGATTATATTTGGATGGTGGCTGTAGCGATAAGATTGCGTATCAATGGGCATTGGATAATGATTATAAGAAAATTATTGTAGTTCGTACGCGTCAAAGAGAATATCGTAAAAGTGAAGCGAATCCTTTAGTTCAAAGAATGACAAAAAGATTGTATGCAGGCTATCCAGCTTTAGAACAGAAGTTGGAATCGATGAATAGTGACTACAATAAGCAGTGTGATGAATTGATCCAACTTGAAAATGAAGGTAGGATCTTTACGATTGCCCCAAGCAAGCCTGTGAATGTATCACGTGTAGAGGGGGATATGGAAAAATTAGGTGATCTTTACTACATGGGATATTTGGATGGTTTAAATCAGATTCAAAGAATAAAAGAATATTTAGAAATTGATTAAGAGGCGATGCCTCTTTTTCATTTTGTGTTAGAATAAAGGCAGGTGATTTTTATGGTACAAGAAAGACAACAAGAAATTGTAAATGAATTATTAAACTATATGGATACATTAGAAGATGGTAGTGAAGTGAGTACTTGGGATTTGATGGATGAAGTATTTAACTATCAACGTTTTAATGATGGATATTGTTTTAATGATTTTAAAATCAGCGAAGAAGAATTTATTTCAATCGATTCACTATTAAAGGAAAGTGCAATGAAAGAGGGATTCTTTATTGATGACTCTATTTATCAAGATGTGATTGGGGCTTTTCCTTTTAGCTTGACATTTGTAGTAAGGAAATAGGTATGAAAAAATTAGAAACATTGATTCAAGAATTATATCAAGAGGGAACTCGAGAAAAGAATATGGAGGTTCTTTCGCGTATTCGTAAATTGGCTAAGGAACAAAAACAATTTATTATTCCAGTTGGCGATGCGAATGGAGAAAAGGTCTATCGAAGATTATCTTTAGATGATGGTCAAGATGTATTTGTCGCTTTTACGACGCAGGCTCAAGTGGATTTGGGTCAAGCTACAGAAACATTAAATCAAAGTGTAATGGATGTACTCAATATGGTGCATGATACACAAGGTGTAAGTGGTGTTGTATTAAATCCTTGGAAAGATTCATATTTTTTACCAAAGGTTTTGATTGAAATGATTTTGGATAATAAAAATCTTGAGAGTGAAATCAAAGTTATCAAAGGAGATATCACAACTTTTGATGGAGATTGTATTGTTAATGCAGCCAATGAATCACTTTTAGGTGGCGGTGGTGTTGATGGTGCCATTCATAGAGCGGCGGGTCCCATGTTGCTAGAAGAGTGTCGATTATTAAATGGTTGTCAAACAGGGCAGGCCAAGATTACAAAAGGATATGATTTAAAGGCAAAGTATGTGATTCATACTGTAGGACCAGTTTATTCAGGGCAACATGAAGATGAGCATATGTTGAGGGATTGTTATTGGAATAGCTTAACGTTAGCTCGTAAGAATGATATTCATACTATCGCATTTCCTGCTATTTCATGTGGTGTTTATGGCTATCCTGTAGAAAAGGCAGTGCCACTTGTGTTAAAGACGATTGCGGATTGGTTGGATGCGAATAGTGATTATACAATGAAGATCAGTTTGTATTGTTTTGATGATGAAACGACAAAGGAATATCAAAAATATACAACGTATCAGGGAGAGTAGTCTTCCTGATTCTTTTTATTATCTATTTAGAAAATATTCTAAATAGACTTGAAATGTTTTTCTTATAGAGTATAATCTATTTAGGAATATTTCTAAATAGTAAATAGGTGGTGATACTTTGTTTGAAAAAACATTTAAAGCATTAGGTGCTCCAGTACGAAGAGACATATTGAACTTATTAAAGAAAGGCAAAATGTCAGCTGGAGATATTGCGAGTCATTTTGATATGAGCCAGGCTACGGTTTCTTATCATTTGTCACTTTTAAAGGATGCGGGTTTGATTAGTGAAGAGAAGGATAAAAATTTTATCTTTTATCAAATCAACGCATCTGTTTTTGAGGAGATGTTGTGTTATTTTAAATCTTTTATTGGAGGGAATGAAGATGTTGAAAAATAAATGGTTTATGTTTAGTTTAGCTTTGTTTGTGATTCCTTTGGTGTTGAATCTGGTTTTTTATAGTCAATTACCGGATGTTGTACCAACCCATTTTGATGTAAATGGACAAGTCGATGGTACAATGCCTAAGTTTATGGGGTTGTTTGGCATGTTATTCTTGTGCTTGGCAATCCATGTATTTACGTGTTTTGTGAGTATAAAAGATCCAAAAAGAAGTAATATTCCGGATTTTATGATGAATATTTTATTTATGATTTGTCCTGTCATTTGTATTGTGACAAGTATGACGATTATTTATTTTGGTTTGGGATATTCGTTTGATGTAAGTTTTGTGATGAATATTCTTGTTGGCGTTTTATTGATAGTACTCGGTAATTATTTGCCGAAAGTAAAACGAAATTATGCGGTTGGAATTAAAACATCTTGGGCATTAAATAGTGATGAAAACTGGGTGTTGTCAAATCGTGTGGGTGGCTATTGCATGGTCGTTGCTGGAATCTTATTTATAATACTTGGATTACTCGGTTATGTGACGATGGGAATTGTTGTGATTCTTGTGGCGACTATTATTCCATGTATTTATAGTTATGTATTATTTAAGCGAGGAATTTAAAATCCTCGCTTGATTTCGTTTTGAATGCATTTGAATAAGACTTGAATGGTTTCAATAATCATTTTCTTTGTTTGACTATCCACATTTTGAATGGATTTGATGATTTCAACCATATCAATATTTTTTCTTAAATCTTTTGGATTTTCATAATTTGAAAAGATAGAATATATGGTATCAATGACTTGTTTGCGTGTATTGACATCAATGGATTTAAGCCATTTTGATAGTGTGGATTGTGTATGTTTAGATAGTTGATCATTTTGTTCTAGATAAATAAAATCACCGTTTTCAACGCACCACGTAAATGGATCATGTTGAAGGATGGATATGGCATCACTTTGAATGATTTGATAGTTGGTTGTTTCTTCTAGAATGAGTCCGAATACACTAGATTGTGGTATGGTCTTAAATATTTTTTTATCGGTTTGATAAGGTGTAAGAAAGCCAGGTCCATCATGGTTGTAGATGCAATAAATTGGATTATGTGTATGTATGCCTGCATATAGGGCTAAGTTTGCTCCTTTGGAGTGTCCGCCTAAGATGACTTTATGTTTTGTCTTATAGTTATTCACATAGTTTAAGGCAGAAATTTGACTAGGAATATTTTCTTGAAAACATAGGTTGAAATCTTCTTTCCATCCTACAAAACTAGCATCGGTTCCTCTAAAGGCAATGTAGTCAATTTGGTTGGGGAAGTGAAGTGTCATGGCACAGAATTGTTTTTCGTTGTCTTTGTCAAAGTTAAATTGAAAATCTGAAATTGTAATGGCTTCATATCGAAGGCAATGTACGAATTGAATGAATAATTCTTCATTTAATTCAGGTACTCGTGTATTAGTGCATAAATCATTGATTTCATTTTCAAAGTCAGCTAATAAATGAATTTCGGATTCAATGTCAATACTTGAGTTTTCAAATTTAATATAGGAAATTTGTGAGAGAATCAAAGAATCGACATTATTAAATGGGTATTCTTCAAGGGTCAAGTTTCCGTATTCTTTAATATAGTCAATGATGTTTTTCATAGTTTTATTTTAGTTCATAAATACATTTATTGAAATATGTTCATCACGATTTTTAAAATAATCCAAGTTCGTATACAATAAGGTTAGTGAAGGTGGATTGTTATGTTGATATTTGGGATTTTAAGTATTTTTCTTAGTTTAGACGTATTTGTATGTGCATTAGAGCAGGGGGCTACAATTCGTAATATTCGTTTTTCAAAAGTGTTAAGTTATGGCTTGATTTTTGCACTATGCAGTGCAGGCATGTTTTTATTAGGACATGGAATGTCTATGTATATATTTGGTCGTCCTTGGGCAACGTTAAATAAGTATGTTGCGATTTTTGTGTTTTTAATTCTAGGAATTGGAATGGTCATCTATAGTTTTAAGCGTGGAAAGTTTGTGGAAAGATTAAAAGAGTTTGATACAAAGGAAATTATTAAGCTTGCGTTAATTGGTGGCTTGGATTGTTTCTTAGTTGGAGTTGGTTGTTATTACATGAATCTTCCTTTTTTGATGGAATCATTCGTCTTATTTTTAATTGTTCTTTGTGGGTATATGATTCATTTCTATATTGGATATTATAATGGGGCTGGATATCAAAAGGCTTATTATTTTCTTTGTGGAGCGGTATACTTATTTATGAGTTTATCATTAATTTTCAGATTAATTCGATTGTAGAGGTGATTTCATGACATTTAATGAAAAGGTGACAATGAAAGATCTTCTGAGCGAAGGATTATATATTTTAATGCAACAAAAGCCTTTTGAAAAGATTACAATCAAACAGATTTGCGATAAAACGGGTGTTATTCGTGGAACTTTTTATAATCATTTCATGGATAAGTATGAGGCATTGGAATATTTGATTCATCGTATGTTTTTTAAGGGGTTTGAAAATCAAACGAATCCTCAAATCATCAAACATATTTTTCAAACGGTAAGTGATAATCGAGACTTCTTTAAGTCTTGTTACAGAATCACAGGTCAGAATGGTTTTGAAGACTTGATGAGTAATGTGTTTAAAGAAATATTTAGAAATGTATTTTCTTATTTAGATGTGAGCGGAATGGATTCAAGGTTCACAGTGGATTTTCTAGTGGATTATTATGCGAATGATTTATTGTACTTTTTAAAGTATTGGATCCAACATAATTTTGAACCGGATGTAGAAACATATTATGCCAAGATAGATGTCTTATTTAAAAACAGTATTAAAGAATTAAATATTCGATATATGGATAAATCTTTCTAACAGTTAACGATTTTGGCCATAAACGAATAGGGGGTAATGATTAAGCCAAAACACAGTATTATCTGAGCTAATATATGGCTTAAGATGAAAATATTTTTAAAACATTTAATCTAAATTGCAAGCTCATTCACTGAATAATGCTTTATTTAAAGCTATGTCTATGGCCAAATTTGTTTACTGTTAGATAATTTTTTAGCGACTTTAGGAATATATGTTGATGCAATGCATAGCTGCTTTGATAACTCAGAAGTAGAGACCATCCCATTATGCGTTGCTAAATAACATACAATTCGTATCGCATAATCAGTCGAACTCTTCAGTTGATTGCTCCACCTCTTAATTACTAAACCTTACATGGTCTTAGTTTATATTAATAAAAATTGTGTTTTTATAACTGCCTGTTCATTATAACTTTAAATAAGATTTATTATAATGCACAAAACATGAAAGATTTTTGGCGTTTTATTGTAAAAAGTGTGCCGAATAGGCTTTTTCATTTTCTAACCAGCGAAAAGAACCATATCAAATGATATGATTCTACATTGTTTCAATTAATCTATATATAATCAATCCATTTCGTACTGCTAAAATTTCTGCAGGATTATCAAAATCCATACCAGATATTTCAGTAATCTTTTCTAGACGGTATGAAATCGTTCTATAATGCACGAACAGTTTATTTGAAGTTTGTTTCAAACTCTGTTTATTGTTAAGAAAACATTCTAGTGTATCAACAAGCTCTCCATTTTTTTGTTTATCAAACTCATACAATCTTTGTAAAGATTCAGGCACATAAGATAGCAATTTTTCTTTATCCTTAATATCAGCAAACACACGGAAAAAACCTAACTTAGAACAGTCAACAACAGATTTTTGTCCTTTGTATAACATATCTTTAAATTCATTATCTTAATTATAATATACAGTAATTATCGGTTTTAAAGTAGATGGTTCTCCTTTTTCAGCATCATAATAAACTGTACTTTGAATTTTTGATCCAGCGGCTAAATTTGAAACATAATCATCTCCTTGATATAAAATAACACCTGAACCATCAAGAAAATCTAACTGGATTGAAAGCGAATCAATTGTATATTCAGTTGTGTTTTCAATAATTGTTGAATAATATGTTGTATATTCATCACTTTGACTTTCATCTTTTGTATATTGGATTGATTCTTGTAAATTATCTACAAATTCTTGAATAGCAACTTCCTTTTTTGCAACAGAATATTGAGAAAGAAAATTATCTAAATCGCTCTTATATTTTGAACTTACAGTCAATCCATAATCTTTTTCAAACCCATGAATAGCTAAAGCTCTGTAGTTATATCCTAATTCCCATGTTTTAGCTTGGTTTTCATAATCATCAGTTCCTTGATATTGGATACCTTCCTCTTGTAATGCAAGCCCTTTATAATATGTATCTGCAAGCTTTTCCAAATCTTTATCTTTAAATTTATATTTGGATTTTTTTCCAATCGCATCTTTTTCGGCTTTTAAGAATCTTGTATCTGCTTTTTGTAATTCTGCACTTGAATAACTATCTGTATCCTCATTATCTGCCAATTCCCATCGTGCTTCCAATCCTTTTGATACATTTAAAATAAAATCTTTATCAGATGGTGGTCCCTCTTTTTTTGGCTCTGATGAGCATCCTGCTAGCAAGGAGACTGCAAGTGTTGCAGCCATAAATTTGTGTAATAATTTCATATTTGTAACCTCTTTCCTAAGTTATTTTTATTATATCATTGATTCAATTTTTTTTATAGATATAACTCTAACACTGATTAATATGCTAGTATAGTATTGTAAATTACTTAAAAATAGGAGAATTTTGATATGTATAAAATTTTTAATGTAGGTTTAATTATTTTGCTAGGTATAACTATGTGTGCTTGTAAAGATACAAAAAGCAATCGTGTTGATGAAGCACTGGCAAAGAAACAAAAAGAAGAAGAAAAACTAAAAAAGAGAATAAATAAAGATAAAACAAAACCGGTAATTACTTGCTCGGATGAAAATCCAACATTTGAAGCTAACAAAACTATTGACTTCGATCGTTTATTACTTTCCTTAAAAGCCGTGGATAATGTAGATGGTGATATATCAAAGAAAATCAAACAGATTAAATCAGATATTGTACAGCACCAGGAAGGCGATTACCATATTGAATATAGTGTAAAGGACAGTGCAGGAAATAAAGGTACATATTCCTTACCAGTTAAAATTATAAGTAAATATAATCCAATGGAAAAAAATAGATTAAACAATGCTTCTAAAGCGTTTTTTACTGTATCTGCAAACAAAAATTTAACTGATTTATATTTTCCAAATATTATTTCTACAGAAAGTGGAAATATGATATTAGTTGAATATGGTGGAGATGATAATCGAGGAGAGTATCAATATGGACGAATTGTATATTATTCTGAAGATGGTCATTTAGAAGAATTATCTGAACATGCAAGTTATCCAGATGATTTTCAAGGTCAAAAATATGAATATGATGAGGAAAATGTAAAAGATTTTATAAAATACTATCATCTGGATTGATGTTTTAGAACTGATAAAACCACTTCAACAATAATGAAACAATACTAAAAACATGCATTTATATATGACATCTAAGACTTAAAAATAAATTTCCATAACATTTATAGCTCATCTTAGATATGTGCACACTTAAATCAAAAAAACTCAGCATCTAAGCCAAGCCATGTTGTTGATGAAGTTATCCAAAAGTTGCATTTAAGGTGCACAAATTCTCTTAATTTCTTTTAATACCCTTTATATAAAGCGTTTTATGAAAATCAGAATATGTTGCCGTGACATTCAACGCTTTATCCAATCTATTCATTTTGACAAAATCTTCATCATAAGCTAAAATATAAGTACAGAATACTGTACTTATATGAGGAGGCATCAATATGATAGCAGTGAATTATACACATTTGAGAGAAAACATGAAATCTTATATGGATGATGTTACAGACAATTATGAAACTGTCATTGTGACAAGAAAAGATAACAAAAATGTAGTCATGATGTCTGAAGAAGGTTATAACAATTTAATGGAGAATCTTCATATCATGGAAGATAAAGCAAATTACGATTGGTTGATGGAGTCAAAAAAACAATTGGAAGAAGGATTAGCAAAGTCTCATCCTTTGATTCAGGTAAAAGATGATGAATAAACTTTTTACTCCCAATGGTTGGCAAGATTATGTTTATTGGCAAACCGAAGATAAGAAAACTCTAAAAAAAATCAACAAACTTATCGATGATATCAGTAGGAACGGTAACGAAGGTATTGGTAAGCCTGAACCTTTGATTGGAAATTTTAAAGGATTTTGGAGTCGTAGAATCAATGATAAAGATCGATTAATATATAAGATTGATGAAGGAGCTATATATATAATTAGTTGCAGGCAACATTACACTGACCACTAAACGGAATATATAAAAACAGATAGATGTATTCTACTCTTTAGGAACAAAAACTCCATATGCACTTCATAATGCCAAGTTTGATTTTGATGAAGAAGTCTTATTATGTGGTATTGAATTATATAAGAAAATCACTAAAAGCATTTAAAAAGAGGAAATTAATCCTCTTTTTCTTTCATCAATTGAACCATAACAGCTTTTTGTGCATGAAGACGATTCTCTGCTTCTTCAAAGATTTCATCCGCATGTGCCTCGAAGACTTCTTCCGTGATTTCTTGACCACGATAAGCTGGTAAACAATGTTGTACCATCGCATTATTCTTGGCATACTTCATCAATTCGGCATTGACCTGGAAACCTGCGAAATCTTTAGCACGCTTTTCTTTCTCAGCTTCCATACCCATACTTGCCCAAGTATCTGTAATGACGACATCCGCACCTTGAATGGCCTTGATACAATCATTTGTGAGTTCAAAGTCCTTGAAATCTTTCGCAAACTCTAAAACATGCTCATCCGGCTCATATCCTTTTGGAGTGGCAACACTCACCTTCATACCTACCTTTAATCCACCTACGATCAAAGAATTGGCCATATTGTCTCCATCTCCGATATAACACATCTTCAAGCCTTTTAATAATCCGTATTTTTCACGAATCGTCATAAGATCCGCCAACACTTGGCATGGATGACAATAATCTGTCAATCCATTAATAACAGGAATGGATCCAAAGGTTGCCAAATCCTCCACTTCTTTTTGTTCATATGTACGAATCATAATACAATCTAAATAACGCGATAAAACACGAGCTGTATCTTGTACAGGCTCACCTCTTCCTATCTGTAGATCTCTACTTGATAAAAATAAAGGTTGTGCTCCTAATTGATAGGCTCCTGTTTCAAAGGAAACACGCGTTCTTGTACTAGACTTTTGAAAGATCAAGCCAATACTTTTTCCTTTTAATAAAGGATGTTCAATATGATGTTTTCTTTCATATTTTAATTGATCTGCCAAATCTAAAATGGAAAGAATTTCTTTTTCACTCAATTGTTCCATCGTTAATAAGTGTTTCATTCAAACACCTCCTTCATAATTGATAATGCCTCATCCACTTCTTTTAAGCTTAATGTCAATGGTGGAAGTAAACGAATCGCATCCTTACCTGACGTAAGTGTTAATAATCCTTTATCCATCATTGCCTGTACATAATCGGCTCTTTTATCTGGATCCACAACGATTCCAAGCATCAAACCAATTCCACGAACCTCTTTGATTTTATCCGAATGAATATTTTCAATACCTGTTTTTAAAGCTGCACCTACAACTTTTACATGATTCAAAAAATCAGGTTCCGTTACAATCGAAAGCACTGTATCCGCTGCTTTACAACTCAATGGATTGCCACCAAATGTACTACCATGATCGCCCGGACCAAATGTGTCCTTACACTTGGCTCCTGTAATCACAGCTCCAATCGGAACACCTCCACCAAGAGCTTTTGCGGTTGTGACAATATCAGGTAAAACATTATATTGTTCAAAACAGAATAATGTTCCTGTGTGCCCTATTCCCGTTTGTACTTCATCAACCAAGAATAAAATATCTTTTGAATGACAAAATTCTTCTACAGCTTTGACATACTCTTTATCCAAAGGAACAACTCCGCTTTCTCCTTGAATCAATTCCACCATGACGGCACACGTTTTATCATTGGCTACCTTCTTTAAATCTTCAATGTCATTTGCGGCTGCATAATCAAATCCTTCTGTAAATGGAAAATAATATTGATGAAATTTATCTTGTCCAGTCGCCTTTAAAGTAGTGATGGTACGACCATGGAAAGATTGTTTTAAAGTGATGATCACATCTCTTCCGGCTCCATATTTATCATGAGAATATTTTCTGGCAAGTTTGATCATTCCTTCATTAGCTTCGGCTCCTGAATTTGAAAAGAATACCTTACTAAGTCCAGTATATTCAACTAACTTTTTAGCAGCATCCACCATTGGTTTACTGTAATACAAGTTGGAACACTCCATTAAAGTTGCCACTTGTTTTTGAATGGCTTCTACAAGCACAGGATGATTATGCCCTAAACAATTCACACCAATTCCACTTGTTAAATCGAGATATTCTTTCCCATTCGTATCTTTTAAATAACATCCTTCACCACTTTCAATTTCAATATTAAAACGATTATAGGTATGCATTAAATATTTTGATTCTTCCATTACTTTCCTCCTATTCAATCAAGGTTACTACACCTTCATCACTTAATAGTTCTATCAACAAAGAGTGCATAACTCTTCCATCTTGAATATTGACACTTTGAACACCTTCTCTACAGGCTTTCACACAACATTCAATTTTTGGGATCATACCCCCCGTAATCACTTTTTCTTTCTTTAATAAAGGAATCTGTGATACTTTGACTCTTTCCATTAAAGTGGATTCATCTTTAGGATCTTTCATCAATCCTTTGACATCCGTTAATAAAATCAATTTCTTGGCATGTAGACTAATCGCAAGCTCACTAGCTGCAAGATCGGCATTGATGTTGTAGGTACCTAGTTTATCTATAGCCTTGGCAACACTTGAAACAACAGGGATATAACCTTTTTCAAAGGTATCTAAAATAATTTGGGGATTTACCTTTTCTATTTTTCCTACATTCACTAAATCAGAATCTAGACAACTCGCTTCAAATAAACTGCCATCGACTCCACTCAATCCAATTCCCTTATCTAATAGATTCACTAGATTTTTGTTTACTTTTCCACAAAGAACCATCTGAACAATGTCCATCGTTTCATCATCTGTGACACGTAAGCCATTCAAGAACTTTGATTCTTTGTTTGTCTTAGACAACATTTCATTAATTTCAGGACCACCACCATGAACTAAAACAACGTGTACCCCTAAAAGATTTAATAAGGTTACATCCTTTATAACGGCAGCCTTCAAATCCTCATCAATCATGGCATTTCCACCATATTTCACAACTACGATTTGTCCTGAATATTCTTTAACGTAGGGCAAAGCCTCTACTAGTACATTGGCATCAATCATGTTCTATAATCTCCATTGATTTTTACATAGTCATAAGTTAGATCGCATCCCCAACAAGTACATGACTCATTTCCACTATGCATCTCGCAAATGATTTCAATCTTATCTTGCAAAAGAATGTCTTTTGCCTTTTCTTCATCAAAATCCAAGCCTTTCCCGCTTTCGCAACAAAGAATTTCATTATTGGATTTAAATGAAATATCCACAAGTTCAAGATCGAATTCCACACCCGAATAGCCAAGTGCACAAATGACTCTTCCCCAGTTGGCATCCGCACCAAACATGGCTGCCTTGACTAAAGAAGAAGAACATACGGACATTGCCAAAGTTTCGGCATTTTCTAAAGTATCTGCACCATTTACAGTCACTGTCATTAACTTTCCAGCACCCTCGCCATCAGCCGCAATCTTTTTTGCGAGTTCTTCCATCACAAAATGTAAAGCTTGATCAAACACTGCTTCATCAAACACTTCATTTTGTGCCATGCCATTGGCCATAACGATACACATATCATTAGTAGAAGTATCCCCATCCACACTGACACGGTTAAATGTTGTATTGGTGTTTTTTAATAGGCATGATTGAAGAACATACTTTTCCACCTTACAATCCGTTGTGATAAAAGCTAACATTGTACCCATATTTGGATGAATCATTCCACTTCCCTTACAGATACCTCCCATATGACATGTAACATTTCCCATTTTGAATTCAACTGCTACACTCTTTTCTTTAGTATCTGTTGTCATAATAGCCTTAGCAGCATTTAAATTATTCTCTAATGATAAATCAATGTCACTTACTTTGTCTTGAATCTTTTCAACCGGCAAAACCTGTCCTATCACTCCTGTTGATGCGACTAGCACATTCTCTACATCCAACTTTAAATAGTCAGCTGCACATTGTGCTTCTAATTGTGCATTTTCAATTTCTTTAGGATTACATGCGTTCGCATTTCCAGAATTGACAATAATGGCTTGGCTCATACCATTTATTAAATGTTTTTTTGTGACAAGTATAGGAGCTGCCTTTACTTTATTTTTTGTGTATACGGCCGCCGTTTGACAAATTGTATCCGATACAATTAATGCCAAATCATCTTTTGTCTGATTCTTACGAATTCCACAATGTATAGAACCAGCCTTGAATCCGATTGCGGCACATACACCGTTTTCTATAACTTTCATTCTATATTCAATCCTTCCTCTACCTTAAAACCTAACATAATATTCATATTTTGAATGGCTGCACCACAAGCACCTTTTCCTAAATTATCAAATAGACTTGTGATCGTGCACCTTTTACTATTACCAGATACAATCAATTTCATACAGTCAAGTCCTGCCATGGTATTGGCACTGATCATTCCTGAATCTGTTTTTTCAACTTGAATCAACTTTGCATCTTTATACCAATCTTTTAAAGCAAGATATATCTTTTCACAATCCATTTCCACATTTAAACTCACTGCCATTCCACGATAGTAATCGCAGACAATTGGATTTAAAAACACATCCTTTTCCAATCCACACACCTTTTTAATTTCCGGCAAATGTTTATGATTTTGATTCAAGCCATAAATTCTTGGAGCTTCTAAATCCATCGTCTTTTCATTTTCATATTGATAGATCATCTTTTTTCCTCCACCAGAATAACCAGTTAGAGAAAAGAAAGAAAACGAATCGGATTTTTTCACAATTCCCTTTTGAATCAATGGATACAAAATGGAAATACATCCGGAAGCATGACAGCCTGGATTGGCAACATATTGACTTGAGGCAATTTTATCTTTAAGACCTAATTCACTAAATCCATATGTCCACAAAGTACGATGTGCCGTTGAAGCATCAATCACTTTGACATTTGGATTTGTGATCAAGCTTACAGCTTCAACACTCGCTGCGTCTGGTAAACAAAGAAAAACCAAATCGGCCGAATTTAAATATTCTTTTCTTGTTTCTATATCTTTTCTTTTATCTTCAGGTATCATCAACAATTTAATATCACTACGATCCTGCAGTCTTTTTACGATTTCTAGTCCTGTTGTACCAGACTGTCCATCAATATATACCTTATTCATAGGTTTTCTCCATAGAAATGAACTCTTCTATATTTTGAATCTGATTCAATACACTTTCTGGACTCGGTCCTCCTAATACATTTCGATTATTTACACAAGTTTCAATATCAATATATTGGTATACATCTTCTTCAAAAGATGTATGAAACTTTTTATATTCTTCTAAAGATAGTTCATTTAATGATTTTTTATTTTCAATACCATATCCTACGATTTGTCCCACAATATGATAGGCATCTCTAAATGGCAAACCTTTCTTCGTTAAATAATCCGCAAGGTCTGTCGCATTGATAAATCCATGAAGACAGGCATGCATCATATTATCTTTACAGATTTTCATTGTTTGAAACATAGGAATAAAGACATCTAAACATTCTTTCACTGTATCGATACAATCAAATACAGCTTCCTTATCTTCCTGCATATCTTTGTTGTAGGCCAAAGGAAGACCTTTCAACATAACCAACAATGTATTTAAATCTCCAATCGTTCTACCACTTTTTCCACGAATCAACTCACAGATATCGGGATTTTTCTTTTGTGGCATAATACTCGATCCTGTACTAAACGCATCATCGAGTTCGACAAAATGAAATTCTAACGAACACCATTGAATGATTTCTTCACTCATTCTAGATAGGTGCACCATAATGAGTGATAAATCTGAACATAATTCAACGCAATAGTCTCGATCACTGACTCCATCAAGTGAATTATCAATAGGTTTATAAAAACCTAAATGAGAAGAAGTATACTCTCTATCAATTGGATAGGTTGTAGTAGCTAAAGCAGCACAGCCTAAGGGACACTCATTCATTAAGGAATACGTATTTTTTAAACGAATAATATGGCTCTTCATCAGTAAATGTGGGTAGATTTATATAGAAAAATTAGAATTAGTTCT
>OIYR01000154.1_pt1 | contig 39056 bp, 41 predicted proteins | sample 1588221 | NCBI WGS metagenome assembly OIYR01 (sample SAMN03283292) | human gut metagenome | biome: human-associated habitat; material: feces | host: Homo sapiens | place: Peru | collected 2012
TTTATCTCAGAAATGGATAAGTTTGTTACTTTGCTAATTAATGCAGGATTGCATTTCTCCTTTAACATGTTTTTAGCTGTTTCTAATATTCCTTCGGCTTTTCCGCATTCTTTACCACGCAACTCTGCTGATTCTATCTTCCACGAATCATCATGGAATAAGCTTATTATTTCTGGATCATTTACAAAATTTTCTACATATTCTATTGTCTTTTCCATCATCTCATCTCCTTTAGCTATTTTCATTGCTTCTTCACGTGTTCTTGCATATATCAATCTACACCATCTTATAAATCTTTCTTCAATTATAGAATAAGGTATTTTGTCTAATATGTCAAGTTTTATTAGCAACATTTCAATGCTTTCATTTAATATTTTTTCATGATTTATTACATTTATTAATTCATACTTATTTATTATATCTTTATTACTTAAATTAAAGTCTCCATTCATTATATTAAAACTTGTTACTTTTTTAATATTTTTATAAGGTTCATTTTTTCTTAGCTGATGTGAGTATATATGAGATGCATACACTAAACTCTTTTTACATTCTGTTTCTCCGAAGTTATTATACATTTCAATGTTTACAATTTCTTCATTTGATAATATAAGAACAATATCTAAATAGTAATCATGTAGTTTTATATTACTATTTTGCATATATTTTTGTTTAGTAACTTTGACAGTTGTAATTCTTAATGGTGACTTAATATAATTAAGATATGAATTAAAGAAATCTTTTATTATTTCTTTTTTACTAAATACATGTTTAAATACTAAATCATTAGTTAGCCATATAAATTCTTTTGTTTCGGGCATAATTTCACCTCCTTTTTCAAAGAAACGTTTTCTATCTTAGCACACCAAAAATGAAAAATTTATTTCTTCTTGTCGAACCAGTTTTATTTTTATCAAAAATTATATTTTTAAGCAAAAAAAGCAATCAATTTTATTTTAATTGCTTTATTATTTAGACTAAAATTATTTCTAAAATATATTTAAAATCTTCAAAACTTACATTATGACTTTCAATATCATAGTAAATATTATCATCTTTAAATTCTGTAAAATATGTATCTTCATATTGATATATTAATATAGCTTTATTTTTTATTTTAGAATAAGTGCTTGTATTTGATTCAAAATAATAATCACGTAATGGTTTTCCTGTATTACTAAAAGCCACTACTATTTTTCCCGAATCATCAGTTTTCTTATAAGTATATAAAAAGTTTTTGATGATTACTTCTTCTGTTTTTTCATTAACGCTTCCTTGACACCATATATCCCAGGTATAATTTTTTAATATTTTATTATCAGTAGCAAATGCTTCATTGCTTCTTTTATAAAATGGAAATGTTTTGGAAAATAAATCATAATCAATATAACTATTTTCCATACTTATTAATTTAGTATTCATATCTTTACTTGTAAAAATATTTACCCTATTTATATAAATTTCATTGGAATAATTTATAATAGAATCCTTTTTATTTTTAAATTCTTGACTTTTATATCCAAATAATATTCCCAGTGCACATATTAGAATTAAACTTGCATATTTTAAAACTCGATATGTATTCTTTTTTCTCTTATTTATAACAAAATTATAAATATCATTTTTATTGATTTTCTCATCAATTATTTCTTTTAAAACTTTTTTAGTCATTATTTATCCTCCTTAACTCATTTAAAGTTCTATAAATATAGTTTTTAACGTTTGATTCTGTTAAATTTAAAATGTTAGCTATTTCTTTAATAGTAAGTTCTTCATAATAATAAAGATAAATTATTTTAGCAATTATTTGATTTTTCCTCTTTAAATATTTCCATACTAGTTCAGTATCAAATTTGTCCATAACTGTTTTTTCTAAATTAATATTACTTTTAATATTATCTGTGATTTCTATATCATTTTTTCTTATAAATTTAAATCTATAATATTTCTTTAAAATGTTTTTAGCAATTCCAAAAATATAGTTCTTATCAGTGATTTTATCAATATTTTTATAAACCTCAAGATATATATTTTGGAGTATATCCTTTACATCTGTGATATTATTTGCATTTAACAAAACATACCTTGAAATATCTTTATAGCTTTCATTATAAATTTTATCAAAATTATCTAAGGCTTCTTGACTGGCCATTTTATTCACCTCAACTTTAAAGTGTCAAAATTATCTAAAAAAGTTTCAAAAAAAACAATTAGTTTTTTATTTACCAATTGTTTTAAGCCAATTATCAATATCTTTATCGCTAGACTTCGACGAAAAACGATATCCATCATACCATGTTCCTCCGCTTGATAAAGATTTTAGATTTTTAGCACTATCACCTAGCCCACTTGATGCGGATGTACAGATTGGAAATACTTTTTTATTATCAAAAGTGTTTCCCATTATAAAGCTATCTGTTGGCCATGCTGCAATGCCCCACCAAATGGGGTAAGCAATTATAACGGTTTCATAACTATCCCAATTATCCGGGGTTGTTTGTTCTAATAATATATGTCTTTTAGATTTATCATTATGTTCAATTGAAACACGAGAATTTTCGTCATTATAATTTAAATCTTCGCTGGTATATTTTTCTTGAGGCACTATTTCAAATAGTTTGGCATCTAATTTTTTTGCTATTTTTTCTGCTAGAGCTTTTGTGTGATTTTGTGCTGAGAAATATACTACGAGTGTTTTGCCAGTAGCTTTTATGTCGCTACTTTCTTTTTTATCATTTTTTAATCTTATTCCTATTAGGGCTAAAATTATTAAAATTGCCATTAATATAGTCATTATTGTTTTACTTTTTGTATTCATTATATCCTTCTTTCTTTAATAAACTTATTTTATTATGTAAACCTCCGCCGAAACCTACGAGTTTTTTGTTACTACCTATTATTCTATGACAAGGAATTATTATACAAATTGGATTTCTTCCGACGGCTCCCCCTACAGCTTGCGAAGACATTTTTTCTATGTTTCTTTTTTTAGCTATAGAGTCTGCTATATCTTTATAACTAATTGTTTTACCATAAGGTATTTGTTTTATATATTCAATTACATCCATAGTAAAATTGCTTAAATTATATAACTTGTATTTTGGTGTAAAATCTGGAATATCTCCCTTAAAATAGATATCTAACCATTTCTTAGTTATGGCAAATATTTCAAGATCCTTAAACTTTGAATCTTTCTTTACTTTTTCTAAATCCTTGGAATTTAAAAACACTAACTTTGTTAAGTATTCTCCATCCGATTCCATAATGATGTCACCAAAGTCATCTGGTGTTTTATAAATACACTTATACATCATATTTGTAAAAGCCTTCACCACAAGATTTACCAGTTTTTCCTTCATCTAAATATTTTTTTAAAAGACGTTCCATACCTTTAAAATTGTATGGTGCTAAAAACTTAGGAATTTTTACATACATTAAAACAATATCATAAGCAGTCTTTAATCCTACAGTATCAAGGATTTCAAAAGGACCTTTTGGTGATCCTGTTCCTCTTTTCCATGCCGTATCTATGCTTTTTACATCACTTATGCCATTAACTAATAAATCTAAACTAGAAAATAAAAGCGGTATAAGCATAGAATTTAACAAATAGCCAGATTTCTCTTTATTTAATGGAAGAGGTATCATTCTTATACTTTTGGCAAATTCTATAACAGAGTTAAATGCATCTTGACTTGTTTTATCTTGTCTCATTACTTCAACAATATTATTTTTCCAAATAGAGTTTGCAAAATGAAGAGCTAAGAATTTATCACTACATCCAGTATATTTAGCTAATTTACTTGGTAATAGTGTTGATGAATTGGTTACCATGATAGTTTTATCATCAAGTTTATCCTTTATAGATTCGTAAATTTCTTTTTTAGCATTAAAATCTTCACTCATTGATTCTATCACTAAATCAGCATCTTTTAATGACTTTTCAAGATTTAATTCTAATTTAATGTTTTCAAGTACAGCATTTACTTTTTTTAAACAAGTACTTGCATTAAATTTATCAAAGTCTGAAATACCTAATGACCAACTATTAATATTTTTTTCTTTTTTCATAATATTAATAGCATCAATATAAGACTTTTTTACCTCTTCAAGTTTCTTTTTGCATCTTTTAATACTTTCTTTACTACGAAGATATATTGTTACATTATAGCCTGCATAACTTGTTTGGAAAGCTATTTGGCTACCTAAGACGCCACCCCCGAGAATTGTTATATTTTTCATACTATCACCTTTTCTTATTATAAGCTATTTTATTATTTTTAACAATATTATTCTCTACTAATACTTAAAATAATACCTATACTTATCATACTTACAAGAAGACTTGAACCTCCGTATGAGAAAAATGGTAGAGTTACCCCGGTGACTGGTATTAAACCTATGACTACACAAATATTAAGTAAAGCCTGAATAATTATACCGAAACCTAATCCAAAAGATAAATATTTATAAAAGAGATTATCACTATTTAAAGCAATTTTTACAATACGATAAAATATAAAACCAAAGAAGACTGTAACGATTAATATACCTAAAAAGCCAAATTCTTCAGAAATGATTGAAAATATAAAATCTGTCTGTGGTTCCGGTAAATAAAATTGTTTTTGCCTACTCATTAAAAACCCTTGACCAAGGAGACCTCCGGGACCAATAGCATACAAACTTTGAATTATTTGATATCCACTACCTAAAGGATCTACCCAAGGGTTGAGGAAGGAGACGATACGTAACATTCGATATGGTGCCACGACGATTAAACCTACGATTCCTAATAATCCTAATATACCAATTTTTACAAAGAATGATAATTTAACTCCGGAAATAAAAAGAATTGATGTAAGAGTTAAAACAATAACCATCGCAGTACCAAAGTCTGGTTCAAGCATAATAAGTAAGAAAAATACTCCGATAACTAAAAGAATTGGCAAGACTCCTTTTTTAATATCAAATATTTGTTTTTGATTATTAGCTAAATATTTTGATACATATATTATTAAACCAATTTTAGCAAATTCACTAGGTTGTATACCAAATCCTCCGATACCAAACCAACTTCTACTTCCATTTCTAATCTTACCTAATCCTGGAATTAAAACAAGGACTAGTAATAAAAAACATATTAATAAAATTAAATTTGCTTTTTCATAATATATTTTAGGATTTATTTTTTTTAAAACAAAAACTATTACTAAACTTATGATAAAAAATGCACTTTGAGCTTTAACAAACTTAAATGAATCATCAAATTTATATTCAGCCCAGATTGAACTGGCAGAATAAATCATAATAATACCAAATATAGCTATTATTATAACAGTAATAAGTAACCATTTATCATATTTTTTAGACATATGTATCCCTCATATAATTATATTTTAAAAAAAGTTTTCTAGTACTTTTTTAAGTATTAGAAAACTCTGGTAATCCAGTATTTGTTATAAATGTATAATTGGTAGTGATTTTTTATAACCATACTCCATATGTTATAGCTGCCATTGCTAGGATAAAACCTACAACCCAGAATAACTTAATAATATCCGTTTCATTCCACCCTATTTCTTCAAAATGGTGATGAAGCGGTGCTTTTAGGAATACTTTTTTATTAAAATACCTAATTGATATTATTTGAATTAAACTACTTAGGGTTTCTATTACAAATACTCCGCCAATAATGGCTAAAGATATTTCATGTCTTGAGACAATAGCAACAGATGCTAATGCTCCACCTAGTGCAAGAGATCCTAAGTCCCCCATAAATATTCTTGCTGGGTGTGTATTAAATACCAAGAAACCTACTAAAGCTCCTACTAAAAGGAAACAAAATATTGCTATTTCTTGATATCCTTCTAGCCATCCGGCATTCCAGCTTATAACACCATAAGCAAAGAACGCAATCGCAGATAAACCTCCAGCTAGACCATCTAGTCCATCAGTAATATTAACAGCATTTGTTGTACCAACCAGTAAAAATAATATAAATAATCCAAACATCCATCCTAAGTCAATATAAATATTTAGAAAACTTATACTTAAAACAGGTTCTCCCCCGCCTTTCATAAATAGGTAAAAGAAAACTAAAGCTATACACATTTGAATTAAAAATTTTGTAACTAAACTAATACCATTATTATTATGGAATTTAACTTTTAAATAGTCATCTACAAAACCAAGTAGCCCATAAGCTAAAAAAACAAAAACCACTATTATTAGATTATAACTAATTTCAATACTTCCTTTAATATATAATAGTATTAAAGATACTATTACAGGGATAATGAAAATTAAACCTCCCATTGTTGGTGTTCCTTCTTTTTTTAAATGCCTTTCATTAATCAATTTACTTACAGATTGCCCAAAATGCAATTTTCTAAATAATGGAACAATAAATAAACCTGTTATTAATGATAAAACAAATCCTAACATCATTGCCATTGATGCTTTTGCTAATATTAACATAATTCCACCTCGTAACTTTATTATACACCACTTTTTTATTCTTTTTTTATTTTAGAAATAAAATTTACATATTTTTACACTCAACCTAACATTAGAACTACTGTACCATTTTCTTTGGCATACATTCCACCTTTCGGAGATTCATAAATAACCGTTTCTCCATTTCCACTATATTCTATATTAAAACCTTTTAAAGTCTTTTTGGCTTCATCAATATTCATACCAACTACATCTGGTACAATTACATATTTTTGATCTAACCAAGTATATTCTTTAGGGATTCCTTCGCTATCTGGCTTTATATCAAGGATATCTATGGCGCTTAAAAATATATTTCTAGCAATTGGTGCTGCAACAGTACCTCCATATTGCACTACCCCTTTAGCATTTTGAACGGCAACATAAACTACAATTTCTGGATCATTTGCTGGCATAAATCCAATAAATGATAAAATGTATTTACTTGATGAATATCCTCCATTTTCAACTGTCTGAGCTGTTCCAGTTTTTCCCCCGATACGATAATTTTCTATATATGCATTATGACCAGACCCTTTTGCAACTACACTTTCTAGTGCGTATTTAACTAAATCAGACGTTTCTTTTTTTATGATTGTACCTTTATTTTGGGCTGTTACACTCTTTATAATGGTATTAGTTTCTGGTTCCAAATAATTTTTTACTAAGAATGGAGAATATAATGTTCCTCCGTTTACTATGGCAGAAACGGCTTGAACCTGTTGAATTGGGGTTACACTTATTCCTTGACCAAAAGCTGTTGTAGCAAGTTCAACATTACCCATTTTATCTAAATTAAATAATATCCCGTTTCCTTCTCCATTTAAATCTATTCCTGTTTTTGTTCCAAAGCCAAATTTTTTTATATAATTCATTAATTTTTCTTTTTGCAGCATTAACCCTAGGTTAACAAATCCCGGGTTGCAACTATTTTCGATAACCTCAAGGTATGTTTGGTTACCATGTCCTCCATGTTTCCAACAATGAAGCGTTGCGCCATCTACCGTTATCGCTCCGGAATCGATAAATCTATCCTCAAAAATATTTATTAATCCTTCATTTATAGCTGCGGTATATGTCGTAATTTTCATAGTTGATCCAGGTTCAAATGTCATCCATATTGGTAAATTTCTATTTATAACCTCAGTACTATAATTTTTATATTCGTTGCTATTAAAATTAGGTCTTGATGACATTGCTAATACTTCTCCATTTTTAGGATTCATAGCAATCGCTATAACACTATCGGGATCGTATTTGGCTACGACATTATCAAGTTCATTTTCCATAGCAAGCTGCAAATCTAAATCTATTGTAAGTTGTAATGTCACACCCGATGTCGGAGCTTCATAAATTTCTGACAATTCTAATTTATGGCCCTTTCCATCTGAAAAATATTTAATAGAACCATCTTCTCCAGTTAGATAATCATCATAATAAAGCTCTAAGCCAGATAACCCTTGGTTATCAATTCCAACATACCCTAAAACATGACTTAAAACTGTATCATATGGATAATATCTTTTACTTTCTTTTACTAAATATACTCCATCTATTTTTAAGGCATCTATTTTTTCAGCAATATCATAATTTAAGCCTCTTCCTTCGGGATGAACCCTTTCTATTGACGTTTTTTTACTGACATGATTAAGCATATCTTCATAATCACTGTTTAATATTTCGCTTAGCTTTTTCGCCGCATCTTCTTTATCTTTAATCTGATTAGGAATAACTACTAAAGATGTAGTCGTTATATTATCCGCTAATACTCTACCTTTTCGGTCGACAATTTTTCCACGATCAGCTGAAATTGGTAATTTTCTACTCCATAATGATTCTGCTAAAGTATTTAATTTTTTATAAGAAAAAACTTGAATATAAAAAACTCTAGCAATTGCAATAATTAAAACTAAAATTACTACTAAAAATATATATCTAATTCTAGTATGTATATTATTATAAAACATAATTATCCCTCAGAAAAATATATGTTATATTAACAAAAAAAAGAATAGATTAATTTATCTACTCTTTCCCATACTTTCATAATTTGTTAAATCTATTCCAACAAATTGAGCCAATCTAATTAATTCATCTTCTGTTGCATACCTTGCTCTATCTGCATCAAATATTGCATACCCAATACCACCTGCAAAATAAGCTCCCTCGAAATAATTAATCAAATCCATTCTCAATCTTTCAAAGTCTATATTCATTTTATTAATTACTTCTTACATAACTACGATTTTTTAAATATGTAATTACAAATTCCATTTTTTCTTCTAGAGTTGCATCTCTACCATTTGTTCTTTTAAAGTTTGTATAATATGCTTCATAAGATTCAGCTAAGGCTTGAATATCTAAATTATCAATACTAGACACTTTCATATTTCTTACTAAAATGTCTAATTTTGCATCCATACTATCTAATTTATTAGTTATATTTTCTATTTTACTTCCAATAGATTCTAATGCTAATTTATTTTCATTAACTGTTTGACTAACTCCATTTAGACTTCCATCTAATGCTAAGTATTTATTATTTACTAAAGTTGCGTTTGCATTAATAGATGCTTTAATTTGTGTAAATTCTGTACCTTGTGTTGAAGCTATACTTCCAATTCCTTTATTTAATGAATTAAAATCATTTACTTGTCTATCTGTAACTTTATTAAATCCATTTGTTAAATTGGTATTTAATCCATTATAAGCACTATTTACTACACTTTTAATACTTTCAGATTCTTTTGTTAAAGCGCTATTTAGCCCTTTGAATTCGTCTGTTAATTTTGTATCAAGAGCATTTAATTTAGATCTGTTCCAATTGAATCCATCTGTTATTTGTGTTCCAACAGCATTCAACTTAGCTTGATTCCAATTAAATCCATCTGTAATTTGTGTTCCAATAGCATTTAATTTTGCTTGGTTCCAATTAAATCCAGCAACTATCTTATTTTCAATGCCATTTAAGGAGTTATTTATTTTATTATAATAATTATCTAGTTTAATATTTAAATTTTGATAATAATTATCTAGTTTAACATTTAAATTTCGATTATAATTATCTAATTTAATATTTAAATTTTGGTTATAACCATCTAATTTTGTATTTAAACCATTATTAATGTTATCTAGTTTAATATTAAGATTTTCATTATTTTTATCTAATTTATTATTTAAATTTGTGTTATTTGTATCTAATTTTATATTTAGATTTTGGTTATAACTATCTAATTTTGTATTTAAACCGTTATTAATGTTATCTAATTTGATATTAAGATTTTCATTATTCATGTCGATCTTTTGGTTTAATGATAAAAATTCATTATCAATTTTTTGATTTACATTAATAAAATTAGTTCTTGTTTCATTACTAAAATCATTTATTTGATTTTTTAAACTATTGTAATTTTTATTATTTAGTTCCACTAATGAGTTGTAGTGAGAATCAACAGTATTTAAAATGTTTTCACTATTTTCGTTAATTGTTTTGTCTAATGATTCATATTTTTCGTTAATATTTTTGTTTGTGGCAGAATTTAAATCTTTTTGTACTTTTTCTAAATTAGCAATTTCTTCAGCAAGTTTTTCATCTAATAAATTAACTCTTTCTTGTAATTCACTTGCTAATTTTGTTGTATTTTTCTTACTATTATCAATTTCACTAATTACTTCTGGAATACTATCATTTTCAATATTTATTACTTTGTATAATGATACACCAGCTAAAGCTAAAAGAACAATAGCAACAATACAAGCTATAACAATATAAACTATATTATTCTTATTTCCTTTTTTCATATTTACCTCTCCTACTTAATTTTTTTATAAGCATTTTCATAAAATACTTTATAATCTTCAACACTCTTTGTGATATCATTATTAAACTTTGCTTTAGCTTTCTTTTCAAGATACTCATCTAATTTTTTATCATCTAATGGTAATCTTTTAATAACTGAATAAGCATATTTAGTTTTAATAATATCACTAATCTCATTTTCTTCAAGACTATCAACCGCATTGTAAACTTCTTCTAAAACATTATCTTTAGTAAAATATAAGTTATTATCTTCACTTGCTTCTTCACTATATTTTTCTACTAATTTTTCAAAGTCTACTCCTGATTTGGCTTCTTTTAGAATTGCTTCTATTAAAGTCTTCTTTTGATTTACTACTGTATCGCTTAAACTTTCTAAAGTATTTGTATCAACTATTCCTAATACTATTTGATTAATTTTATAATATTCTTTGTAATAATTACTTGTTTCTTTCTTTATCTCTTCTTCTGTTAAGTAATTTTTCTTGCCCTTAGTATAAAGCGTCTCAAAAACTTTTTCATATAGTTTGTTTGATTCCAAATAACTTTTATAAGCTTTTTTAGTAGTTTTGTTTTTTCTTAAAAAACTATTAAATTTTCCATGACTACCAAAACTATCAATTACACTTTTAATTTCTTCGTTAATTTCTTCTTCATCATCTTTAGTTAATTCGATATTATTATCACTAGCTATTTTTTTAATAGCACTACGATATTTTAATTCTGATACTGCTTCTTGCTTTAAATATTCAGAAACTGTCATATTAACTGAAGATAATTGTTCATCTAGTGTTGCATCAGGTATTTCACTTGCATCTTTTCCAAAATAATTATATTTTAAATTATATAGACTCATATTCACATCTGCCTTAGAATATTTGTCATCATTAATGGAAAGTGCTGTAAATGATAAAGATAGTTTTAAAAATAATAATGTGAAGATTATAATAAGAATTATTATAATTAAAATACTGAATATCATCTTGTGAGTACATACAAAATTCCAAATATTTTTTAAAATATTCGTTTTCTTTTTTGATGTCACACTTTTTGAACCTTTCTTTGGTGTTGCTTCCTCCACCATATTTTTCTTACTTCCAGTAGCTTTCGTAGCCATACCAATTCCCCCTCACTATTACGAAATACTCTTCGTAATAATGATTTTTATTCTATCACAAATTCGACAAAAGTCAATATATTTCGACAAATTTATGACTCTATATATTGTATGTATTTTAAAAAACTAAAAATACACCTTTATCTGATGTACTTTTAAATTATAAATTAATATTTTTACTTTTTCTGTTACCACTAAGTAAGCCATTTGCAAAGTAATTATTATATTTTTCTGTAAATAATGTACAATGATTTATTTCTTCTTCAATATGCTCATGTTTTATTAATTCTATTTCTTCATTATTAATATTTAAACCGTGTTCTCCAATATTCCATTCTTCCATATACATAAACTTTTTATTTTCAACATTATAGAATCTATGTCTATGTATTGTTGTAATAATTGTTCCATCACTAAAATACCAATTATCATAACATGTATGTTTCTTATTCATTGTTCCATCACATTCAATAACTGTATCTGTATCTAATTCCAATGTAAATGGATTTATACATATTACTTTATCTCCAACTTTGATATCTTTTAACTTCTTACGTCGTCTTCTCTTCTTTCCTTTTTCGTCTATTTCTTCTACTTCTATCAAAGTATCTGGGGTAAGGCAAGTTTGATAAAATCCTAAAATATAATAATTATTGTCTGAGATATCAGCTATAGGTATAGATGGATCTGTTAATGTTTTTGCATATTCACTAACACTATTAAAGGTATCTAGTATTTGACTTTGCCTTTTAATTATGTTAGTGTTTGTTGTATAACAATCAATAGAAGAACCATAAACTTCGCATCTATCAACTTCACGGTTAACAGGGGTATATCCCCAAACAGGAGTATATATAATTTCAGATGTAGCAATACCTAAAGCTTTTCCATTTGCATTATTAACAAAAAAAATATTATCTATAACATTTTTGCCAAATTTCCATGGATAATAACTAAATTTACCTAATGCATTTGCCTCATCGTAAGTTAGTATTTGACTTTTATAACTCCAACTATCTGAATAACTTGAATTTAGCCACTCTTCCCAAGTCATATCATTATCAGCTTGAAATTCCACATCGTTTAAGTAAAATGCAAAAGTGTTTGTCTTAATTTTTTGACTAACAACATATGTATTAGAATATTTTCCATTTGTATCCATTACTTTTACTACTATTCTATAGTTTGTGTTATTACTTAAATTATTAAATGTATAACTATTACTCGTACTTTCTGTAAATGTATTTCCATTATCTATCGAATAGTAATATTTTGATATATTATTTGTTCCTTTAGTGGCTGTTACTGTTGCTGTGATTGAATTAGATGTTTTACTTGTTTCTACTTTACTTATTACTGGTAAATTATAATTACTTGTATATTTATAATTATATGTATTTGTTTTTACTTTTTTATTATCTACAGCATAGGCATATACGTTATAATTTGTATCACTTTTTATATTAGTAAATGTATATGAACTGTTATTGCTTTCTACATATGTTAATTCGCTTACTGCAAGTCTGTTACTTAATCTTTTTACACTTGCTTTACTATCAAGAATTGCTAGTCCATTTGTTTCTTCAATTGCATAATAATACTTATCTATAGGAATTACTTCCATTTTCTAAATTTAAGTTAACTGTTAAATTATTTCCACTTTTTGATGCACTTAATGTATTTATTGTATTTGGTGTATAATCACTAAAATTATCTTTTGTTATTATTAATTGGGCATCAAATTTCTTTCCAGCATTTTTAGTTTGATCTTTATTATAATTTACAAATGTTACTGTGATGTTCCATTCTTCTACTATTGTAGATGTTGTTGTTATATCTTTATTTAATAATGTTAATAATCCATTTTTATTTGTTATGTCATATCCTGATATACTTGTTCCTTTTCCATCTGTGACTGTTTTATAAGTTAATCCTTCAATACTTGTTACTTCATTATTACTTTTATCTTTTATGGTAAGAATTAGTTCTGGAGTATTTGTATCTACCGAATATGCAAAAGTATTATCTGATATATTTAGAAACAAATTATAATTTTCTGTTGCACTATTTGTTTTATTATTTGCTGTTAGAGTTGCTCTAGCAAATGTTGTACCTGATGCATTTCCTTTACCTTGACTAAATAATGTGGCATTTGTTTCAATATTAATATTTGAGCCTACTTCAAAGGTTATAATGTCTGTTGTATATGTTGTTACTCTTAAATTTGCACTTGTTCCTGTTCCACCACTTGCTTGAAAGTATGCATATGTTGCTCCGATTATTAATATAAGCAATGTAATAATAGCTATTACACTCAATGTTATTGCTTTTTTATTCTTCATATTATCATGATTCCTTTTATATTAAACTAGAAAAGAGATTTTATGAAATCCCTTTTATTTATTATCTTCGATTAATTCTACTGCAACTCTTCCCTTAAATGATTTTCCTTGATCGTAGTTTTGTTCAACACCTGTACCATGTAAAGTAAATGATAATGTATAAGTTTGAGTTGTTTTTGCTGGTATTTCAATATTAAATCCGAATCTATTATTTGTTACTGGAGCTGATGCCCAATCTTTAGAATACCCGTTTGGTTCACTAGAAATTTTTACCCAGAAATTTCCACTTGTAAATGTGTTTTCTACCTCAATCCAATCTAGATTGTAATGAAGAGCTCTATCCGTGGTGTTTGTAATCTTGAATTTAACATCCGGTACTTCTGTATTTACATTTGGATTATTTTGATCGTCTGGATAAAGATTGGATAAATTAATATCATCACCAGTTTCAAATGCCACTATTAAGGCTGCTGTGTTAATGTCTACGTTTCCTCCCCCTATTGTGGTCATTCCGCCTTTTTCATCACTAACTATGGCACACAATCTATCACATTTACCATCGCCATCATCATCGATATTAATATCTGGATCTCCATCACCATTTGTATCAATATTTAAGTCAGGTAATCCATTATTGTCAATATCAATATTTAAATCTGCTTTACCATCACCATCTAAATCTATATTTGTATCTGGCCATCCATCGTTATTGGTATCGCAATTTAATTTGCATACACCTTTTTCATCTAATTGATTCATTTCATTAAAGATTGTTCCATCTTTAAGTATAACATTAAATGTTGGTTTTCTATTTCCTCGATAATCAATGTTTCTATCTGGTTTTCTATCATCATTTGTGTCACAGTTAATATCACAAATGCCATCATCATCTAAATCAATATTTAAATCTGCTATACCATCATCATTTAAGTCAATATTCAATTTTTCTTTACCTAAAAGTTGAACACCGGTGAATGTAGCAAATCCAGCGATAAATAAGAAACCTAGAAGGAATAAAATAATTAAAGCTTTATTTCTTTTTTGGAAAGAAAATAATAATTTGTTTCCATCTTTTTTGACACATAAACTATGTGGTAAATAGGTTTCATTATCTTTGTTATCAAAGGCAACATTTAGTACTTTTTCAATGTGTTTTTTTGTAATTTCCACATTGTTTTCATACATATTATTTAACGTTTCTTCAATTAACTTATCTTGTTCACCACTTTTTAAAAGCATGAACTCTTTAATATTAATAGTTTCCTTATTTCTTAAAAAGTCTTCTTTTTTATTATTTTCTTTGGTCATTTTATTCCCTCACTTACTTTATTATTGAAATTATTTTTTTCTTATTGCTATTATAATTGTTTAAGAATGTTTCAATAGTCTTCTTAATTTCACTAGTCTTTTTATCTTTTCTTTTCTTAGCTTCTTTAAATTCTTTTTCCATTAATTTTTTGAATTCTTTTTCTGTTATATCTCCAGTAAAGACAAAATCATTTACTAATTTACTAATAATGGCAGAATTGAATTCACTCTTATTTGATGTTTTATTAATATCAATAGCATCTGTATCAATAAAGAATGCTAAATCATATTTAGTTTTTATATCTGGATCTTTAACAATTTCTGTTCTTTTATCCATACTTGTTATTGGTTTAATATTATTCTTTTCTAGGTATTCCCAAAGTTCTAGAGCTTTAATGAAATTTTGTTCTTTTAGAATTACATTTGTTTTTCTAATTGGGCTTCTTACTGGGCTAGATTCCTTTAGACTTTTTATAAATGTTGAGCCTCGGAATGCTGATACTATATCTTTGATGTGTTCAATTCTTTCTTCTAGACTATGTCCATCTTTTGATGCATCTACCTCAGTGTCTTTTTTACTTTTCAGTTGAAGATTTACCTCGACAACTTCTCCTTTTTTCTTCATTAAACCAGAATATGTTACAGCACTTTCTACTTTGGCATAACTTCTTTGATCTGATTCACTTAACTTATTATTTACGAATGTATATAAGTTATCTACGAGTGATTTAATGAAACGATTTTCATATAAATCCACAGTTTCTTCACGATATACATTTAATAGTTTAAGAGGAATAACTGTTCCATCTTCTTGCACCTCTTGAATCATACTTGTATGTTGTGCTAAATGTCTTATTGATTCTTCTGTTACAACCTTTGCTTTTTCAATTGGAACAATATTTTCTTCTTGAACTATGAATCTTCTGGGATTTCTTATAATGTTATCAAGATATGGTATACATTCTTCAACCATATCTATCCAAGATGTGTCACTGACACACGCATCAATATCACGCTTTACAGTAATATTAGATGATGTTGATGCGATGAATTTGTTGGCACTATCTTTATTTAAATTATTAATATATTCTACTATATCCATAGAAATCACCTAAATTGTTTTCTTAAGACGAAGTAAATATGCTTTACATTCTGGAGTTTTTCCTGTTCCAAATAATTTTTCTAAGTAATTTATTAATCCATCAATTTGATCTTTAATATAAGCAAGATTTAATTGTTCAAATTTTCTTAGAATCTTGTGAGCGATTAGATAATCAATACCTGCAACTTCATCTCCTCCACAAGCAACAAAGGCTGGAACAAATTCTTTTAATTGTTTTACAATTCTGTTACCGAATGCTAGTCTAAAGTGATCAATAACATATCTATCTAGTTGAGCAATCTTTTCTAAGTTTTCTTCACTTACTGGATGTTCATTACTTGATTTTTCAAATAAACTATCTAAATATTTGTAACTTGTTTTAATCTTATCTGTATCTGGAGCTTCAAATACTTCACATTTATCATCGATTGCGATTGGCATTGCTCTATCATAAACCTTGTCTGTAACAGCAAAAGTTGAATCGTCATTATTAATTGTACCTATATACCACATATTTTCAGGTATTTTTAATTTTCCATTTTCTAGTTTTTTAGGATCTCCAGGCCAAACATTTGGTACTAATTCTACAACCCAGTCTTTTTTATTTGGAAGTTCTAGAATAGATAACATTTCTGCAAAATAATATTCAACACGAGAAATATTCATTTCATCTAGTAATGTAATATATACTTCATCATTATATTGAGCTTCATACATTTTTTCTAGTATTTCAGTTTCGTTAAATTTCTTTGTAAATTCGTTGAAATAACCAAATATTTCTGTTGAGTCTCTCCATGATGGTTGAACACTTGCTACAGTTGTTTCATTATCTACGAATGATCCAAAAGCATATGCTAGTGATGTTTTCCCAGTACCAGATATACCTTCAAGGATAATTAATTTGTTTGATGCAAACGATGCAATGAATAAACGAATTAAATTAATATCATAGTATAAATGTAATTTAGATGCTGAGTAATCTCTGAAACGATTACAAAATTCTTCAAGTGTAAATGAATTTTGTATTTCTTCTGGAGCATTATTTTCATAAGTAATATCAACATTACTAAGTTTAAAGAATCTACTTTCACCTTCTTTAAGTTCATTTTTAGGGGTTCCATCTTCGTTATATTCTATTTCACCAGCTTCATTAGTAAGTTCACTAAATTTAGCATTTTGTCTTTTTAGCTTAAATATTTCATTATTTAATGAATCTATTTCTTCAATTAACATATCTTCTTTTTTAACATTTCTTCTATATCTAACATATACTTTGATTGATCTGTAGATTAAGAAGATAATTAATCCAAATATTGCAATTAAGAAGATGATTGATAAAATCATTACCACTAACCCTGCTCCGGTTAACTCACTTTTATAATCATTTATTACTGTAATGTAATTTACAATATTAAACATTTGAAATAACCCTTGACCAATCCCTTTGAATATACTTACGAAACCTTCAAATAATGGTTCCATAAACTTTGTAAAAAATTCTCTACTTGCATTCATCTTTTATTCCTCCCTATTCTTTACAATTAACTTAATACCCATTTTATCAAAACTTAGTGCATTATCTAAATTATTATTTACAAATTCTTTATTTACTAAAAGTTCCATATCATTAACAAACATTGTGGGATTGACATTCTCTATTTCATCATATTCATATATAAAACTCATTCCTATTTCTTTGTAATCACTTATTATGTTTTGAAATTTTACCTCTTCATCATATGGAATTAGTATTTTAACAAATTCTTTTAAATATTTATTATCAAATAATCTTACTAATCCAGACTTCTTTAAATTCTTATTAATTCTTATAACATATTTATCCATTTCTTTATTACTAATTAATTCTTTTAAAACTTCAGCTGCTAGCAAATCATATGATATTTCTTCTATCTTTTGTTCATAATCTTTTAAGACACATTTTACTAAAGATTCATCAAACTCTTCTAGACCTGGAATTGTATAACTGAAATTAACTTCATAATATGTTGGATTATTACTAATCATTTTATATTCGTTACGATAATTATCGTTTTTAAATCCTTCGATTATCTTTTTGTCTTCACTGCAATTTTTCTTAACAGCGTCGAATAAATCATTTATGAAATATTTATTATCCTTTATTACTAGTAATTTTGTTTTTCTTAAATATGCTAATAAATATTTAAACTTGTTTTTAGTATCTTGAAAATCTCCATCTACGACGTTACAAGCAAAATCAACATAGCATGATGTACAAATTATAACTGACAATAAAAAAGTTTCATTCTTCCAAGTTCTTATAAGATCCATTCTATCATGGAGTCTACAATATTCTATTATTGATTTTAGTACAAAGTTTATGTTATCATTAGAATATTCAATTGGATTATCTTTATGTTTATTGTTTTGAAAATAGTATGCTTCTGCATATATTTCAATTATTTCTTTGGCATAATTTACAAATTCTTTTTTGTTTTGCCACATTTTATTTTCATTAATACTTATTAATGATTCTAGTATCTTTGCGTACTCAAGTAGGTCCTTTTGTTTTTTTACTACGTACTTATCTATAACACTTAAGCTCACAATTCGTCTCACCAACCTATTCTTCATAAATTATATCAAATAAAAAAAAACAATGCAATAATACTTGTCAATTTTTTCAAAAAATATTGCCAATATTAATTTTTTAGGTTAAAATGATAATAGGAAGAAGGTATACATATGAGTGACAATGTTCAAGATTTTGACTACGCTATTAATAAAATGTTTAATAGTGATGGTACTAGAAAAGAATACAATAGAGATGAAGATGCATTTAATTTAAGTACGAATAGACCTATTGTTAGAAATAGTCGTACAAAGAAAAGAAAACCAAAAGGAATTAGTGATTTAGCTAAAAAAGCTATTGTGCTTGTTGCCATAGGTATTGGTATAACTGTTGGTGTTCATGAACTACATGAAGCTATGGAAATTGGAGAAAATGCTATGGAGATAAAAAATGAATTAGCTTCAGTTGTAAGAGATAATACCCAAACTGATGGTTATAATACGGCAGAACAAAGACCTTATTGGTGGTACAATATGGGGGATGTTGCTAGTGATGTTTTAAATAAAAATAAAGAGTATGACATTGATACAAGGATATATGGCTGCTTTAGATCTTTAAACGAATATAACAAAACTGAACATATGGATGAATTATTCTCAAAGATGTCTAGATTAATTGGGGATAATCCCGGAGCTTATACAGAAGATGAAATTAAAAATGCCCTACATAGTTCTTTTGATGAATACTTAGAAAGCAAAAATATTTCTTTAGAAGATTATCAAAAGTTAATGGAAAAAGTTATTAAAGCTTATGCTAAAGAAGATGTTAATCAAGAAGAAATTAGTAGTTTACTTACAACATTAAATGGTGATACTACAAGAGCTGGAGGTTCAAGATGAGTGAAGAATTAGAAATAATTACTTTAGATGATGGAAAAGATTATATTGTAACTGATGAAATAATTATTGATGATGTTAAATATGTTTATTTAACTGATGAAGCCGATATTGCTTCATTTTGTATAAGAAAAATAAACATTATTAATAATGAAGAATACTTGGTTAGTTTGAAAGATAGAAATGAATTTAATATGGCATTAGAAAAATTTATGGAAAAGAATATTAATGTTTAAAAAAGAGATCTCAATCGAGATCTTTTAGTTTGGTTTAATTTATCAAAATTGGGTCTGATTGAGTTCCGGATCCTGAGACATAAGTAACTGAAGACTCAAGATTAAATACAGGACGAATTGCAAAGGCTTCATATGAAAGAAAATTGTTTACACAACCAGTTCGAATTACTGGATAAACACCGACTGAATTTGCGGATTGTCGGGTAATTGTCCATTCATTTAGTCCCATATATATCCAATTATTACTTTTGGTTTTAATATAGTTAAACATTATTTCTGTCCATGATTCTGGACTCGCTGCAAACCCATAATCTGACACGTACATTAATCCAATTTTTGCTTCATATTCTGTGACATTATCGGTACTGCCGGATGCATCCGGGCTTACTATTTCTTTTTGAGATACTATTGATGGAATGGCTATTCTTACATTTTGCCAAGTTGTTCCTCCGACTTTCCATGTTGTTGTGGCTATCTTATTTATCCATGCATCTTCTATATTATTAATGAAATTTGTATTTAAATTTATTTTATTTAATAAGCTTGTACTCCATGTGTTTGATCCATATTTTTTTGTTGTATCGGCTTTAAAATTCCAAGAATACGTTCCAATTTCCGTAATTTCTTTTAAACCTTTATAATAGAGTGGTGGCATTTTTTCAGTTGTTGCGTCCGCATTATAATCTCCATCTGTTCCTAGCAATGCACTTGATGCATAATCATATTTTATTAACTTTACTTTATTATCTATTACTCCAATGATTCGATATAAGTTATCTGTTGGACATGGGCTTTCATTTGTACCAAAACACACAAAGTTATTTACTCCTGATTCTGCTAATGTTACTAAGTTTTCTTCTCCCGCTCCCATTTCTTCTATTCCACTTTGATACAAACCACTTGATGTATTATAATATGCATTACCGTTACATTTAGTTTCCTCTGTTATAGGTTTATTATTAAAATCATATACTGCTATGCCATTACTTGTTAAACATTTATTATTTATATTATCCCAACCTATTGTTATTTTATTAGTTAACATTTTACTGTATGATTGATCTGCATAAAATATCTTATCAGATGTCATTACCTTATATACATTTGAACAATTTTCTTTTAACGTCTTATTAATAGCGTCATAAATATTTACCACATCATTTCCATCATATTTACATGAATAAAAATCTGAATGAGCATCTTCTCCGGCATATCTATAGCTATTGTCTCCTGCTCCATTTGCTAATGATGAATCGTGATAATAAATTTTCGTTGCATTTGGAATACTTTTTGATGATAATGTTGTTATACAATTAGCTAAATTATCTCCATTATTACAAACATCTGATAATATTGATGGAAGCTTTTCCTTTTGTACTATTATACTTGCACCAAAGTTTTTACCTGCATTTGCAGATTGATCAACATTATAGTTTACATATGTTAATGTGACATTCCATTCTTCTGTTATACTTGATGTTGTTGTTATTTCTCTGTTATCAAATATTGTTATTAAATCATTTTGTGTTGTTATATCAAAACCTTTTAACGTTGTACCATTTCCATCTGTTACAGTTTTATATGTTAGTCCTGTAATACTTGTTATTTCATTATTATTTGTATCTGTTATGGTAAGTAATATTTCTGGGGTGTCTTCATCTTGTGTATATGTAAATGTGTTTCCTGTTATATTTAAATACATATAATAATGTTCTGTTGCTGTATTTGTTTTATTATTTGCAGTTAACATTGCTTTTGCAAATGTTGAACCCGTTTGGTTACCTTTACCTTCTGCAAAGTTTTCTTGATCTAATGTTAGTGTTATTGGATCTCCGGTTTCAAATGTTAAGGTATCAACAGTGTTTGCATTAATCCTAATATCTGTTTGTGAACCTTCTCCGGTCTGAGCTACAAAATATGCATATGTTGCTCCGATGATTAATATTATTAATGCTAACAATGATACTATTGTTACTATTTTTGTTTTGTTCTTTTCCATATTTACTACCACCTTTTATTTTATTATGTTTATTTTTTTACAAAGTATTTATCCTACATTATTATTTTACAACAATTAATTGATTATGTAAATATCAAATAGATATCATTGTAATATCTTATCATTACTATTCTTACATTAATAATGTTAGCATAATTTATCACTTTTTATGAACGGCACTGTGGCCGTGGTTCACGGAAATTTAATATGACACAATGGTCGTGAGGTATAATTATGTTTAAAGAATATAGAATTAAAAGGAAAATAACGCAAGAACAATTAGCTGATTTAACAAATTTAGATACTAGAACTATACAAAGAATAGAAAATAATGAAAGAACTCCATCGATAGAAAGTTTTTCAAAATTAGTTAAAGCATTAGAGATAACTGATGAAGATGTTTTGAAATATATTAAGAACTTTAATAAGAACATGTAAAAAGAAACGCTGAACTATTGCGTTTCTTTTATTGTTTTTTCTAACATATTTAGTAAAGCCTTATTTCCTTTTTCTGTTAAGTGAATTCCATCTGCCATTAAGTAGTCTTTATTCTTTTGAATTTTACTATAGAAATTAATAATTGTTACATTACTATAGTTTCCTAAGCTATCTAATGGTTTACCACTTGCAACGATATATAAGTTACTATCTTTACATAGTTCTATTAGTTCTTGATATTCTTTCGTGGAAATAACTGTACTATTATCAAATGCTAATACTATTTTCTTTGATAAAGTATTTTCTTTAATTGATAATTCAATACTTTCTTTTAAGGCTTTGTAACTAAATTCTTTATTAACAATAAACTTAACATCTGAAAAACTACTTTGTAATGTTTCAAAATTATAGAATAAGATATCATTTCCATAAAAAGTTGGTTTGTTTTTTAATTCCTCTTGGTGAGCTTTAATTAACTCTGCTTTTTTATCTTTAAAGGTATCTTTATAAACTTCAGTTATAGCATTATATACGATATTTGTATATTCTTTTCTTCCTTCCGGAGGTAAATGAATTCCATCTTTATAGAACCAATCACTATGTCCTCGAGAAAGTGTATACCAGTCTATTATATGTAAGTTATTATATTTTTCTGCAAGTTTATTTAAATTATCATTTACATATGTATAATTAGTTGTATTAATCCAAAATACAGTTTTATCTTTTAATAAATCCATTATGTTTTCTTTACAACTATTTTTACAATCCCCATTAGTTCCAAGGTGGATAACTACAGGATTGCCAAGTTTATTTGAATCTTTTAAATCCTTTAGAATTGTATAACCCACGTATGTTGAACGTGATTCTTTAGAGTCAAAATAACTATTTGGAAAAGCTTTTTTTAAATTATTCATTGCTCCGAGCATTACAGAATCCCCGACGAAAGTAACTGGAAGATCTTTAACTAATTCATCTAAAGATGTATTTTCTAATCTTTCAAGCTCTTTTGTCCAATCTTCTTCCTCTTTTTGTTCAAGTAAATGGTATTCTTTTTGTTTTTCTAACATTACTTTTTCATTTTCTGCTAGCTCTTGTTCTAATTGTTTCATTTCTTTTTCATGAGACTTAGTTGCAATATATTTATATGCTCCAAATGTTGATAATGCTAAAACTACCACTAATAATATTTTTCTTACTATTTTCATATTTTCCCTCTTGTTAGATATCATATGTAATACATATGATAATAAAATTACAATTATTATAATAATTGGTGTTTTTAAATAATGATTTATGTTTATATATTGAAATAAATATATAACTGGATATTGTACTAAATATATTTCATAACTTATATCTGATATTGATTTTATTATCTTATCAAATTTTGTTAAATCATCTTTATCTAATATTGCATAATCTATTAATCTACATGCTATTACAGATATTAATATCATACTTATAGCAAATATACTTGATGTAGATTTAATAAATATAAATGCTATTATATTTATTAATAGGTAACTAAAAAACACTATCTTTCGAAGAGGTTTTGTTTTTATATAATTAGGAACTAAAGAGCCATAATATGAATGATAAAAACCTAAAGCAACTCCGAATAGTATTGAATAAATTCTTGCAAATGTATTATAATATGCAGTCATTAAATTAGGTCCTAGAGATGATTTATAAAAATAAATTGCTGATGCTATACCTAAAACTAATGGAATAATACTAGGTAAAGCTTTATTAACTTTATCTCCGAGTTTCTTTAAACCTTTATAAAGAAACGGAAATATTAAATCAAATTCTAATAATATAGAAATATACCATAAATGCATAAATGGTGAATCAACATGTCTAGCAAAGTAATCTAAGTTAGCATTGATTTGCCAGAAGTTATTATACCCTAGTAGAATTGATGTTGTTTCACTTTTTAATGTTAACCAATATATGTTTTTAAATAGAGAAACGATTGTTATTGATGAAAAAACTACGATTACTAATGGAATATATAGTTTCTTTATTCTATTAATATAATAATCTTTAATATTAAAATTATCTTTTTTATATGCACTAGTAACTGATAAATAACCACTTAAAACAAAGAATATACATACTGCTAAATAACCACCTTTTAATATACCCATATGATATAAAAGAACTGCAATACATGATATAAGTCTTAATATATTTAAATTTTTATAATATGCTTTCTTTCTTACTTTCTTTTTTTTCATTTGACACCTCAATGTAACACTATTTTTTTTAACATAAATATTATATCACGCAAAAAAGTTTCCTAAAAGCTTTTTATTATTTTTTTGACGTAATATTTCTTATTCTTGACATTCCATCTTTAAATCTAGAAAAATTATTAGAATATTCTATTAAAAGAGTCTTTAATTCTTCAGTATTAGCAACAATTAAATCTGTTGATTTTAATTTAGCAAGTAAGCAATAAACTCCTTTTTCATTTACATATGTTATCCAGTTTATTTCTCCTTCAATATCTGAAAGTTCTCTCCAGTCTAGGCCCATTGAAAATTTGTAATTTGGACAAATTTCTTTTAATTCTTCAAGAGTATGAATCTCTCCGATAAAAATTCTACTTACTAGACTTTTTCTTTCAATACCTACATTTATTATTTCATATATTTCTAGTTTTAATAAATCTTCAGGAATATCTATTTTTTCTATTTCTTCTGGTAAATTAATAATTAATGGTGATGTAATCTCATCTTTTACATATTTAAAATCTTTTCCATACGTTGCCACTACTTTTAATTCAACGCTATCATCTTTATTAAACATAATAAAACCCTCATTGATAAATTATATCATTTTGTATCAGTTTTTAATAGAATTTTAGTTAATTTTCATAAGATTTAGAATTACGTTTGTTGTTCTATCGAATTCTATAGTTGTATTTGAATTTGTTCTTACACAAAGTTGAACAATATCATCTTTTATAAGTGGCGCAATTATGGTGTTACTAAAAGTGTTTATTGCGGTACCTTCCCAATCTGCGTTAATATTTATGGCAGGTAGTAATAAATCATTACTTTTTACTGATATTTGTAAAATATCACGAACCATTGGTTTTCCACTGAACAAATAAGATATTATATATATTCCACTTTCCTTTATTACGATAGCATTTTCAGTATCATAACAACATTTAAAAATGTTCCTTTATCAGCAAGTGGAATAGTTGTTTCGGCCCCAGCAGTAAATGTTTAGGACTGACTAGTTGTAGAATATCGCATTCCATATGCTGTAATTGAATTTTTTCCATCTTGACCTGATATTCCTTGAGGGCCTTGGGGGCCTGCCTCACTGGGATCTCCTTTATCACCTTTTGGGCCTTCAACATAGAAATATTTTAAATTTTTATTTGCTTCTTCCACTTATTTGTTTTGCTTTATTGCAATTATCATTAAAATTACATTTTTTATCCATTTGGCAAACTGCTTTCTTTATAGTTTATGTTTGTATATAAAAAAATGTTGATAACATTTAAGTTATCAACATATTATTTTTCTAATTTGATGGTGTTAGTAAGTAATGTACTGAATCTCACTAGTTGGATAGTTAACTTGGATATAAACCATTTTTAATAAATTATTTTACTTCATTTGAATCAATAACGATTAAAGGTACATATACTTCATCATCTGAATATCCGGCATGTTGTGAAGTTAATGGATAATCGCCTTTATAAATAAAAGCCTTTTTAGTATATGATATTGCAATATAATCACCTAGTTCACTTCTAAACTTTTTGTTTTCTTCTCCATCTCCAAACAATTTCATATTTATTATTTCACTTTTTGTAAATAAATAAAAATAATTTCCAAAATATTTTTCAAATAAATACTCAAAAGTTTTTTTCATATTATTTTTTACAAAAAAAGCTGTTGTTCTAGGTTCAATTGATGGTAATTTTTCTAAACAATCTAAAAAATCTTGATAATTTTCTAAAAATATATTTTCTGCATTTAAATGTCCATGGTCAGCAACAACAAAAATTAAAGTATCGTTTAATCTTTGTGCTAATTTATATACCCTATCTTGCAAATTGACAATAATATTCCTTATTTCGCTATTGTCAGTTCCTAAATCGTGTAATGTATAGTCAGGTTCATCATAATACGAATAAATATATTTTTTTTCATTATTATTACATAAATTTTCTATTTTATTAAACATATCATTTAAATCGGTATATTTCTTATCATCAAATGGAGTTACTTTATATCCTTTAAATTTTGTTTCTTCGTTTATTCTATCCGTAACTTCTTTTTGAGTCAAATATTTATTTATATATTCTGTTGCACTTTGTAAAACTTTATAATCTTCATCACCTTTAGATGATTTAGCAAATGTAACAATTGTATCGTCGCATTCATCAAAATACATAGTCCACCCTAGCATTCCAGTTTCACACGGATTTAATCCTGTTCGCATACTTGTAGTAGCAGCAACAGTTGTGGCAGGAAAAACTGTTGAAATACTTTTCATTCTATTTTTTATAAAAAATGAATCTTTTGTTAAATGTTTATCTAATAAAGAATTCCCCATTCCATCTAAAAGAATAGTTACCACATTTTTGGGCTTTTTTTCTTCGAGCAATTTATCAATATAATCTATAGTATTATGTTTATATGAAGCTTTAAAGTATTTTGAAATTGAACATGCTAAATTAGTAAGGCACTCATTATAGTTGTTTTTTAACTTCATTTTCATTGCTCCTTATTATCCAATATAAGTCTTGTATAGTATGATTTTTATCAACTATATAGCAATCTATCCCTATGTTATCAGCACCAACTTTATCACTTTTGATACTATCACCAATCATAATACAATCTTCTTTTTCTGTTTCTCCAATCGCTAATTTAAATGATTCTAAATCGGGTTTCATTGCGTTTTCACCCGCTACAATTTTATCAATATATTCAAGTAATCCAGCTCTTTTTAATCTTGGAATTTGTGTTCCACTAAACCAGCTAGTTAAAATAACTATTTCTTTACCATTTTCCTTCAAATATTTAAATAACTCTAAAGTACCTTCCACTACTTCGTCCACAATTGTTTCTCCATTATATAACATCCAACCATTAATAACGTCTTCGGTCACAGTAAAAGCATATTTTTTAAAATAATCACTTAATGTCTTTGTGTCATATTTTGGAAATTCATGTTCATATTTATTTAAAATATCTTGTTTTTGTTTAAAAAATTCTTCTTGTTCTTCTAAAGGAATATTTAATTTAAAATAGTCATCTTCCTTAGACCAATCTGGAATTAATATTGTATAATCTATATCAAAAATATATTTTTTATAATTTTTCATCTGTACTCCTCCATTTAAATAAAGCATATATATTTATTAATAAATACATAATGGACATTAATAAAACCATGAGTGAGTCAAAACCACCACTACTGTAATTAATTATCCATAATATTAAATCTAAAACATTGTTTATTAAATATAATATCCAAGATTCATTATATCTTAACATTAATAGAATACCCGCAATAAAACTAATAACGTTAGTAAAAGAATCTAAATAGGTTAATCGTTCCCCAGGAATTAATCCCAATAAATAGGCAACGATTAGTCCAATAATAATTGATGTAATAATTGTAATAATTCCTTTTTTAACACCTAATCCTCGATTTTCTACTAAATCCTTATTTGAATTATTATTCCACTCAAAATAACCTTTAATATTAATTGGCATAAAAAGAAATAGATTAAATATTACCAAGCCATAATTATTATTTTTAAAAGCAATATATGATAAAACAAGATTATTAACAATACCTATTAGAAAATTTATCTTATTACCTATACTACCATAATAACTATTTAATATTCCAGTTATTAATACTATTATTCCTAATAACGTGTTATCTGTGGTTAAACCAATAACTATAGATACAATACATACTAATAATGGAATCAATACTTGCTTCAATTTTATCTTTTTCATTTTTCACCTTCTTTCAAATACTATATATTTGAAGCACATAATTTCAAACTAATTATACCATTAAATATCCTAAAAATATAGTTAAAATAATTTATTATGTATTCAATTTTGGATTTATATCTTTTATAAAATTTATTTTTAGATAATAATTGTTTATAAGTACATTTACTAACTATGGTATCATATTTATTGAATAAATTTTCTATAAATTATCTCTATAAGCATTTTAAAAATATATCTTAGTATTTCCAAAAGTGTTTTTTTGATTAGTTTTTTGTATTTCTCATATGAGTAATCTGATTATAATATTTGTTTCAGCCATATGTTATGGTTTCATCTGCAAAAAAATGTTGATAACATTTAAGTTATCAACATTTTTTGTTTAAGGTCTTTATCTACCCCTTGAGCCAAATTTTCTTTTATAAATTTCAATTAAATCTGGATCATTTTGATTTTCTGGTAAATTATCCAAATCAAAAAATTTCATATTTTTTGATTCACTATCCCATTTTAATTCACCACTATAATTTCTAATACAATAAAGTGCTGTGTTATTAATTACTACATCCCCATTTGGATAATCGTTTCTTCTTGAAGCACCAGATACTATATCTATTAACTCTAAATCTTCTTCTTTAACATCAAGATTAGTTTCTTCTTTTACTTCTCTTAAAACAGTATCTTGAAATCTTTCTCCAAGTTCTTGGCATCCTCCAGGTAATCCCCATTTATCTCTGTCTGCTCTACTTTGTAATAGAATTTGTCCTTCACTATTAACAATTATTGCAGCAGCTCCATCTTGTAATAAAACAAATCTATGTTTTAATACGCCCATGCATAATCTAGTAAATACAGGATAACCAATTACATTACTTAATTCTATTATTTCATCTGATGTTAATGGTTCAATAATTTTTACTAACGTTTCGAATGTTAAATTTCTTTTTTCTTGTGTTGATAAATTTCTTATTTTATCTATTACTTCTCTACTGCTCATTATTTTTTCCTCCTTAAATAATTAAGACTAGTATAACATATATTTTTTTATTTATCTAGTTTTTATAAGCGTTTTTATTTATCTAGTTTTTATATAAGCGTTGATAACTTGGATTGTAATATAATAGTCTTTTTATTCTCTTCTTTGCATATAATTAATCTATAATTCCTAAGAGAATTGTTATCATGCCAATTATGCAATGACTTATTGATACTCCTAACAAATTTTTATCTTTTCTATATAAATTATACCAAATTAAACCAATTATAAAAGTTAATATAACTGTTAATATATCTTTATATATAATATGAACAAATGCATACATAGACGAAGATAACAACATGATATTATATTTGCCATCATCAAAATAACCGTAGAAACTTCGATATAGGAATTCTTGAATTGGACATGAAATAAATATATAAAATAAATAAAAATATATTGTTTCACTCGGAACAAACTTATTTATATTCAAAAATTTCATCAAGGTTATAATTGATATAGATATGATAATTATAGGTAAATTGCTAATTAATGAGTTTGTAATATTCCTATTAGTTATACCTAAATCCTCATTACTTATATTATTTTTTCTTAACCAAAAGTATATTAAGATTCCAAATGTTACTAATATATAAAATTTATATTTAAACAAGTGTGGGAAAATTAAAATTAATAAAGGAACTATAACATATAAAGTATTAATAATAATAAATATTTTTTTATTTTTCATAATATTACTCCATTCCATCATTACCTCTAGTATTGCTTACCAATTATTATTTAATTCGAAATATTTAGCATACTTGTAACTTATTAACTCTCCATCCTTTGTTTCAATCCAGCCTTTAAATTCATGAGACCATTCAGTTAATTTATTTGCGCTTTTGCCTTTTAATACCGATAATACTTTATCCATAATTGCAATTTCTTCTTTGCTAAACAAATTTAAATCCGGCTCCATTATAGGTTTAAAAAGGGTTATATCATCTTCATTATCAACTATTTCAAGATAATTTTGTTTAACCAACAGATTTAAAATTGTATCTTTATTATCTATAATTGGTCCATAAGTTCCATGAGCATAGTTAAATGTTGTGATTGCTTTAGATTGCTCCTTGCATGCTTGAAAATCTATTGAGAATAGGTTTTTCATTATTTGAGTTCTAGTTAGGTAGTTGTTTTTTAAAGCATATAAAAATACATTTATTGTTTTAATATCTAATTCTGTACTTACATTATTAAAAATCTTATAATACAAATCATCACCTAGAGATTTACGATTAGATTTTAAAATATTTATAAATTCATTTTTATTGCCATTTATTTTTTTGTATGTTAATAAGTATTGAGCTTGTGGCAAAGAGTCTGCATTTTCATACCTGATTATAGTTCTTTTACTCCATCCAAGTGATTTTGCGAATAATTCTTGTGATAGATTATATGCTTCTCTTATTTCTTTTAGTTTTGGAAAAGATAATCCATATAATTTTAAATATGTATTGTAAATATTATATAAATTATTATTTAATTCATCATTATCAAATAATTGATTATGACAAATTGGACAAGTAAAGACTTTTTCTTTTACTTTCACTTGTTGTTTATGTACAGTATAAGTATTATTTTCAATACTGCAAACAGTTTCAACATCTTTGTTACAATTAAAACAATATATAATTTTATTCATAAATATCCACCTCTAATAACTTTCATGAAATGATATGCATATTATTCCTTTATCATTCATAGTTAGTTTAATATAAACCATTTTATTATTAATAATTTTTTTAAATATGTAAACTTCAGAATTCATATCTCTTCTATAATCTCGGTCACGGTCAACTTTGACACAATCTTCTATATCTAATTTCAAAATGTATCTCCATATATGCTGAACTTTCGTGATTCCAAGGTCAATTAATGCTTGCATAGCAGTTATTTTTTTACCATTAATAGTTATTGTTCTGTATCCAGCGAAGTAACAATTTCCGTTTTCTATTTCTTTTTTACACATTTTTAAAAAAGAGTTTACTGCATCTTTATCTAAAGTGTTTAACATTATTACCTCCTTACATATTATCTTCCTTTCTTTAACTATTAATAGTATAACGCAAAAACTTTTTGGTGTCAACTGTCACTATATTTTTTGTTAGAATTTTCATTGCTGAAAGTGAAAATTTTTTTCAAATCAAAAAGGTGTAACCTAACTATTTTGTCTACACCTTTAATTTTTATTTAAATTTTATTACTTTCCACAGCAATTCTTATATTTTTTTCCTGAGCCGCAAATGCAAGGATCATTACGACCAATTTTATGACTTACTCTTTTAGGTTGGTTCTTTATTTTTTCTTTGCCATCATTAGCTGTACCTTTTAAAGTTTGTTTTCTTTCAACATTTTGACGAACTTCTGCTTTAAGTAAGAAAAGCGCGATATCGTTATCTATTTTGTTAAGTAGATTGTCAAACATTTCAAAACCTTCCATAGTATAGACTTGAACTGGATTTGATTGTCCATAACCACGAAGACCAACACCTTCTTTTAAATGTTCCATTGCACTCATGTGGTCTACCCAACTTGTATCAATAACACGTAGTGATATAGCTTTTTCAAAATCATTCATAAGTGGTGATGATATCATTTTCTTTTCATAATTTTTGATAACAAGTTCACTTATATAATCTATTACTTCTTGTTCTTTCATTCCTTCAAGTACTTTAGCATTTAATTCTTCACCTTTTAAGAAATTGGTATTTACATATTCTGCAATTTCAGATAAATCATTTTCTGTTAGACAATTTTCTGGTGGAATATGACTATCTACAAGATTTGTTATTGTATTTTTAAATGTTTCAATAATTGTATCATGAATGCTTTCTTGATCTAGTATTTCGTTACGACGTGCATAAATTATTTCTCTTTGTTCATTTAAAACGTTATCATAATCAAGAAGACTCTTACGATAATCGAAGTTATTTCCTTCAACTTTCTTTTGGGCTGATTCAATACTTCTGGTTAATGCTTTAGAGCGAATTGCTTGATCTCCATCAATTCCCATACTTATTAACATATTTTTAATTTTTTCAGTACCGAAACGGCGCATTAAATCATCTTCAAATGAAACAAAGAATTGACTTGTTCCTGGGTCTCCTTGACGTCCTGAACGACCACGCAACTGATTATCAATACGGCGTGATTCATGTCTTTCAGTACCAATTACATAAAGACCACCGATTTCGCGAACACCTTCTCCAAGTTTAATATCTGTTCCACGTCCTGCCATGTTTGTTGCAAGTGTAATAGCATCTTTTTCACCAGCATGAGCAATTATTTCAGCTTCTCTTTCATGGTTCTTGGCATTTAATACTTCATGTTTTAAACCATTTTTAGTTAATAATTTACTTAGCTTTTCGTTAGCTTCAACAGAGATTGTACCAATTAGAATTGGCTCGTGTTTAGCATGAATTTCTTTAACAACATTTATAATTGCTTTATATTTTCCATTTTCTCCAGAATAAACTAAGTCCGGTAAATCTTCACGTATTACTGGTTTATTAGTTGGTATTCTAATAACATACATGTTGTAAATATTTCTAAATTCTTCTTCTTCAGTTTTGGCAGTACCTGTCATACCTGATAATTTATTATACATTCTAAATAAGTTTTGGAATGTAATTGTTGCCATTGTTTTAGTTTCAGTGTTAATTGTAACGCCTTCCTTAGCTTCGATAGCTTGATGAAGTCCTTCAGAATATTGTCTTCCATGCATTAGACGTCCCGTAAATGGGTCAACAATTATAATTGCATCATTATCTACTACATAATCAATATCTTTTTTAAATCCATAATTTGCTTTTAAAGCTTGATTTATGTGATGTACTAAATTAGTATTATCTAAATCATATAGATTTGTTACATTTAATAATTTTTCAACTTTTTTACTACCTTCAGCAGTTAATGATACACTTTTTGTTTTTAAATCAATTGTGTAATCATCTTCTTCTTTTAGTCTTTTGGCAACTCTATCTGCTTCAACATAAAGGCTATTGGTATTAAATTGACCACCGCTAATAATCAATGGAGTCCTTGCTTCATCAATTAAAATTGAGTCAACTTCATCGATGATACAGAAGTTAAGTCCTCTTTGAACTCTATCTTCTTTTCTTACAACCATATTATCTCTTAAGTAGTCAAATCCAACTTCATTATTTGTAGAATATGTAATATCTGCGTTGTATGCTTCTTGCTTTTCTTTTGGTGATAATTCTCTTAAGTTGATACCAACAGATACACCTAGTAAGTCATATATTGGTCTCATCCATTCAGCATTACGACTTGATAGATATTCATTTGTTGTAACAACATGAACACCTTTTCCGCTTAAAGCATTTAAATAAGCTGGTAAAATTGTAGTTAAAGTTTTACCTTCACCAGTTTTCATTTCCGCAATATTACCATAATGGATTGCTAAGCCCCCAAGAATTTGAACATGGAATGGTTTTTCTCCAATTGCACGATAAGCAGCTTCACGAGCTAATGCAAATGCAGGAACCACAATATCTTCTAGAGTTTTTCCATCTTCAAGCATTGCTTTAAATTCTAAAGTTTTATCTTTAAAATCTTCATCTTTTAAAGCTTGCATAACGGGTTCTAATTTTTCAATTTCTTCTGCTAATTTTTCAAAGCGACATAATTCTTTATATTCACTATCTAATAATTTTTTTATAAAATTCATTTTCTCATTTCTCCTTAATGTGTATTATACCATAAGTAAAAAAAAAGAAAAAGCATTTAACCTTTTTTTCGTAGTAATATCAAAAAAAAGAAGCCTTTTGGGCTTCAAATTATAAACTATTTAACATTTATAATACCAAATTTACCATCTTTTCTTTTATATAGAACAGAAACACAATCTTCATCAATATTTTTAAAAACAAAGAAATCATGATTTAATAAATCAATTTGAAGCATTGCTTCTTCTTCATCCATTGGTTTCATTTCCATTTCTTTTCTCTTGACGATTTTTGGTACTTCTTCTTCCTCATCGTCATTAACTTCAAAATCAAAACTCATTTCAAATTTAGGAACATCGTGATACTTCTTGCCAAGACGACTTTTATTTTTTCTAATTTGTCCTTCAAGTTTATCAACTACTAGGTCCGTTGCTGCATAAAGGTCAGGATGTCTTTCTTCTGCTCTTAAAGTAAATTTACTTGTTGGCACTGTTACTTCAATACTCTCCTCTTGGTTCTTTACCTTAATTAAGACCTTACATTCAGTTGCCTTAGGACTTTCAAAATACTTATCTAACTTTCCTAACTTTTCTGTTATGTATTCTTTCATTGATTTTGTGATAGTTACTTTATCACCACGAATACTTATCTTCAAATTATCACCTTCCTACTTTTAATATACCACAAAAAAAAGAAAAAAACTACTTAATTGTAGTCATTTCTTGTTCTAAAACATCAACTGCTTGTAAACCTTTTGAAGTTTCAATTAATTTAAAATTTACTGTAGCACCTTCATTTAATGTCTTATAACCTTCTTTAACAATAGCTGAATAATGCACAAAGATGTCAGATAGTTTATCACATTCGATGAAACCGTAACCTTTGTCATTATTAAACCACTTAACAGTTCCTTGCATCATAACTCTTAGCTCCTTCCTACATTTAAACTTTAACACACTAAAGTTTATAATGCAATAAAAACCGTTCGACATTTTATGACAAAACTAGGGATATTTAGGATTTGGCCTTAGTAATTATGTAGGTTTCGCAATTTGAAAAAATATATGTTTTTTTGTTAAATTTATCTTCTAGATTAGAAAATACCTCTTTTAATAAGTTTCCACTTCCTAAAAGATATACCTCTTTATCACATGTTATATAATTTATATATTTTAAAATATCTTCAGTTTTAAAAAATGAATTTGTTTCCATGTATATATTATTTATTTTCTTGTATTCATCTAAATATGTAATATTAAAATAATTATCAAAGATATTAATATAAGAAATATTATAAGTAAATCTATAATATTTTAACTCTTTTTCTATAGTTATCTTTCTATAATTAAATGAATTCATTATATTTTTTAAAAATATTATATCTGCAGATGTATAGTTAGAAGGTACAATTATTTTTATAGTTTCACCAAATAAAGAGTTATTTAAACGGTTTTCACTTAATAACTTTTCATATGTTTTCATATATTTTTTAATATTAGATATTTTTCCACCATAAATTATATCGTTTGCTAATTTATATTTTATTATATCTTTATTTTTTTTATTTTTTAAATATAAATAATCATCAGTTATATGTAGTATATTGTTATATTTCATAGCTTATCCTCTTTTATATTTTTGTCTTGTTACTTCTCCCCCGCGAATATGTTTTTCTTTGTCATGAGCTTTAAAAATATTATTTATTTCTGCTCCGAGTCTTTTGTCTATTTCTTGTAATCTTTCTGATAAATCTGTATGCACTGTACTTTTACTGACATTAAATTTACCTGCTGTTTCTCTTATAGTGTCTTGAGTTTTAATTATGTGATTTGCTTCATTTAAAACTCTTCTTTTTATATCCTTATTCATTAACCAAACAACCCCTTAATAAACTATATTATTAAAGGGTTATTTTTATGTTATTTTAAATCTTCGATGTTCATGTTATAAAAGTCTTCTGGATCTATTGCTGTACCATTATGATATACTTCAAATAATAAACAATTTTCTTTTTCACCATTTAGGCTATTGTCACCACTTTTGCCAATTACATCTCCGCTAATAACAGTGTCATCTTTTTTTACTTGAACATCACTTAAACTATAATATATAGTTTTTAGGTTTGAGTTATGAGTTATTTCTACAAAATTTCCTAATATTTCATCTTTGGAAACATTAGTTACTGTTCCATCATAAGCACTTATTACATCAAATGGATTGTTTGCAGAATATAGAACACCACTATTTTGTAGGTATGTATTTTCATAATATACTAATGAATTTTGTTGAGTTGTCTCTTCATCTTTCATATCATAAAATGATTTACTAATTGAAACATCACTGCTTACATATGGACGTTCAATTTTACTTTCGACGATATCATCATTTTTACCTACAGGTGTGACATTACTTTTTAATGCACTTACTGCCATATTTCCATATTCTATTTTACTTTGTAGTACGTTTCCTAGAAATGAAATACTAATAAATAATACACCTATAACCATTACGTATACTGTTGGTAAAACAAACTTTTTCAATCTCTTTGTTTTCATCAATTCACCATCCTAATAAAAGTATGGGAATAAATGGTTTATTTTATACACTTATTTTTTCAATATTTATATTTTGATAATAATGTTTTAATATTTCTTCATAATTCTTACCTTCATTTGCTAATGTGTTAGCTCCGTATTGACTCATTCCTACGCCATGACCATAGCCCTTAGTGGTTATTTTAACACTATCGCTAATACTTATTTCAAAGTCTGTTGATTTTAAATTAAATAGCGTTCTTATATTTGTTCCTTTAAATTCTTTGTTATTAATTATTATAGTGTTAATCCTTCCTGATGTTGAGGGGTTTATTTTATTAATAGTTATGGCGTTACAATCAATATTTAGTTTACTACAGAATTCTTCTTTATTAATTGTTATAGTACTTGAATCAGCTGGTTCTGGGGAATCAACACTTTTTAAATAATCTTTGTTAGAGCCAAAAACATAGCTTGAATCTTCAGTCTTTCCATTTGATTTAGCAAAATACATACTTAGTATGACATCTCCGTTATAAGTCATTATTAATCCTTTTGTATTTTCAACGCATTCTTTTATTTTATGATAGTAGTAGTCATAATTATCTTTCCATAGTTCTTGCATTTTTTCTTTTGTAATATATACCTGGTTTGTTTTATCTGTTACTAAGTCATATGTTCCATTACTACTTTTCATCTTATACATAGCATAGGTCCTTGATGCTACCGCTTGGGCTTTTAGGGCTTCGTTAGCAAATGATGCAGGCATTTCACCGGCTACTACACCAATAATATATTCTTCTAAATCTATGTTTGTAATGTTTCCAGTGGTAGTGTCTTTTAAAGCTAATTTTATTTCTTCATCTGGTTTTTGTGAAACATCTGTTGGTTTATTTAATTCATTATTAAAAAAAGCAGTATCTTTTTTTGAACTGCTTATTGCTACGAATGACAAAACTACTACCACTATTAATAGTATTTTATTTTTCATATATTCTCCATTTTAATTATATTAAATGTTTAAAAAATCTAGTACAAAATTTGTTAATAAGTAACCAAATGAGAAACTTAAAACCATGACAAGGACCTTGGTTTCGATTACTTTTCCTGATTTAATTATGCCGTTGAAGTTTACTCCGGATAGTCCATAGGCACTCACAAAAGTAAAAAAGATATATAGTAATAATTTAACTAGCATAGTTTTCTCTTTCTATTTGATTTATTTTTTCAATTCGTCTTAAATGTCTTTCTTCACTTGGCTCTTTTGTCATAATGAAATTATCTATAATATTGTGGATTTCTTCTGTTTTTATATTTGCACTAAAAGCTATTACATTTGCACCATTATGATTTTTAGCTGTAAATGCATCATTGCTATCCACTACACGAGCACAACGAATGCCACGGATTTTGTTGGCAGCGATAGACATTCCTATTCCTGATCCACATACCAAAATTCCTAGTGAATGTTCTTGCAATACTTTTTCACAAACCCATTTAGCAAAGTCTGGATAATCATCTTGATCATTGTTTTGAATGTCTGGTGTTTCTACCTCGTAACCATATTCATTTAAATAATTTATGATATCATCTCTACATTTAACCCCTTGGTGGTCATAGCCCAAAAATATTTTTATAGTAATCATCTCCCTATATTTATTATACTAAAGTTTATGTTTCATGTCTATTATTCATAATTATGATTGACACTTGTAAGCAAAAGAAAAGAACAAACTACTAATTTTGTTCTTTGTCTAAACCAAATTTTTTATTGAATTTTTCAATATTTCCAGTTTTCTTAGCTTTTCCTTGAGTACCTGTATAGAATGGATGACATTCACTACAAATTTCAACATCTATTTTTTCTTTAGTTGATTTTGTTTGAAATGTTGCTCCACATGCACAAGTAACTGTAGCATCTTTTAATTCTGGATGGATATTTGCTTTCATATTCTCTCCTTCCGCCATACCATATTCATGGCATAGTAATTCGTTTTCTTACCTATTATAACATATTTTATGTTTTTGGCAAGGGTATTTTGATATATTTACATTATACATTAACTTTCATTCAAAATTCCGGTTGAACTTGAAAGCGGAAATAAGTCTGATTTTTTGTAAAGGCTTTAAAAGAACTGCATTTACTCTAAAAAATTGAGTTTTTTTACATTATACTAAAATTTATTTAATATTTATAACTCATCAAAGGACAACATTTCAAATTCTTATACATCCTATATAAAAAAACTTATATACTGGCACTTATAGAAAAGTAAAAATTGAAACACATAAAACTTACAAAAACAAAGGTAGAATTAGAACAATGTCTTTATTTAATACTGGCTTAACTCCATTTAAACAAGCCATTATAATAATTCCCATTAGATTTATTTTATATAATATATAAATTAAAAAATATTATATTAAAATTTTTCGCATGTAATAAATTGTAAATGTCAATATGAAATGTCATAAAAATTTCA
>OIYR01000156.1_pt1 | contig 39000 bp, 24 predicted proteins | sample 1588221 | NCBI WGS metagenome assembly OIYR01 (sample SAMN03283292) | human gut metagenome | biome: human-associated habitat; material: feces | host: Homo sapiens | place: Peru | collected 2012
TGGATAAGACCGATAGATTACGAGACTACGGACTCGCTTTTCTATTGTACGAACATGGCCTTGGCGTCTGTGGGTACGAACTTATTCGTGAATTATTCATATTTATAAAATTAATTTTGAACAGTTACTTATGAGAATAAAAGAAGTATTAAGAGAACGAGGTATTACACAAGACGAAATAGCAAAACGGCTTGGCATTAATCGTGTGTCTGTAAGTAGATTATTGAACGAGAAAAATGACATGCGAGTGTCAACTGCTGAGAAATTTGCAGAAGCTATCGGTTGTAGCGTTGGAGAATTGTTTGAGGCAGAAAAAGATGTAGAGTTCGCAGCCTTCATCCGTTTCAAGGGTGTCCACTACACGGCAGATAATCTCGAAGAGTTCAATAACATTGTAGAAGAAATAAAAAGTATAACAAAATGAAAAAGTTTCTAAGTAAAGTGGGCAATATCCTGCTTAGTATTTTGGGATTCTGTGTTGTTGGCTTCATGTTGGTAAACTCGTTCTTCAACACCTGCACTTATGATGTCACGAAAGACGTTGAGCGCAAAGCAGAAGAAGAGAGAGACAGAGAAGAACAAGAGTACCAGGAAATGAGAGTATGGGCAGATAGCAGTACTATGTATTACCATTGTGACGAACATTGCAAGGGCGTTCATGACCTCTATACTGACGAAATGCCATTGTATAAGGCTGAGCGTGATGGCTATAGAGAGTGTAAGTTCTGTTGGTAAGTCTAAGAATAACTAATAACTAAGAATATGAACATAAGAAAACTTTTTCTATCGTTGGCATTTTCGCTCTTCGCTTTGTGTAGTTTTGCACAAGGTGAGATTTGCCGTGAGATATGCGGAGCGAAATTTGGTGATTCATACACAAACGTAAAGAACATTCTTGAGAGAAAGTTCGGTAAGCCTAATTCGTGGGATATTGACAAGACATGTATTACTTATAGGGGTGTTAGCTACGGAGGGATATATTTTTCTACTGTCCTTTTTAAATTTCAGTATTCGCCAACAGGTTTTAGCTATTTTAATCGCTGTATAATGGCGTCCGAATATAAAACAGCAAAAGAAGCTATCTCAAAAAGGGATGAAATAAAAAGTGTTCTCGCAAAAAAATACAAAATGACAGAAGCGGTAGACGATGATGGGTTTAAATATTATTATGGTGGAGAGTCACCTCAACAAGATAATTTTGGCTTCTGTATAGATGTGATAAAATTAGACGGAACGTATGCCGCAAGACTCGATTACGGTCCATACCAATATATTGACGAAGAATTTTAGGCGATAGCCCGAGGGGCGGAGGGCGTAAGCCCACCGTGGGGCATCGCCCCTTATCTTAAAATAGAAAAGCGTGTAATCTCCCAATAAGAAGACTACACACTTAATTCCATATAATTGGTGTATTTACCAAAGTGCTACTTTACCAAACTTGCCCATATCGAAAGTGGCATTAATGCCCATAGCCTTGAATGCTCGGGCAATGGTGCTTAGTGAAAGGTTGCGCCCTTTTTCGATACGGCAGACCTGGGCACGTTTCACGCCCATAAGTTCGCCAAGCTGTTCCTGTGTGAGTTCTTTTGCCTGACGTGCTTTTCTTATACTTTCGCCTATAAGAAAGGACTTCATTTCGTTCTCGTATTCATCTCGGAGCGGTTCGCCCTTCTGTCCTAACGCTCGGTTTAGCGACTCTTCAAAAGTATATGCTTTCATATCTCTATATTTTATTTGTTGTTTTCTTTTAAATATTGTATCCTTATATCTTCTGCCCTCTTTATCTCTTTGCGTGGTGTCTTTTGCGTTTTCTTGATAATGCCGTGAGTGGCAATAACCAACTTCTTGTTGCTATCATCCCAAAAAGCAAACAGACGATAAGCGGTTTTGTTGTATAGCGTACGAAATTCCCATATATTAGAGTTTTCTAATTTCTTGAAAATCTCCTTGTCTATACAATACATGCTCTTGCCCATATTGTAGTATATCTTCTTTCGGGCATCTGGGGGAACACTTTCTATAAAAGTCTGTGCTTCCTCCAATACTTTAATCTCAAAAAGAGGTTTTTCTTCCATTTCTTCATATCTTTGTTTTGTAGTGCAAAGGTATAAAATATTTTACAAACTTGTTTACACCTAAGTAAACATTTATCATTATTTATCATTTCGAAAGTCTCGCATCCAAGGCGGTAGCCAGCGGAGGGCAGGGCGTTAGCCCTTGGGAGGCGCAGCCTCCCTTATCTCCCCATTGCTCTTCAATCTCCCTTATAGACCTTATAGAGAGATAAACACCTTTCTCCTATATCTTATATATAAGTCACTCTATCCTCATTGGAGTGGCTTTTTTGTGTTTATGCGTGTGAGGTGCTTTGTGCGCAGATCGAGAGCGTATAAGGCGTGTATTTGTGTTTTTTTTGTGATTTTCCGACCTTTAGGGCGTTTTTACGAAGTTTCGCACGTTCTATGAGACCCTTTTTTGACCTTTTTGTGGCAAAAACCGCTTTTTCGTGCGTACATTTTTATGTCTTTCGGCTGTTCATATTTTCCTCTAATTTTGCCCTTGGTCTCGAAAAATACGGGGGTTAGACCCGAAAAAGTGTTCAAAAAGTCGGTTTTTTGTGTTGAAGCCCCGACAAAAGGATTTGTGACTTTTTTGTGACATTGGCAGCGGACGAAAAACAGCAATTCGATGCAGATTTGAGCGTATATTTGCCGTTGCAAGGCTCGTTCTCGTGGTCTAAGCGTCCAAAGGGCGGATGAAAGGGCGGAATCAGCCTATTGCCAAGGCTGCAAGGCGTGTCCAAGGCGTGTCCAAGGTATGTCCAAGATGTGTCTAAGATGCTATCCAATCATCGAAACAAAAGGCTTGTGACCCTTTCGGGTTCATAAACCAAGCGTCCAAAGTGTTGATATATAGCGAGTTACAACACGGATAACGACACAGGTAATACATAAGTAATACATTTTGTGGTGTTGATGCACTCTATGAAGCCTAAGGGCGTATGATGATGTGATGATGTGACGCTGTTTCTCTGCCGTGTGACGGTGCGTGTAAGGGGTGAGGATATGTGATGGCGATGCTTAGAGCTGTGACGGTGGGCGATGATGGGGACGGCAGGGATGATGGACACACACGAAGACGACCACAGACCCCCACCCCCCTTAGGTACTGCGGACAAATTATAGTAGATAAAAGCATAGGTGTAAATGTCGTGTTGTCTATCTCGTCCAAATTTCCCTGGAAAAGGTACTCCGCTGATAGGGTGTCATTGTTGTTTCCGCCAGAAAGGTACTCCTGTAAAAGGAGGTCATTGGTGTTTACAGTCTTAGCGTGTTGGGTATATGAAGTAGTTTTTTTGTTGATTGATAAATTAAAGTTTACAGATATGTTTGAATTGAATAGATTTTTGAGGTTGCCATTAGGCATTAGTGAGATTTCAGGAGCGAACAATCCTCAGTGGATAGCTGCTGCTGCGAGTTTGGCAGGCAGTGTAGCGGGCAGTTTGTTTGGTGGAGCCAAGGCTCGCAGGGCAGCCAAGAAGGCAGCGAGGGAGCGTCAGTATCGTGCGAATGCAGAGAAGGCTTGGTATGAGAAGGCTTACAACACGGATTATCTGGACACAAAGGCTGGTCAGAACTTGTTGCGTCGTGCCCAGGAGGTTCAGAACGATTATATCCGTAAGGCGGACGGTGCAGCAGCTGTTGCAGGAGGTACGGCAGCGAGTACAGCTATGGCGAAGGAGGCGGCTAACCGAACGATGGGCGATGCGATTGCGAACATCGGTGCTCGTGACAGTGCTAAGAAGGAGAGCGTATCTGCTCAGCACATGCAGAATCAGATGGGCTTTTCGAGGGAGCGTGAGGCTGCTTATAACCAGCAGGCACAGAATTCGAGTGATGCGGGTCAGAACATGAGCAATGCTTTGATGGGTGCAGCTTCGATGTTGGAGGGTTCCGGAAAGGGTAAGAATAGTCTGAACATTGACGTGAACTCTTCTGGTGTCAAGGCTGCTGCTGGCGGTTCGTTGAATCCGAAGCTTAACGAGAATGACTATATTCACGATGCCTTGTACGACAACAAGAAGTTGAAGAACGTGACGGGAGTGTAATCGAGTGTTGAATGTTAAATGTTGATTGATTATGTCGAAAAGAAAGAATAAGAGAGTTGTTTGTCCTGAGCCGAGCAAGGCTGATATTAATCGCGTGATGGAGGCAGCGGGTCTGTTGAGGGATTCGCTCATTGACGAGCAGACAGCTGAGATAGAGCGTCTGAAGACTGCGCTTGCTGGTGTGGCGAAGGAACGTGACTGGTTTGAACGTAGCTTGAAGTCGGCTGAGAGTGCTTTGACCTATCAGGAGGGGGTGATAGGTAGGATAAAGAAGAAGAACGCCAAGCGCATTGCCCGTCTGCGTGAGAACGTTGATATGCTTGAGGAGGAGGCAGCTTTTCAGTATAAGCGTGCCAACAAGGCTGAGGCTTTCATCAAGCAGATTGACGGTGCTTGTGACCTTATAAAGAAACATATTGCAGCTTATGGTAGGAAGTGAAGAACGGAAGATGGAAGAGGCTAAAGCTGTGAGCGCTTCTGCGCCTGTGGGCACTGCGCCGTTCAATGCTTTTGCTGGTAATGGTATAGTGGGCAGATTCGGGCCTGCGGGTGCGTCTGTGGAGACTAAGCCTGACTATGCCTCAATGAGCCTTTCTAAGCCTGTGGGTGCGCCTGTGGGCGGTGGGGCTGCTAATGTTCCTGTTGTGCAGAATGCTCCTACGTTTCAGAAAGACGACACCAAGAAGGACGGAGGTTTCTTCGGTTGGCTTGGCGGTTTGATAAAGAAACGTCCCGGCATAAGGAGTGGTGAGAGTGCAGACGAGTACGACGAGCGTATGACACGTAACAAGATGCGCATTGCTACGCTTGCGGATGCTATAAGACACATGGGCAACATCTATAATACTTCGAAGGGTGCGCCTTTGCAGAGGTTCAACAATCCTGTGGAGGGACTGCAGAGTGGTCTGCAGCAGAGGAAGAATGATCGTGCAAGACAGGCAGCGTTGGATGCGGACGCTGCGTATAAGGATGCCAACCTACGCATGAAGCAGGCATCAGCAGATGCAGACAGAGCTTATAAGGCGATGAACATCGAGTTGAAACAGAAGGCTGGCGAGCGTGCAGACAAAGCGGCTAAGGCCATGGATGATTATCGTAAGGGTATGCTTGGCATTCAGGAGGGCAACTTGAAGCTGTCGGGAGAAAGACTTGGCGAAACGAAACGTCATAACAGAGCACAGGAAGGCATCAGTGCGAGCAGACTGGCTTTAGCAAGAGCGAAGGAGGCACGTGTGGCTGGAGGCTCGGGAAGCGGCAGTAGTGGCGGTGTAGGAGGCGGCTATGGCTATGCTACTCCGTACGGCCGATTGGCAAGCAAGAAACAGCTTTCTACTCAACAGGAATTGCAGGCTTGGGATGAAATGCGGCGTTTGGGCATGATTACTCCTCAGAAACAGCGTGAGCTGGTGCTTGCGCTGAACGGATATACTGCAAGTGACGGCACGGTAGTGAAGCCGAATATGTCGCAAGCACGCAAGATAATACAAGGCGCTATCAGTTATGGTCTGCTTGACAGCTCTGGCAAGGGCGAGTCGTTGAGAAAGACATTCAGAGACGGTTTCGGATATACGGACGTGAGAACGAGCGCGACAGCCCAGCGTGGCGTGAACACTTCGGGCAAGAAGAAGGTGCGCAATGTGACGAAGACCGTATCGAAGAGTCAGGCGAAACAGATTAGGGAACAGCGCAAGGGCGCCAATCCTATCAGATGGCAAGGCTCGGGCAGTAAGCCGAAGCCCCAGAGCAAGCCTACGAACAAGGGCAGGGGTACAGACTGGAGCCAGTATGTGAAGTAACTATATAAACAATAAAATATGCCAGATAACAGATATTATTATTTCAAGGATGCCAAGGGAAACAGGCATACTGTGAACAAGGCAGCGTTTGACAATGACAGGGAGGGTTTTGCGAAGGCTTTCCCAGGTGCCCGTATGGAGGTGATAGACCGCAAGACGGGACGTAGAGGTGATGTTGACGTGAAGGATGCGGGCAGGGTCGGTGACTTCGGTGCTCACCTGTTTACGGGACAGACCGTGAGAAGGGAAAAGTATCAGCCTAAGACTTCTTTGGGTAAGGCAGCGCATAGGGTTGCGCAGGAGAAATGGGGAGGTGAAGAATCGGGTAATGAGCCTCGCTATGCCTCAATGAGCCTTACTAAGCCTTTGGTTGAGGGAGGTAAGGAGAGTGAGCTTGTGAAGGGTCTTAGGGAGGCTGACGCCTTGAAAAGACGCGATGAAGAGCAGATGCCCATAGACTACACGAAGCCGAGTGCTGTGAAACAGATGGTTGGCAGGACACACAGAGAGCAGCAGACACTCGATAGACGTATAGAGAAGGCTGGACGTGAAGCAGGCAAGGACGTAATGAAACCATTGCGCGAAAAGGAGGCACGTCTGAAAACTCCCGTTGTGGATACAGGCGACGCAGATATAAACAGCCACATTATAAACACTGAAGAGCAGGCTGAACGCCAGTTAGCCGAGAGCGGTTTGGAGTTTGCCAACAAACACCTTGACGGCTACGTATCGAGCAATATCATTAATGAGTTCAAGACAGCTACTGCGAAAGGTGCAGCAGCAGAGTCGGCCCTCAGCAAGGCTTCTCCATTTTCGTTTATGGCAGCAGGCGATGCGTATAATGCGGAGCTTGATCCCGATAAGCTATTGAAACATCTGCAAGAAAAGGCAAATGCGGACATTACAAGTCTTCTGTCAAATCCGAAGATGCAGGAGGAGATAGGACTGAAAGCAGCTGCATACGGTCTTAGTCCGGAGGAGTATGTAGAAAAGAGTCTCATTCCTGGACTGCAAGCAAAATTGGCATCAGACTTTGACAAGAGCGAGTTGAGCCGTAATATGCCGAAGAGCACGGCAGAATACATTCTTCGTGGTGTAAACGAGTCGATGCTTGGCACTATCATGTCTATGGGCATGACATCGAAGAAGCAGAGACAATACGCTCAGCAAGGTATGGCTATGACGGACAACGGGGAGAATCCCGATGTTAATCCGGGTATGGCAGCGAGAGTGGCACGAGGCACATTAGGATTTGTAGCTGACGCTCCTGTGTTCGGTGCTGCCGGAAAGGTTGGCGCTGCCGTAGCCGGAAAGGTGTTCGGTAATGGTGTGGCTCAGACAGCGAGGATTGCGAACAGTACTTTAGGTGGTCGTATAGCACGTATGGCAGGTTCGGGCATGGTGAGCCAAGGTGTTACTGGTGTGCTTTACGGTTCGACGAATGCAGCTGTGCAGAACTACTCTACTGGCGACGACACTTCTATTGGCAATACCGTTAAGATGATGGCTATGGGCGGTCTGTCGGAAGGTGCAAGCTGGGCTACCATGGGTGGCATTGGCGGTGTCGTTGGTGCAGGTATCTATAATGTTAGCGGAGTGAAGCGTATTCCTGCCAAGGCGTTCCAGTTGGCCATGGAGGGAATAGGTATGCACATGGGCGGTAATGTAGCCAAGACGATAGAGGGACACGATACAGACTGGACGAGCATTGAGGGTAACCTTGAGGCTTGCGCCAACGTCGTAGCCTTGAAGCTGACACACGCAAGACTGCCTAAGCGCCAGAGCAAGGACGGCGTAAAGGAAAGCTACCTTGATATGGTGGCGAGAAACATTAATGGTCTTATGACATCGGACGGACAGAGAGCAGCCTTTGGTGGATATACCTTCACTAATGAGGAGAAAGAGCAGCTGTTCGGAAGCGCGTCTGCGCCGAAGCGCAATGAATCAATCTATGGATATGACGCACACAACAATCCGCTGACGAGAAAAGAGAGTCTGACATCTTGGGCGATGCGAGCAAAGAAGACCGCAGCCAAAGGGAAAGGCGAGGAGTCGGATAAGAACACAGACGCTGAGTTTGTGAAGACAGCCTACGACGAGATAATGGCAGACAACACCATTCCTTGGGACACAAAGGCAAAGTTCTCGGCTTTGGTTATGGGCACCGTTCCTTCGGCACGTCCGATGATGGAGAATTGCCGTATTGAAGGCGGCTCTGTGAACGAATACAGCAAGAATGGAGAACTGCTGTCGAAGAACAGCTTCAAGAGCATTGACGAGCGTAACTCCATTATTTACTCGCTGAACATGAAGCGTGAGGATCAGCGTCTGAGCAATGCCTATGGTGCTGCACAGATTAAGGATGAGAAGACGGCACAGGCAACTCTTGAAGCTGTAGCAGAGGCTAACGGCATGACTGCAGAGCAGTTGAAGGCTGCAATGGACAAGCAACCGCTTAGACGCAGCGATGAAGAACAGAACGCTTGTGTGGCTCTGAGAAAGGCTTACGAGGACGAGCAGTTTGTACCTGGTACGTTGCATGCAGAGCAGTCGAACACTGAGGGCAAGGACGTTGTGGAGGAGAACGGTCTGGGTACTGAGACTCCTAACAATGAGGCTGCGTCTGAGGTGCTTGGTGACCTTACGAAGACGGAGGATGCCTTGCAGGCAGCTATGGACAGCAACGACGTGCTGAAGGAAGAATACGAGCGTATGCAGAAGGCAGGCATGAGCAATCCGCAGATTTACTTGGAACTGTTCAATGCGGGACTGACACAGGAACAGCTTGCGCCACTTGCTGACTATATCAACGCCCTCTCAAAGACGCAGGGAATGTTCAAGGGTACGCAGGACAAGATTGTGGAGACGACACAGAAGCACGTCGGCCAGTGGAGCTATAAGGGCGAGCTGAACGGAGAGAAGCAGAATGGCGAGCAGATGGTGTTCGTGAAGGACGACAAGGGTAGGATGCTGATTGTCGGAGCTGGAGACGTTGCGTTTGATGGTGAAGGCAGAGTACGTGACGGTGATATGCTGACGGTGTATGACCCTGCTACTCGTGAAATGGACTTCGTGCATGCAAAGGACGTGACTCTGGAACGTACCGCGTCAAGCGAGGAATACGCCAAGGACTATCAGCGACAGCTGGAGGAGTTGAACTCTACAGTATACGCTGAAATGCAGTCTGGAGGAGAGGGAGGACAGCCGAGCCTTACTGAGCCGACTGAGCCGACTAAGCCGAAGGGAGAGGAAGGTAATGAAGCCTCTCTGAGCCTTGCTGAGCCGACTGAGCCTGTGGGTGAGAAAGAGACTACTCCTGTGGGTGAGGAGCCTGTTGCTACTTTTGCGGACGGTACGCCTGTGCCGATGATGAAGGACTCGAAAGATCGTTATACGGCTGACTACTCGCAGATGACGGCTGAGCAGGGTGCGGAGTGGATTGAAAAGACATTCGGCGAGGATGCTGAGGCTGTGGCAGATGGTAAGATTGAGCGAGCCAAGAAAGCATTGAGTAAAGCCGAGAAGATGAAGATAGACATGACTGCTGACGATGCGGACGTGTTGGAGGCTAAGGCTCAGAAGAAGGCGGCTATAGAGGCGGCTATGAAAGAGCTGGAAGTCTATACCAATATCAAGAAGGCTATGACTGAGAAGAAGGTCAAGGCTGGAATGGAGAAGGTAAGTAGTGTAGGTAGTGTAGGTGAAGTAGGTTCGGTAGGTGAAGTGAGTGTTGCTGTGCGAGAGAAGTTCGAGAAATCAAAGAAGATTCCCGGACGACGTGGTTCTATTACTCTTCCTGACGGAACTAAGATAACTGGTCAATACTTTTATGGCGAGGTTTCAGGACTTACACCTTCGCACGATCCGTTTAATGACTTTAAGCAGAACGAGGGATTCCCAGTTAATGAAGACGGCTCTTCCTCAAACTCACGTTCTTACAAAGACAAGGATTCGCGTCTGTTTACAGAGAAAATTGGCAGAGACTTTGGCGGGCAAGCACTAAAGAATGTGCCAGTTGTGCAGGATGGTATTCTGTTAAGCGGAAATGGCACGACTATGGGTAAACAACTTGCGGAACGCTATGGTACTGACGGCAAGTATTATGAGAGCCTAAGTGAAAACGCAGAAGGCTTCGGCTGGACTCCAAAGCAAATAGAAGAGGCAGGCTTTAAGGGTACAGTATATTTTGTACCCGACAAAAAGATGCCGCTTACAAGTAAGACATTTGACCTTTTCAACAGGCAAGAGACCAAGAGTATTGGCAATACAGAGCAGTCGGTAAAGAATGCCAAGGTGTTAAGTACTGACGAGGTAAGTGCCATTATAGCCGAGATAGAGGGCAGTGGCAGTCTTGACGCATTCTTTAACAATCCTACTGCAATAAATTCTTTGTTGACACGTTTGGTAGATAAGGGCGTGATTGGCCTGAACGAGGTGGCCGGATTGCGTGAGGGCGAGAACAAGCTTTCGGCTTCGGGCAAGGACTTCGTGAAGAACCTGCTATTGGGTAGCGTATTCTCGGAGAACACTATCCGCATGATGGGTGCTGACGCTATGCTTAAGACTAAAGCTCTGAACGGCATACGTGCCGTGACGGACAATATGAAGCTTGGCGACTATGCCCTGATGAAGGAGATAGACCAGGCTGTGCAGCTGTTGTACGAGGCACGTCAAGGCGGAAGCGGTGTGGACGCATACTTGCGCACTCCTGCTATGTTTGGCGAGAATGCAGCTGACAGATTCGACCCTATCTCGCAGGCTATCGCTCTTGCTTTGGAGGGTAAGGCGGAGGATTTCCGCGAGCTGATGATGGCGTATAACAGAAATGCCGCTCCTTATGCGGATGCCAGTCAGACGGAAATGTTCGGCGAGAGACCAACGAAGGAGGATTTTGTAAACGAATTTTTGAAACTTAGAAACTGGGAAGACTATGAAACAAGACATTCAAGCAAAGAAGGAAATGGCGATGCTGGCAGCTCTGAGGGAACTGAACCGCAAGCGCGAGGAGGAAGCGTCATCACAAGCGAAGCAGACTACGACAAAGCCGTAGAGCAGCTTAAGAAAGCTAAGGGTGAAGAACATGAGCGTATACTTGACCAAATGGGAGAGTATGTAAAAGAGTTTGCCAAGAGTAATGGATATGACGAACCTGTTGTATTGAGAACGAAGCAAGACTTGGCGGATGCGGCGAAAACAGAAAATGATAAGACCATTATAGAAAATATGTCAGAGGGTGCTCATTATCCTGGATATTACGAAGATGGTAAGATTCATATATACCTTGAAGGCAGTACAGGCTCGGAAGAATTGCGTGAGACATTTGAGCATGAGTCGGTTCATGCGGATAATGATACAGACCCTTCAAGAGTTGAATCCCTTGTATATTCAATAACAGATATGAACACACTTACCAGAAGAGATTTGGAAAGTGTTATTGAAAAGTTGGTGCATGATACTCATTATACAGATGAAGCTCGTAAACTTCCAGAAGACGAAGCTTTGCACATGTTGGCTGATGAAGCATTGGCACACCTTGTGGAATATGCTCAAAAAAATGGTATAAGAGCAATATCTGAAATAACGAACAACCCTACACTGTTAAACGTAGCTGAAAAAGCATTTAAAGAAAGAGAAAATGACAGAAGAAGAAAAGAAGGACTTGCAAAGAGTGGAGATAAGACACTCGAGCGGAAGAATCTCGATGATGTATCTACCGAAGAAAACGGTAGAGCATTGGAGGGAGATAAGGAAGGCAAACCCGAAAATGACAATGGAGGAAGCCATGATAGAGACATTCAAGCAGGAGAAGAACAGCGAGAAGTAGACAAGGCTCAACGTACAAACACTACTCGTGATCCGCTTGTAGAAACAACAAAAGCGACGTTTGAGCAGAGTAAGGCAGAGTATCTTAAAGCCTTGAAAGAAGGCAAGACAGGTAAGGAGCTTGAAAATGCGGAGTTGCATTACAAGTTTTCTTTCTTGGATTACCAAAATGTAATGGGCGTAACAGACGCTGAATCGCTTGAAAAATTATGGAAGAGAGAGTTTGAATCGGCAAAGACTTCTGAGACTGAGCCTTCCGAAGCCTCACTGGGCCTTCCTAAGCCATTGGGTGAGAAGGGCGCGTCTGCGCAGGAGGGCGAGGAGCCGCTTGCTATTCTTCCTAAGAAAGAAGATAATACGCTTAATCCGATAGTGAAGGCTGCGGAGAACTACAAGAAAGACCATCCTTTGACTGAGGAGGAGATTAGGAGTAGCGATGTGGACGACATTGCCAAGGATATGGCGGTGGATTATCTGAATGGCGAGGTGACGGATGATTTGCATCGTGCCGTTTATGAGAGCATCTATGGAAAGGTGAAGGATGCGAAGATGAAGAACGCTGCCGAGAAGTTTGCTAAAGAGAAAGAGGCTGCTACAGAAGCTATGGGCGAAGTGAAGAAGCCTCAGCAAAAGGCAGACGATGCAGCTGTGGAAGCGTCGAACAAGAAGGTTAACGACCTTTGGAACGACTTGCTGAAAGCTGGCAGAGAGGATTTGTCGGCATCGTTCATTGGGCTTAATGCAAGACAGCTTGAAGTGTTGCCTAAGCTTGTGAGCGCAATGGCAGAGAACGCTTACCTAAGAATAAAGAGAGGTATGCACAATCTTGAAGACGTGGTGAAGGAAATGCGCAAGGAGTTTGCTCCAGCAGCCCAGGTGTTCAAGAAGGAAGATGTGGATGCCATCTACGAGCAGATGATGAACATTCGCTATCGTGACGGCGAGCAGCGCATGAGTTTGAAAGAATGGGCAGACTACTACGAGAAGACTTCGCCCAAGCACAAGGAGGAGCTTGTGGGCGACTCAAAGACTGCCGAGGAAAGGAAGCAGGCTGAGAAGAAGTTTATAGATGCCGTGAAACTTCAACTGGCTTTCGGTCGCAAGATCAAGAGCATCATAGAACTGAGAAAGATTGCAGAGAGACATGGCTTGAAGGACATTAAGGATACAGACCTTCAGGAACTTGCAGAAGCTGCCATTGTGATGAAAGCAAGAGGTATCGCTTCTTCTGAATCAACCAACGATGCCGTGAAGTTTGAACGCATCAAGAAACTCTACGAGAATCAGCCGAGCCTTAATCAGCGTGACTCAGAGAGAGTGATGAAGCAGCAGTATTCCACACCTGCGCCTTACGCATTCCTTGCAGACATGTATGTGAAGGCAGGAATGGAAGTGAAGAGCGCATTGGAGCCAAGCGCCGGAAACGGAATGCTGACAATCGGCTTGCCTAAGGATGCGGTACATGTGAACGACATCGACGCCCAGAGACTTGCAAACTTGCAGAGACAAGGCTTCAAGAACATAACAAGCCAAGACGGAACACAGCCGTTTGCGGACAAGGACGTGGACGTGGTTGTGACAAACCCACCATTTGGAAGTGCTACCCCTAAGGCGTATGACGGCTATAAGATTTCTTCTTTGGAAGGACAGATGGCTATCAACGCCTTGGAGAGCATGAAAGACAACGGTCGTGCTGCCATTATCATCGGCGGCAAGACGGAATATGCCAAGAACGGAAGTTTGACCCCGAAGGACAAGGCTCTGCTTGGTTATCTCTACAGCCACTATAAAGTGGAGGACGTGATAAACGTGGATGGAAGCCTGTACGCAAAGCAGGGCACAACATACCCGACACGCATTATATTGATTAACGGACGACGCTATGACGAGAATGCCTATCCTCCAGTTAAGGACAAGGCAAGAGCGGAAGCCGTGAAGAGTTATGACGAACTTTATAAAAGAATAAACGATGATATACTACGAAGTGGAAGGATGGATTCTCCCGTCGGAGAAGGAGGAGAAGACGCTAACGCAAAGCCTAATAGACCGAGCGTTGCTAATACTAATGAAGAGGGAGTACGAGCAGGAGGAAGCAGAGAGAGTGAACAAAAGCCTTCAGTTCGTACTGGAGGAGTACATGACAAGACTGCCGAACCAGTTTCCGACAATGTATTGGGGACAGAAGGAGGAACCAAGCCAGGAGAAAATGGAGGACTTCCTGACGGAACTACTGGAGCAAACGGAGCAGGGGCAGATGTTACTCAGAGCGAGGGGGCAGGAAATAACCCCAATCCCGAAGGACGAGTATTGGGATCAGGAGGAAATGGACGGCCTAATACTCAGTCTAATGCTGATGGAGCTACCAATACCGGGAGCGGAGGGAGACCACGGGGACAACTGGAGCGGGTGGACAGACCCGTACGTGGACTAAGTACCGAGAAGGTAGCTTATGCGCCAAGAAGTGGAAACCCTTTCACTCTGCAATCAGTTATGCCTGCCGACCAGCAAGAACCTGTAAAAAAGAACTTGGAAAAGTTGGGCGATGCAGACCAGTTCCTGGTTGAAGAGCTTGGCTATAATGACAAGGAAGACTTGTATTCACATCTTGCAGCAGAGCAGGTAGACTCTGTAGCCCTTGCATTGCAGCAAGCGAAGAAGGGTAATGCTTTCATCATAGGAGACCAAACAGGAATTGGTAAGGGAAGACAGGCTGCTTCTTTCGTTAGATACGCTATTAAGAATAGTCAGATACCTATTTATTTTACCAAGACACCAGAATTGCTGAGTGATGTTTATCGTGATTTGGTTGATGTTGGCAGCCCAGAGCTTCGCCCATTTATACTTGGTGACGAAAACAGAGCTAACGTTACAGATTCAGAAGGCAGTATTGTTTATAAGGTTCCTTCTAAAAAAGAGAAACAACGTGTTCTCGACTATATCGAGGAACACGGCGAACTGCCAAAGGAATACGACTATATACTGACAACATATAGTCAAGTAGGTAATGGAGTCTACGAGTTTGACGAAAACGGCAATCGTAAGGAAAGAAAATTAGCCAAAGGCAAAAAGTTTGGTGCAGCAGCATTCAGCGGACAAGCCCGACGTGACGCTATAGAAAAGCTCATGGAGAACGGCTATCTGATATTGGATGAAAGCCATACAGCAGGAGGTGACAGCGGTCAAGGCAACTACTTCCAGCACATCATTCAGAAAGCAAAGAACGTGACCTTCTTCTCGGCAACATTCGCAAAGCGTCCCGACAACATGCCAATCTATGCGCTAAGAACTGCAATGAACCAGGGAGGGCTGAAAGCATCCGACTTGATAGACGCCGTGAAGCGTGGAGGAGCCACACTACAGGAAATCATGAGTCAGGCGCTGACACAATGCGGACAGATGATACGTCGCGAGCGAGACATGACAGGCGTGACTATTGACTGGAAAGCCATTGACGACCCCGAAGTTGTTACCGAACAGCGCGAGCAGTATGACAGCATCATCGGTCTGTTTAACGACATCATCAACTTCCAAAGAACCTATGTGAGCGCATACGTAGACAGACGTAATGAAGAACTTGCAGAGGTGCAGTCGTCGATGGGCATAAAGCGTGGCACAGAAGCCTTGGGAATAAAGAACCAACCGTTTGCAAGCAAGGCGTTCAATACCGTTCAGCAAGTGCTTCTCTCGTTGAAAGCCAAATCTGCAGCAGAGCGTGCCATCGACTACTTGAAGCAAGGCATGAAGCCTGTGATTGCGTTGAGTAATACCAATGAATCGCAGACTAATAAGATTAAGCTTGGCGAAGAAATGGATGCTCCCGACTTGGGCACATCACTAAAGAAAGGACTTGAAGGTACGCTTCGCTATACAAGCAAGAACGCCAAAGACGAAAGCGAAAGCGGATATATAAATCTATCAGACTTAGGCGCAGATGCTGTTGAAGCATACCATGCGCTTGAAGAAAAGATAATAAAGACAAGTACCGGACTATCGCTCTCGCCTATCGACGTTATCAAGAACGAGCTGACGAAGGCAGGATATAAGGTAGGCGAGTTGACTGGCAGGCAGACAGAGTTTGCGTATAACGAGAACGGCACGGTAACGAAGGTGAAGCGTGCGGACACAGACAAGAAGAAACTTGCGAGAGAGTTTAACGACGGACAGATAGACGCGCTAATCTTGAACAAGAGTGCGGCAACTGGTATATCGCTCCATGCTTCAAGCAAATATGCCGACCAGAGAAAACGAGTGATGATTGTTGCCCAGCAGCAGCTTGACGTGAACGATGAGGTACAGATGCGTGGACGTATAGACAGAACGGGACAGGTGGCAAGAGGCGCATACGAATACGTTGTGTCGCTTATTCCGGCGGAGCAACGACTGTTGATGATGTTCAAGGCAAAGCTGAAATCATTGGACGCAAACACCACTTCTTCACAGAAGAGCAAGTTCAATGAAATGGAAGTAGCCGACATTACCAATAAGTACGGAGACAAGGTAGTGAAGGAATACATGGCTGAACACCTTGACTTGTATGCACGTATGGCAGACCCATTCGGATGGGAGAAAGCCTACGGAGCAGACTTGTCAACAGTAGACCCGCAGAAACTGGTAGCTTCTTCTGACGGTATGAGTAGTGAAGCAGGAGGCGACGCGAGCAAGTTGCTTGGCCGTATGGCTCTGCTGAAAGTGAAAGAGCAGGAGAAGATGTTGCAAGAGATAGGCGACCTTTATGCAGCCGAAATACAGCGTCTGAACGAAATGGGCGAAAACGACTTGGAGATAACAGAATTGCCGTTGAAAGCAAAGACCATAAACAAGGGTATTTGGAAGGAAGGTTCAGAGCCAGGAGGTGACAATGCTTTTGCCGACAACACCTATGTAGAGAAGGTGAACATGGCTGTGCTGAAAAAGCCTATGAAAGCCGAGGAAGTAAAGAAAGCTCAGGACGGACTCACGGGTAACAGGTCATGGGACGAGTATCGCAAGGAGAAGATAACCGCTGCAAAAGAATACTTTGACAATAAGATAACCGAAGCTACTGAGAAATACGAGGAGCGTGCAGTGAAGACTGCAACAAAGGCAAAGGAGAAATATATCAAGGATGCGAAGAAGGCTCAGAAATATACTGGCATGAGCGACGAGCAGATTGAAAAGATGGCTGGCTATCAGTATGACAGTGTCTATGGTGACGAGAAGACAAAGCTTGACGAAGTGGTGAAGAACCTCAAAGCGAAGTATGGCGTGTTTGAGCGTGCTCTTGAAACCTTCAACACGGATGACGCATTCGTGCTGCCAACAGACATGAACAACCCTGCTGAGCTGAGCGGATTCGGCAATAGTTATGGCAGACTGATAGACATAAAGATAACCGACAACTTCTCTCCAAACGCCTCTACCGTATCGTTTGCTACCTTGGACGGACGAAGAAAGATAACGTTCCCCATAAATGGAAAAGTTGGAATCGGAAGCGACAAGGCAGACGTTATAGGTATTATTGACAGATTGACAAGACAGGCATCCGCGATGGGTGACAAGCATCTGCGTGTGCTGAGTATGGATGCCTCCAACTGGGACAAGCTGACAAGCAACGAGAGCCGTAAGGACGGATATATCATTACCGGAAACTTGCTGCAAGCTTTGATTGACACCAAGGAGCAGGGCTTGGGCGGTCAGTTGGTGAAGTACACAACAGACACGGGCGATGTGAAGACTGGCATTTTGATGCCTGAGAAGTTTGAGCCGAAGGGACTTGCTAACGATAAGCCTATAAATAGCGTAGCAGAAAAATTTGAATTACCATCGAACAAGGGTGGTATAACAGAGATTACTTCTTCGGACGGAGACGTGAAGATAGAGCAAGGTTTCGACTATATGAAAATGGCACGAAACTATACCATTCGTGTCCCGAAGAGCAACAAGAAGGGAGGCAAGTATTTCCTGGATAAAGAGCTACTGAAAATGGTTGACGGCGGTAACTTTGAGACAAGAGGAAACACTATGCTTGCCGAGATAAAGGCAGACAAGCTAAAGGATGTGCTTGACAGACTTTCGGAACTTGGCGTAAAGGTAAGGGAAGAAAGCGGGGTGCATTATCGTACTGATGCCTCACTGGGCCTTTCTAAGCCTTTGGAAGGCAGGATTGCTGAGACTGTGGAGAAAGTATCGAAGCAGACTGGTGGTAAGGTGAAGATGGTGAACTCGGTTGAGGAGATTGGCAACGAGGAGGTGCGCCGTGACATTGAGAACGGCAAGCAGGTGACTGGCTGGTATGACGAGAATACAGGCGAGGTGCATCTGTATATGCCGAATATCCACGACTCGTATACTGCGGAGAAAACCGTGTGGCACGAGACCGTAGGACATAAGGGCATGAGAGGATTGCTCGGAGACAAGTTCAACGACTATATGAGAGGTCTTTGGCTGGACTTGGACAATCCTGTGAATGCCGAACTGAGAGCCTATGTGAAGGAACGTATGGACAAGGACTCTATGGGGTTCTATGACGCTATAGAGGAGTTCATAGCCGAGAGCGCCGAGAAGGGCAAGGGCGAACCCGGGTTCTGGAACTACATCAAGAACAAGGTGACGGACGCCTTGCACGAGATAGGCTACAGAATATCGCCTAACGTGAAGGACGTGAAGTATATGCTGTGGCTGGCGAAGAACGTACAGAAGAAAGGCAATGATCCGTGGTGGAAGATGAGGGCTGATGCCGTGAAGTGGAAGATAGAGCACGAGAATGTGGAGTACACGAAAATACACGGTGGCGAGTTCTACGAGAACGACGGCAAGAACCATGACTTCGAGGATATGACCAAAGAAGAATGGGATGAGGCTACGGACGGACAGATACACTACCGTACTGCTCCGAGTGCTGCCACTGCTCTTGACAGATACCATTCTATGCTGAACGCTCACGGCTATATGGCTACAGAGGCGTTTATGGACAACATGCTTTCGCTTGAGAAACTGATGAAGGCTGTAGACCCCTCAATCAAGAAGATAGAGGACGTGAAGAGTTCGATGAACCCTTATGTTCTGCAGAACACCATGCAGGGTGCGATGAGCGACAAGATGACTCTGTTTGAACACCAGGTGATGAAACCGCTGGACAAGGCTATGAGCGACGTGCTGGACAGCTTTGCAGGCAAGAACACCGAGGAGAAGATAAGGGAGTGTAACCTGTATATGATAGGCAAGCACGGACTTGAAAGAAACAGAGTACTGTTCGTGAGAGACTGGATAAGGGAAGAACGAAGAGTGAAGAGTGAAGAATCCAATAGTACTGATGCGTTGGAAGCTTCTTGGAAGGGCGAGAGAAATATCCTTGGACAGAAGCTACGTTCGGGACAGATAGACCTGAGGGAGTATTACCGTCAGATGGACGAGTGGATTGTGCAAAACATTGACAAGGACTTCAAGGCAGAGGAACATGACTATTCGGGTATGCACGGTCTGCAAGAGATTGACGACTTGAAGAGTCCTTATGACGATGCTGGTGCTATAGACTCCGTGATGAGTCAGGAGGCGAAGATGGAGAACCAGAAGAAGGGTTCGGTGGATAATCTTTGGAACAGAATAAAGGATGCCACGAACTACTCTATCAATTCGGACTATGAGAACGGACTGATGGACAAAACACGCCACGACCGCGTGAAGAATATGTTCGACTGGTATGTACCACTGCGCAAGTATGACGAGGCGACCGCTGAGGACGTGTACGGATACATAAGCGGTGAGGACGGCAAGGGCTTTATAGGTGAAACACTGATGAACGCCAAGGGCAGAAAGAGTCTGAGCGACGTGAACGTGCTGGCTCAGATTGGTGCCATGGGTAACCGTGCGATAAGGAACGGCGGACAGAACGCCGTGAAGCAGGCGTTTGCCCGATTCGTGAGAAACAGCGGAGAGCAGAACCTTGTGAAGGAAACGAAGGTGTGGGTAGAGAAGAAAGGCACGGACATGAACGGCAACGACATCTGGGAGGAGGCTTATCCTCAGATACCCGACAATGCGAGCGCTCATGATATAGCAACCATTGTGGATGCCTTTGAAACAGACATGAAGACGAAGCAGGCTAAAGGCGAGGCAAAGACGCTGAGCAACAGCACGGACATAGGCTTCAAGTTTGCGAGGGCGAAGAACAAGAGCGAGCACTTCGTGGACGTGAAGATAGCCGGACGTACACACAGTTTCGTAGTGATGGGCAATCCTCGTGCTGCACAGGCTCTGAACGGCATGCTGGAGAACAGTTCGCCCAACAGCGCTCTACTGAAAGGATTGAAGAGCACTACACGCTTCATGGCTCAGATGGCCACCTCGTACTCACCGGAGTTTGTGATGCGTAACATCATACGTGACGCGGAGTTTGCATCGAGCAACGTAACGGCAAAGGAGGGTGTGATGTACGGCAAGAAGTGGCTGAGATACTATGCGGAGCTTAACCCGCTGAATGTGGCATACAACGAGGGCGCAGGTGCTTTGAAGAGCTTGAAGTGGAAAGACCTAAAGGAGGGCGTAGGCATGGGCCTGTACGCACGATACAGAGAGGGCACATTAGGCAACTCGAAGATGGAGCGCTACTTCAAGGAGTTTATGCAGAACGGCGGTGAGACCGGATGGGTGCAGGTGAAGACGATGCAGGAATGGGAGAAGGATTATAAGCGCGACGTAAGCCGTGAACACAGCAAGGTGGCGAAGACTGGCAAGGCGCTTCGTGACTTCCTCGTAGGCAACGTGGAGAACCTGAATGAGGTGGCAGAGAACATGGCACGATTTGCGACCTTCTGTACATCAAGAGACCTCGGACGCTCGGCTGTGAGAAGTGCCTATGATGCCAAGCAGGTGTCGACGAACTTCAACCGTCACGGTTCGGGTGACGCCATCAAGACGTTCAAGAACGGAGAAATGGGCACGAGCAAGGAAATGCGCAGAAATGTGTACGGCACCATTGCGAGCTACCTAAGGAACTACTCGATGTTCTTCAACGCTGGCGTGCAGAGCACACACTTGCTCATGAACAACGTGAAGAAGGCGCCTGTGGGTACTGTCGCCTCAATGATGGCTATGCCTTTCGGACTGGGCATAATGGCTGCTGTCGTGAACAACGCCATGATTGCGAGCGAGGACGAGAAGAAGCGTAAGGGCGTGAAAGACCCGTATGGCGAGTTGCCGGAATACATAAGGAGAAACAACCTGTGTATATATAAAGGTGGCGGTGAGTTCGTGACCATTCCGCTTGCGATTGAGCTGAGGGCCTTCTACGGACTTGGTGACATTGCAGCAGGTATGACTGCAGCAAAGAACGTGAAGAGTACGAGAAACGCAGCAATGGACGCTGTGGGCTGTATGTCGCAGCTGCTGCCAGTAGTGGACTTCATGAACTCAGCTACCTTTGACAAAGAGCCAGGAAAGGAACTCTTGAAGGGTGTGCTGCCTACGGCTGCTGCTCCATTTGTGGAATGGTGGCTTAACAGCGACTGGAAGGGTACGCCGATACGCCGAGAGGGTGACTACACGAAGAACCGTCCTGCATGGATGAATGCCTACAGCGGAACTCCCGAGAAGCTGATGGACTTGAACAAGTGGGTGAATGCCAAGACTAACGACGTGGCTCCCGGCAACGAGAACATGAGGGGCAACAGTCTGCTTGACGAGGCTACTGATCCTGCAATGCTGAACCATATCATAGGAACTCTTGGCGGTGGTGCTGCCACATTCATAACCCGTGGAACTGGACTGGTGTTGAAGTATGCTGACGGTAGGGAACAGGAGATTGAGACCAAGGACATACCATTCTTGCGTTCGCTGATGTACACTCCTTCGGAACAGACGAGCATGGCAAGAACGAAAGCGAAGTGGTATGGCTACAAGGAAAGCATGGAGAAGGGCACGAGCAACTACTCGATGCTGAAGAACAAGAACGTTCCGCTGACGGAGAGAATACGTAACGCTGCCGACAGACACAGATTCGAACAGTCGGCTGACTACGCAAGAATCCGTATTATCAAAGATGCCGAGAAGCAGATGAAGCGCTGGAACAAGATGAAGCGTCTGAACGCTGACGACAAGAAGCAGGTGGATTTTGCCAACAAGAACATCGAAATGATAATGCAGAAGGCTGTGGAGCAGATGGATAAGGTTAGTGATGATTAAGGCTGAGAGTGTGAGCCTAACTAAGCCTTCTTAGGCCTTTCTGAGCCTTTGGTGATTAGGGTTATTAATTGCTAATTATTGATTATTAGTGTTTAATTTTGATACGCAAACTTGGTTATGTGGCTAAGTTTGCGTATTTTTGTATCGAAAACCCACAGCCTTATGACCAAACAGAATTATGATATAACCCGTATGCAGCGTGAAGACTTGGCAAAAGCCTATCGTGACGTATATCCCAAGTGCTGGAGCCAGCAGGAGGTATGGGACAAGATAGCGAAGCATCCTGCTCCACGTTATTACGTGTCAGCGAAGGAGGCTTACGAGAAGCTGCGAAGGATGGTTGTGGGTGACTTCTCGATTGTGGACGCATTGGGCAGCAACAAGCAGAGGCTGTACTACTCGCTGTTTGAGAGGATGCAGGAGCTGACTCAGAGAAAGGAGTATATAGGCAAGTCGCTGTGGTTTTTATGCCCTATTATAGTATCACAACCAGCGCCGGAGTTCTTCATGGCTCCCCGCACGATTAAGGACACGTTTGTCAAATGCAGACTTTATGGTAAGGATTTCAGACATGGCGAAGTGTATGGCAGTGGACGTAAGAGTAAAGCTGCTGCTGACAACGCTAAGCGTCGTGCTGCTGACGGCAGGCAGTAGACTGGAGGGTTTCAGTGCGCACGGCGGACTGCTACCTCACTTCACTTATAGTTTTCTGCATGCGAACGTGTGGCATATGGCAGCGAACCTGTTTGTGCTATGGGGCGTGAGACAGCGCATGAACGTAGCGGTAGGCTATGTGATAGCCGTGGCTGCGAGCTGGATGCCGATGTGGGCGGACAAGCCTACTGTGGGTATGTCGGGTATGCTGTTTGCGATGTTCGGTATTATGTGGGGCAAGACGGGAAGATGGAAGGAATACTTGAAGGCAGGAATGCCTGTGATATTGATAATGATGCTTATACCAAACGTAAATGGTTTGCTACATTTGTACTGCTACATATTAGGTTTTGTGTTTTCGTTTTTAAGATTTAAGGTTAGTTAGTTAATTGAATACTTTTTTTATTATCTGGGTGCTGTCGCCGTGAGGTGCTGGCACCTTTTTTTTATCTTATCTTGTTGGTGAAGCGTGGGGTGAAGTCGATGACTGTGCCAGCGAAGGTGTCAGATGCCGAGATATTGGAGAGAGTGTAGCGGAAGCGGTAGTACTTCCATGGCTTGCCGTGGAGGGAATACAGCTTGTTCCAACTATGGCAATCGTTGGATGCCCAGACTGTCAGATTGAGAGTTCCGCCAGCAGAGTTGAACAGATGGACTATCTGATGGATGGTCTTGAGCTGTATGGACGAGCCGAGCTTGAGGGGGCGTGTTGTGAACGTACCGGAATACGTCTGAGTGTCGGTTTGGGCAACAGGTATCTTGCTGAAGGAATAGACGTTATTATTGGAGTCTTGCAGTAGGGTGTCGGGATAGTTGGAGACCGCTCGCTGTATGCGCTTAGAGCCGAGGGATATGGTGGCGAATGTTCCGTCAAGAAGATTATAGACGTATGCGTAGTCGTAGCTGACGTTGTAGATGAACAGCAGCGAGTCGCGATAGTCGTAGGCAAGGAATGCATTGCGCACGAAGGTAAGGAAACTGACCGTAGCGTCGGAGTACGGCGGATTGGCTCCCGAGAGTTGTGGACTGACGCAACGTACAGAACCGCCAGATACAGCCATGAGTCCCTTGTCGGAGGTGAAGTAGACGACATTGCCCGTGGGTGTTATTGACTCGGGATTGTTGCAGACTTCGCGCGAAATGGGATAGGATGCGGAATAGAGTCCTTCGGAGTTGACGGAGAGTCCGTAGATGCCTTCAGTGGTGAAGACGATGAGCGGATACTGTCCGAACTGTCCCTGTGATATAGGCTCGGTGTTGGCAGCGATGCCAAGGATAGAGCCAGTGCCTACGGTGTTGTCGCCCGATGCCTGGAAGACGAAGGGGTTGTTGACAACGGAGGTGAAGATTTGGGAGTCGAGGACTTCGTAGGAGGAGGTGGGGGTAGGTGTAGAGGACACATTGGGACTTGACATTCGATTGACAAGTGGCAGATACCTAAACGCGTATGCACCATTGAGATACGGATGCGTTTTGAGCGGTATCTTTATTCCACGACTGTTTGATGCGTCCCATACAACGACATCAACGGCTCTTGGGTCGGGGTAAAAGAACCAAGAATCTGCAACCTTCAAGTCTTGTGGCCAAGAAGAAGAAGAAGCGACTATCATAGATGTAGAAGTAGCAATATGGACATAAAATCTTAGCGAACCTTCAGCACTTGACGAACTGCCACTCGTAGCCGTTGCACACGTAAACATATTCGCTCCTTTGAAAGGCCGACGTTTGACGTTGAACAAATTGATACGGCTGTTGTAAGTCAATACTTGCTGTGGCACGATAGAAGTCCATCCATAATAATCGTCAACTGGGAGCTGCTCCTGAGAAGTAAGAGTAGCAACCACATTGGATGCTATAGTAGGAAAAACGTAATCAGACGTATTTACGCTTTCAACTCCAACTGAGAACAACTTGTAGAACTGTGTTTTTGAAATCATTTCGTCAATGATTTCATTGTCGGACTTGTAAGTTGGGACTATAACGTCGCGGGCTTGGTATTTAGTCTTATCGAAATGGTATATGCCGTCATCCTGCAGGGGAGAAACGCCTGGAAGAATACTACTAAATGAAGGTGTTGTAACAAGAGTGCGATAAGTGGTTTCGGAGGTTTTTGACGGTAATTCTATTCTCCATTCCTTATCAATATAAAACGGTATGACATCATCTGTGGCGAATACGACAAACTCCTTTACTATGTCCTTCCAGTTGTCAATGCCTTCCACTGCTATGCGATATTCAAACGGTGCGTGGAAAGGGGCATACATAAAGCATTCGGAAAAACCCGTGGTCTCTTTGTAATCGCTTGCAGTAACTGGAGTGAAGTAGCAATTGCGGTTGACTGTCGGATAACAAGCGACTGGTACAGAAATGCGTGCGTAGGACCCATCGTAAAGCCGCATGGCACAGCGCACAAAGAACGGGAAGGCAAACCGGTTGTTTTCCTTGACTATTCTAATAAGTTCTGCCACATGTCCCTGTATGGCATTTTGTACGTTAGCTTCGTTTTCAGAACCTTCCTTCACCTCGTGGTGAAAAAAGGTGATGATGTTGTCAGATGGTTTCAGAGATCCTGTCCATGGTTCACATCCAGTAAACTTTTCATTCGAATAATTAGCTTTATAAGGTTTAGATGTAGTCATGCCTTTAAGAAAGCATCCTGTATTACCGCCAAGAGGAAGATTAGTCCATAGCGTAAATGCGGGGTAGAAATCGTACGTCGGCAGCTCTGTTCCGAGGTCGATGTAAGAGCCCTCCTTGAACAGAATATAATGTAGTCCATTGTCTGTAGCCACAACGAGGGTGTTGCCTACTGAGGAAATGTCGTAGACTGTGCCGACCGAGAACGTTCCTTTGTCTTCGGTGATGGCGTTGTCGCTGAGTGTGCCGCAAAAGAGCATGTGGCCGTTGTAGGTGATGGCATTGGTGTAGTCGGCACCTTTATGGATATAGAGCAGTTTATTGTTCGTCTTTGCGAACTGCTTTGCCTGTCGTAGGGGTTGCATCTCGCCATTACGGAAGATAAGGTCGCGCGAGGCGGAAAGTTCGGTGTCGTCGGACAGGAGGTCGGACGGTGAGGTTGTGATGCCTTTGGAGAAAGATAGGGATTTTTGCATAGTGAATATTTTTTTTAAATTGCGGCTTCGGTGCGTACGCCGTCAGAGTGGTGTTTGAGTCCTTCGTCGGTGCGCCAGCGTGGAAGTTCCATTTCGTGGGTGGATACGTAGAGGGCGATGGCGGTGGACATGAGAACGTCATCGTGATTGCCTGAGCCTTCGATGTTGCCGAGGGAGCCGTCTTCCTTTCGCTCGTAGATGCGCAGCTCGTGATACATTTCGGTGTCGGGTTCGTGCCAGAGTCGGTCGTCGACGAAGGCTTCGAGATTGTCGATGAGCCAACCCTTCGTAACCTTATTGGTCTGCCAACCATACTTGGCGAGGACGTTGCCAGCGGTGTCTTCGGGAGAGGAACGACGCTGGTAGAGATTGGGGTAGTAGTCGGCAATCTCGTTGATGATAGAGCCGAAGTGGTCGCCCTCGGTGTTGTTGTTCTTCTCACGGTCGGCGGTATTGGACTCAATGACAAGCAGAGCATCGTCGTAATAATGAGCGAGAGCAGCAGCCTTCCATGCAAGCACGTCGTGACGGCAATGCCCACGGTAGCGAGCCACAACACGAGGCTTGTCCTTGATGGAGGGCATTATGCCCATACGGTCGAGTACGGTCATGACGGTGTAGTCGGACGTTGAGGACTTGCCACCGATGTCGACGCTGACCACATAGCGGTCGGAAACACGCAGAATCTGATTGTTGGGCAGGCTCCAAATTTTAAGTTCGCCTTCGCCATCGTCACGAATGGTAATCTTGGAGTCGCGAATGGTGTTGTAAGACTTCTTGCCGGAGGTGACGATGTCGGCAAGGAACTTGGGCTTCTTGACTTCGCCATGACGGAGGTCGTCGATGGAATAGGGATTGAAGACAAGGTTGCCGGAATTGCGGAAAGCCTCCTCCTCGTCGATAGGTGCCTCAGTGGCGCAGAAAGCATGAGTCTTGAACTTGTTGCGGAAATTGCGATACCAGTTGATAGCCTGGAAGCAAGCACCTTTCTCCCACATACGCCAAAAGAACTTGCCCGTCTCGCGAAAGCCTTTAGGACATGTGGAGCGGTCTTTGTTGCGCAGCAGCCACTCGGCAAAAGCCCGAACATCTTCGACAGGCTCCATATCGTTCTCGATGATGAAGCAAGGGATGAAGATGAAGGCATAGGCGTCGTTGTTGGACGGATCCATGGCAAGCTGGCAGCGGTCGTAGAAGAATCCGGAAGCACCACGGCCAGTAGACTCGAAGACCTCGATGTTGTCCTCAATGTTGTGAATACCACCGGAGATAGACGAGATAACGCCTTCGGGGTCGTGCTCGGGTGTCTTCTTCCAATAGGCGACCTCGGAATAGTGGGCACAGTGGAAGTTGTTGCCACGGACGGCATCGAAGTTGTCGAAGGAGGCAACGGTAAGAGTGGAGCGACGCAGAGCCTTGTTGCCGTCGGTGACGATGAAGTCGTCGGGTGAGTTCTCGTAGGGCGATAGCATGAGCTGTACGCCCGGGTGTCCGATAGTCCAACCCTTCTGCCGTTCGACAGCCTTGCGGTACATGGCCTTAATCTTCTTTGATGTGGACTTGACCTGCGAGAGGACGATGGCGTTCCAACCGTCGTGACGGAAGTCCTGCATCCACTTGATGTAGAGCTGCGTGAGAGTAGAGCCACCCCACTGACGAGCCTTCAGGATAACGACACGTATGGCTTTCTTCTCGTGGCGCAGCTTCTCGAAGAGTGCTATAAGACGACGCTGGGGATAGTTAAGACGAAAGGGAATCATATCGCCCGTGTTCTTGTCCTCAATCTTATCAGTACAGAAAAGGGCGAACTCGGGGTCTTCGCGGAAACGTACCTTGAAAATCTCAAATGTGAGGAGGGCGCGTAGCTTCTGCGTGTCGGGCGAGTCTTCGTCGTAGTCCTTGCGGAGGACATGGATGAGAACGTCCTTCAAAGTACCGTAGTGCTGTAGGTTCTTGTAAAGGAGGGTGCGCATGCACTCCTTGGGAACGTACATCTTGGGTATGATGAAGTCGGGTATTTCGAGACAGACACGTGACTCGAAACCGTAGCAGCCGATGCCTGTCCACGGGTCGTAAGGCCCGTAGATTTCATTGTAGCGAGATTGGTTTTCGGCTACTAAAGCATCTATGTCACGGTCGGTAATGAGCATTTTCTAATTATTTAATGGGCCTTACTGGGCCTTTTTAGGCCTTTCTGAGCCTTTGGGTGAACTGGGTGATAAGCCTTTCTGGGCCTTTTTGAGCCGACTAAGCCGTTGGTGAAATTTTGGGGTGAGGGCTAATTATTGATTAAAGTCCTTCGTACTCCTTTAGTTCTTCGAAGTCGGCATCTTCGATGCGTGGGACGGGGTTGGCACCAATGGCAAGAGGGTCGTCGGTCTTGGTGGTGGATAGTGCCTGAAGTTCCTGGAAGTCCTTGTTGATGCCTACGGAAACGTTGAGCTGTGACTGCTTGGGGACAACGTGCTTCTGCATGTCGTGATAGAGGAGCAGCCATGCCTTGGGGTTGTGCTCGGCAAGTTCGGAGAACAGCTCTTCGAACTTCTCCTGATTGGTTGAGAGGAGGTCGCGAATGAACTCCTTTTGCGCCTTGCGCCCGGCAGGAAGCAGCTTCTTGCGTCGCTCGGATATGAGTGGGATGTCGTCGAGAGTCTTTGTCATAGTGAGGGAAATTTTGAACCTTGATGATGAGCCTTGCTGGGCCTTTCTAAGCCGACTAAGCTGTGGGGTGATATTTTGGGGTGCAATCGCCTTTAGAAGGGGCTTAGGTGCTTGTGGACTGTGCCGGGAATGACTCGGCAGGAGAGGGCACGGATGCTGGTAAGGCCTTCTTCGAGAGATTGCTTGCGGTCGATGGTGCGAAGGTCGCGTGAGGAGAGCACAAGAGACATGTATTCGTAGAGGGCGCCGTCAACTACATACTGGTGAATCGCCTGGACAAGAGAGTCGTAGACGGTGGCATCCCAATAGTCGGGCATGAGAAGCGAAATCTCTCGTTCGTCCCACTCCTTGAGGTCGTTGAGACGGGTGACACCTTCGGGTTTGAGAACGAAAGCGGAAAGGCAATTTTCAACACTGGCTATGTACTTGTCGAACCATCGGAAAAGTATAGGACGGTAGGTGTCGGACTCGGACGTGGCAACCTCGGTATCGTTGTGCGCTATACGTGCTGTCCTATCAATCATGCCGGTAATGGCATCAACATCATAGAGGAGCTGGTCGGCCTGTAGGAAAATATGCTTGACGGAGTGTCCGTAAGCACGACGTGGCGGTTGGGGTGCAAGCGGGTTGGGGATTGGATTCCATCCTCTTTCGCGTGAAGCCATGTGCGGATGCAGTTCGGAAAAGTCGTGATTCATATAGACATTGTTTTGGGTTAATGCTCTTTGGAAACTATGACTGTAAACTCTGCGTAGACGTTGTCGGAATGGCGAGAGAAGAGGCGTACCTTGGAAACGCCAGTGTTAACCGGACGAAGGACGAACGCCTTAGGACGGGCAGAGCGCACGATGTGTACAATGCCTACGTCTTCGGAACGTGCCTCGATGTCGTCAACAGCACCGCCGTTAAGGCTGTAGGAAACCGTTGCGTCCTCGTCAATAGGAAGCGTGACTTCGCCCCCATTGTCGGAGCCGTCGACCTTGGCAGTGATAGAGGTGGGGAACTTGACGGTGGGGACACGTGGCGCTGAGAGGATGAAGCACTTGCGTATGTCGGATTCGTCCTTGACAAGAGCAGCCTGATAGGGTTCAGCCTGCTTGGCGTTGGTGGTCTTTATCCACCATTGCATCGTAACGTAATCCTCGGCATACTTGGCGCTCAGCCGTGCCAATGTGTCCGTAAGCGTGCCGTTGAACCGATGTGACACCGATAATGTAAACTCCACGATGTCGTCAGTCTTCTCATTGTAGAAGATTGCATTGTCGCCAACGGTCTGAGGTGTAGGCACAAGGTAGTCGACGAATATGGTTTTCAGAGTTTCCAAGGCAGCGTGGAAATCGGAAGTGAACACCCGTTCGTGGAGAGCTTCGTCGCCAGCCGTTTCGCTTGCCACAAGAGCGTTGTTGGCTCCCGCGGTAATCTTGTCCATCTGTCCCTTAAGGAAAGTGGCAGACTGGAACGCTTCACGGACAAGCGACTTTATGATTTGAAATTTGATTATCATAGTATGTACTATTTATTGGTGAAACATCAGTTGCCTGTAAAATCCGTACCGTCGTCGTTGCACATCTTCCCGTTCACGGATGAGTATTCGGCTTTTGCCTGCAATGGCGAGGAAATGGTGAACGACTTGCGTATGCGGTCTTCCAAATCCTTCATCATGGCGGCATGTGGTTCGGCCTGTGGCTGCTGTCCTGCTGACAGCCACCACTGATAAGTCATGTATTCCTCGACGTACTGCTGCGAGTAGTTGGCTATGGCATCGGTGAGAGCACCGTTGAAGCGTCGTGATATGACAATGATGATGCTTGCAGAGCCTTCGTTGCCGGAATAGGAAGCCGAAATAGAAGAGTCGCCCACCGACTGATGGTTGGGTGAGAAGAAATCGACATAGACGGACTTCAAACGTTCTACGCCTCGCACAAAATCCTTTGCAAGTTTCCGTTCGTGTACGGCTATGTCGCCAGCGGTTTCGTTGTAGCGTAGCTTGTCAGCTCCCTGCTGTGTTGACGAGTCGATAGAGCCCTTGATGTAGGTGTCGCTCTTGACTGCCTCTATAGCGAGTGGTTTGGAAATGGTGAAAGTTATCTTCATAATCAAATTGTTTTATTGTCAATTGCTGTATCCGTCGGTTTTTTCGCTGTCTTCTAAAGTAGCTGTAGCGCTTACATTGAATGCAGCGGAAGAGGAGCTGGGCTGCTGTTTCGTGAAAGCCATTTTCACAAGCGAAGCAAGCAACTGTTGGGCATCGGCAGTGTACTTTGGCGCGATGTCGGGTGCGAACATATTGATGACCGACTGCACAGTGCTGGCTATGAGGTAAGACTGTAAAGCCGCAGAGAATGCCGAGTTCAAGCCGTTGTTCCAACGGTCGTTGTCAATCCGGAATGACAGATGTTCACCTCCTGTGAATGACGTGATTATGGGAGAAAGTTCGGCGACGACGATGTGCGCCGCCGACTGAGCTAATGTCGGCATTGCGCTTTCTTCCAATGAAGAGAGCGTAGCCGTGGAGAAAAGGGTTTCGCCCGAGGCTGTCTTGTGATGCTTGCCGATAATGGAGAGTTGCTGTTTGGCGGCAGCGGTGACATCGGATAGGGTAACGGATATTGACATATTGAGTGATTCTTTAATTTACTGGGCTGTTGGTGATGGGTCTTGCTGGGCCTTTCTAAGCCTTACTGAGCCATTGATTGAGATTGCTTGATACCTTATTGTTATTGCTGTAGGTATTGCTGTGCTTGCTGGACTGCCTGTTGGTCGGCACCGGGGACGATGCCGTCTTGCGGTGGCTGTTGCTGCATTGCTGCCTGTTGCGCTTCAAGCTCTGCCTGCTGGCTCTGAATGTCCTGCAAGAGACGGTCGGCAAACGGGGCGTTGAGGTTTTGCAGATACTGCACGACATTGATAGCACCAAGTTCGAGGAGCCTGTCGAGCTGGTCGTTGATATTGTTCTGATAGGCAGCGGTGGCAGCTGCGTTCTTGATTGAAATCTTGAACTTGATGTCGCGTGCAGCCATGCGGTCGTACTCCAACGTGGAGGTGTAGTCGCGATTGAATATGATGCGTCCGTCTTCGTAGTACTGCTTGATCATCATGCACTTCTTCTGTGCGACGTTCTCGGTGAACGACTCGATGTCCTTCAGGATTGAGTAAAGTGAGGTGGAGGCATTCTGTGACTCCTGGGCGTAGCGTGAAGCAGAAGTTCCGGCTGTAGGAGTCTTACCCTGCAAAGCACCCGACACATTGGAAACCTCACGGATGAGATTAAGCTCAATCTGTAGGAGTTCGTTGGTGCCGAGATTGACAGCGTTGGACGTAATGACATCGGGGCGTGAGTTGGGCAGAGTAGCCTTTGGGGTGTAGAATATCATTCCGTCGTACTCGGTGGCCTGTTCGGCAAACTGGTCGGGTGTCATACCGTCGAGTACCTGCGTAGGCACAAGCATAAGACCCTTGGCAGAGGAACGTATCGCCATATCGTTCATGATGATAAGGCGGTTGATGTAGCGCTGCTGGTCGATGATGTTGCCCATGAAGGGATGAATCTCGCCGTTGATGTAGGGATAGAGCTTGACGGTGAAAGGATGGGACTTGAAGTCGTAGGGCGACTCGCCACGGCAGAGGACAGTTCCGTCGGGTGCCATGTAGGTGTAATACCAATACTTATCTGCCACCTTCTTGGCTGTGATATAAGCCCGTTCTTCTGGCGGAACACCCATGAGGTCGTACTGACGCTTGCGCTCGGCGTTCTTGGCGTTGAGCTGGGCAATAAGAACCTTGTCGTCGCACTCGATGCGGAAATAGGCATCAGACTCGTTGGTGGCAATAGGGTCGTAGCACTGATAGCGATACTTCGTCTCGGTAGTCCACGCCTCAATGACACGGACGCAATGGCCACGACGTGACGGAATGTCGAACGAAATGTTAGACAGGTCGTTGGTGTCGTTGTGCAGTGTGCCCTCGGTGGAAGCGTCGTCGGGGTCGATATTGAAGATGCGGTTGAGACGGTTGACATCAAGTCCGTACTCGTCCTTGGCAAACTTCTTATAAAGGTCTTCTCTTGAAACGTCATGAAGCACACCGATGAGCGAGAAGTCAAGGTGTCGGGGGTCGGAACCACCCTCCCAGAAGACATAGTTAGGCTCGACATAATCAGTCCATGAGTCTTCAATCTCCTGTTCGCGGTCTTCGTATGACTCACGGCAGACCACTACTCCACCGATGAGATAATCTTCGAGAACGTGCTTAAGAAGGTCTTCCATCTGCGTGTTCTGCCAGTTGCACTGCATTGTGGCAGACATCATATCGGAGAGAGACTGTGAGGAGCGTGTACGTGCGAAGCATACAGGCTCGGTGCCCTGCTTGGCATAGAGTCCGACGATGGTGTTGAGGATGGAGACCATGACGTTGTTGGAGAGAGGAACAGAGCCTTTCTTCTTGAGATATTCACGCTCGGTATAGTCGTAATAGAACCCGTTCTTGTAGACCCTTACGGTGTCGCCCCACTGGTCGCCGTAGCAATATCGCTTAGCCCGGTCGCGTGCGAGGCGTACAGCTTCAAGATTGTTCCACGCCTGCCAACAGCGCTGCAACAGCCCGTAGTCGGTATTGCTGCCGTGCTCACGTTCCATGCGTCGGCGCACGGAGTCGAACGTCTTGCCCGAGGACGGCATAACACGTGATAATGTGGGTATATTCTTCTGCATATTCTGTATGTAATAACATTGAGTATCAGCGCAAAAATACGTGAAAAACAAGCCCTAAATGCCGTGTTTCGTCCTACAGACGAAAGACGGAAAAACAGTGATAAAAAACTAAGATATTTGCGGTTTAGAAGTCAAATCTAAATTTTACAGAAAGAAAAATGGACGAAGAAAACAAGAACAAGAATGACGTTGCACCCGGACAGGATGCGATGGCACCTCCTGTGGAGGAACGTCCGAACCGCAAGGCTTTTGCGGAGCGGTTCGGCAAGCGTCACAAGGACATTGACTTTGAGGACAAGGAAGCGAGGTACGGTGCGATGAACGATGATGCAGACGCTCTGTCGGCATACGAGGAGAACGGCCGTGCGCTGAGCGAAATGTTTGACAACAACCGCTGGCTTGCAGCAATGGCCATGGACTTGAAGGACAACCCCGACATGAGTCCGATAGAGTGGATGGCTAAGCAGGGCATTGACATCGGCGCAGCCTTGGAGGACGAGGAAATGGGCAAGAAAGTGGCTCAGCATATTGCGGACTTCCAGCAGAAGAAGACTGACGAAGAGAACCGTGAGAAAGAGATTGCGGAGAACCTGAAACAGTCGGCAGATGCCATGGACGAGCTGGGTCTTGACGATGATGCCAAGGCAGACCTGTGGGAGAAGTTCTTCAAGATGATAGGCGAAGCGGAGGACGGCAAGGTGTCGGCAGAGACATGGTCGCTGTTCAAGAACGCGCAGAACTATGACGCTGACGTGGCTTCGGCTCGTGAAGAAGGAGCTATGCAGGGACGCAACGAGAAGATTCAGAACAAGGTGAAGCGTTCGGAGAAGAATGACCTGCCCCCTACCCTTAACACCAACGGCGGTGCTCAGCCCAGCAAGAAGAAGGGCAGCAGCTTCTGGGACGGATTGGTTTAACGAATTATTAATTTAAAATATCAGTAAATGGAAAAGATTATCAAGTTTGTTAAGAGCGGAAGATTTCTCATGTGGATGCTCCTCATGATTCTTTCGGTAGTGACAGGAGGCGCGTCGCTCATGGCTGTTGCCGAAAACGTTGCGCCTCAGATTGGCGACGAGGGTCCTGACCCGGCTTCCGCTGCTGAGGCTGCTGCCAACGAACCCGTTGAGCCTGGCAAGAGCGACCTCAACAGCCCCGGTGGCAAAAAGGACGGACAGGATTTGACTGGCTCTCAGGCTTCATCCACCCAGCTCAAAGAGGGTGACATGATTGACGATGAATGGGATAATAAAATTGTCAAATTCTACCCCTACAAGACTCCGCTTCTCAGTATCGCCCGACAGGTTGCCGCTAAGGTTCCTATCAAGAACTGGACTGCCAAGCACATGCGTATCGGCGGTGAGACCCTCGACGGCAAGACAACGGCAGCTATCACTGGTGGCGACACCATCAAGCTGGACTCGACCAACTTCTCGGGTTCGCTGCGTCCGTTCTACAAGTGCTCGACCGTGTACGTGCCCGACGTGGAGGGCTACAAGGAAGGTTCGACAACAGAGCGTGAGGGCATCTTGCAGCTGTATGTAATCGAGTCGAACGGCAAGAAGGTGACACTACAGGCCACCAACGGCAAGGCCAAGAACGACGGTACACCGTCGACAGACCTTGACAGCATGACCTGCCCGGACATTCCTTCGGGTACGGTATTCCTCGTAGGCTCAACCGCAGCAAGCGAGTCGCAGCTCATGGTTCCGCCCGAGAACTCACAGCCCCGTGAGAAGGAGGTATATGTACAGAAGAAGCTGCTCAACATTCTCTTCACCACAGACTTTGAGAAGGTGCAGACCAAGGTGCCAATTTCGGTGAAAGACCTTAAGGCAGACGCAATCATGAAGTACAACCTCCGTGCAGAGCGTTCGTACTGGCTTGGTACAAAGAAGCGCTTCAAGGTGCTGACCGAGGACGGCGCTGTAGAGGACGTGTATATTGCAGAGGGCATTCTGCCACAGCTGACGAACGCCTACGCTATCGGTGATATTCAGAAGTGGGAAGACTGGATTGCCCTGTCGAAGCTTCAGTTTACGGACTTCGCAGAGAACAACCACGCCTACGTATTCGCCGGCAAGAACTTCATCGAGAACATGGAGAAGATGAAGATTGAGAAGGACGGCAAGAACGACATCATCAACCACGACGAGTTTGACCTTACCTTCAAGCGTATCAAGGACACCTTCGGTACATTCGACGTAGTATGGGATCAGACCCTCGACCTCATGCACATGGAGGACTTCGCCGTTATCGTAGACCTTAAGGCAAGCCGTCGCTACGTACGTGTAGCCAACAAGGAGCGTACCAACGACATGTCGAAGGGTGCGGGTGCTATCCGCGACGCCAAGCGCTGGATTCACGAGGAGTCTGACTGTATCGCTCTGCGCGGTTACAACTCGGTGCTCGTAGGCCCAGAGGCTAAGATTTCGAAGCTCGGCATGACCACACTTCGTACTATCATTTCGGCTGCAAAGCTCCCCGACACTCCGGCAAAGGGCATGAAGGTGGCTCTTACTGAGGACTACACCGCTGGCGACGTTCAGTATGACAAGGGTTCGGTGTACTACTACAACGGCACCAAGTGGGAAGCCTACAAGGGCCAGGACGTAGCCGCCTAAAAAGAAGTTGTTAATAAAAAATATTGTCCCGACAAGTCCTCGCTGAGCCATTGAGAGCAAGCTCCATTGCTCAGTGGGGGCTTTTTAATAAAAACAGAAACAGATGATTAAGATATACAGACTGAAAAAGATTCAAAATAACGCTTCGCATGTGCTTGAAGGTGCAGGTGGAAACACGGTGCGCTATAACTTCACTGGTGGCAATGTAATTGCCGGAACATGCCCCGAAATCTCGCTGAAGGGAAAGTACTTTCAGGACTTGCTCGAAGCGAGCCAACTGTTCAAAGACGGTACGGTGGTGCTGGTGCGCGAGATTAAGACCTCGGACGACGTAGAGGAAGTCGTGCCGGAAGAGAAGCCTAAGAACGTGGATACGGCAGACTCGGTGACCACTCCCGATGAGCTGCTTGTGTACATCAACACCAACTACGACAAGAAGTTTACCGACCCGAGCAAGGCTCTGGCTTTTGCTGCCAAGGAGGGAGAGGTGTTTGCCAATCTGAACCTGGGGTAAAGGGCGAGGGTGATTGGAACTGAGCCTTACTAAGTCTTACTGGGCCGACTAAGCCTTTGGTGAAATGAGGGAGTGGAATATATGAGAGTTGCTGATAAACATTAAACACTATTGGATATGACCGTAGGAGATATAATAAAGGAGGTGAAATGGTGTGTTGACCACGAGACGAGGGAGGACTCGAAGCTGAGTGACGGCGGCGAGGACACCTACATGGACAACATCATCAGGGCGAAGATAAACTATGCTCTGAGGTGGGTGGCGGTAATGACGGGGCAATGCACGAGTATGGGCACGGGCGGTTCGGGAGGGCTGAGCGTGACACAGAATACGGTCATAGCAACGGTGGACGACGTTGGCGAGGTGACGGTGCCTGACGGGATAGCTGCTGCGGACATACAGCGTGTGAGGCTGAGCATATGGTGTAAGGCAGCAAAGCCTGTGGACGACACGAGCGACGACGCGATGCTGATGTTTGACAACACGGCAAAGGGAACGGTAGAACGACCGCTGGCGACCGTAGTACGTGGCAGCACGACAAAAATACTGGTGCAGCCGTGGAAGTCGGGATGCACAGCCGAAATCTCGTATATCGGAACCAATCAGACATTGTCGGGAACACCGAACGACTCAACGAACGTAAACGTATCAGACACTCAAAGAAATGCTTTCATATACTATATCGCTTACCTGCTTCTGGCTGCATATGAAGACCCTGGTGCACAGACTATGCTCAGCATTGCGGTTCAGAGCTTGGGAACTAACACACAGAAATAAGATGGAGACAGTCAGAACAACGTATGATGCCAAGGAACTGGCATGGACGAGCCCTGCACTGAGACTGGAGCGTGACATCTATCTGATGATAAGCTTGAAGAAGAAGGGCAAGGTGGTGATAAGACAGAGCACGGACGGCAAGAAATGGCTACGTGTACCGATAGAGCAACATAAGGACACGAAGGCTTTCTGCCTACGGATGGAGGTCGTGCCGAAAGTGTTGCAAATAAAGATTTACACATCAGAAGAACCGGAGGAAATAAAGTATGCCTACATTTAGAAATGACGAAAAATTAGGAACGAAGGTGCCGTTGATAAAGACGGACGACCTTGCAGACAAGTGTGTGACAGCAGAGAAGCTGGCTGAGGGGAGCGTGGATGCCGTGAAGATAGCGGACGGAAGCATCACTTCGGACAAGATTGCTGCTGGCAGCGTGACAGCTGAGAAGATAGCTGCTAACAGCATAACGGCTGAGAAGATAGTGGATGGGACTATTACTGCTAACAAGCTGGTGAAGGGTATGTTTGACGGCATTGAGGACAAGCTGAAAGACGGAAGTATCACTACTGAGAAGCTGAAAGACAATGCTGTGACTGGAAACAAGATAGCTAATGGAAGCATTGGGACAGGACATATTGTAGACAAGAGTGTGACAGCAGAGAAACTGGTTGATACTGTGGCTACACAGGAACTTACTAATGCTGAAATTGACAAAATGTTTGAATAAAAAAGAAAGGAGGAAGATATGACTAAATACTTGGACAATGAGGGACTGACTCATTTCACTGGAAAGATGAAGGAGTATGCTGATGGTAAAGCTGGTGAGGTGGACAACAAAGTGACTTCTCATGTTGACGACAAACAGAATCCTCATGGTGTGACTAAGGCACTGTTGGGACTTGGTAGTGTGGACAATGTGCGGCAAATACCATTGAGTCAGAAAGGTGCTGTAAATGGTGTGGCTACACTTGATGCTAATGGTAAGATTCCTGTAACACAGATGCCTACAACAAAGACCATAAACGGAGCGTCGATTTTTGGAACTGGTAATCTTCAACTAAGTGCATCATTGTATAAGATTGTGGATGCTTTGCCTACAACTGGTATTGATACCTCGAAGATATATCTTGTGCCAGCAGAATCTTTTACAACCAATAACTATAAAACAGAATACATTTATCTTGGTGACCCAAATAAGGCGTATGATGAATCTAAGTGGGAAAAGATTGGTGATGAGAAAACGAATAATATTACACCAACTCCTGGAGGTTCAATAACAGTAGATACTGCTTTTAATGCTACATCTTCTAATCCTATAGCAAACAAAACTGTAACAAAAAAGTTTGGGGTGGTAGATGATGCACTTAAAGCTAAGGTGGCACAAGAGACCTATGATGCCAAAATGGCTACCATAGATTCAAAGCTGAAAACACTGGAAAATAAAACTATTGATGTTGACGCTGAGTTGAAAGATTCTACTAATCCTGTTCAGAATAGGGCTGTGAATGCTGCTGTACAGAATTTGAATACTGAAATTGGTAAGAAGGCTAATTCTACGGATTTGAATGCTGCTACTGGTAAAATTACTACATTGGAAACTAATGCAGCTACAATACTCAGTGTAACAGGAGAAGGAAATGGTATTAGTAGCGTATCTAAGTCGGATAATACCATTACAGCAACAAAGGGAAATTTTTTGACATCAGCAGCTGGGCTTGCGACAACTGCGGCTTTGAATGACGGTTTGGCAAAAAAGGCTGATGTTGATCATAATCATGATACTAAATATGCTGCCAAGAAACATACTCATCCAGAGTATGCACAGAGTAGTGCACTTAATGATTATGTAACTAAAACTGCGTTAGACGGAAAGAACTTCTTGACAGATACATCACTGGCAGGATATGTGAATGCTGTTCAGCCTGATGGAACAAGTGGAAATGGTATTGCAAATATAACTAAAGAGGGTAAAACTCTTAAAGTAACAAAGGCAACTTTTCTAACTGGGCATCAGTCGTTGGATGGTTATGTGAATAATGTCAAGGTAACTGGGGTTGCAAAT
>OIYR01000158.1_pt1 | contig 38764 bp, 76 predicted proteins | sample 1588221 | NCBI WGS metagenome assembly OIYR01 (sample SAMN03283292) | human gut metagenome | biome: human-associated habitat; material: feces | host: Homo sapiens | place: Peru | collected 2012
TATATATGTATGGTGAAGCATCTGTAGAAGCAAATCAAGAAATGCAAGAACCATTGGAGAAGTTGTATGAGTATGAAAGTTCTGCCACAGATAGAAAAATTATTAATTGTATTCGGGAATTTGATAGTTATGTGAGAGATGTAACGAGAAATTCAACCGATGAGAATGTGGCATTATTTGAACATTGGATAGATTGTATGGGAGAGATACAGGATATTATTTCTGAAAAGAAATGACGATTTCATTAGTACGGAGAGTAGGTGATTGAATGTATAAAAATATGTCAGAATTACTAGAAGAAAGAGAAAATAATGGTTGGAAATTAGAGAAGGTTGAAATTAAACAAGGTAATTTCAGAGCAATGTTAGATGGTATTATGCCTGGAAAATATATTAGATTAACACATGATGGAGAGTGTGTTATGTCCGACACGGATATGGAACAACGCACAAATTTAAGATTTTGTTCAAAGGCTTATGGGGATATTATCATTGGCGGTCTTGGAATTGGAATGATTATCATGGCAATTCAAGATAAACCAGAAGTAAAAAGTATTACTGTGATCGAAAAGAACCAAGAAGTTATTGATATGGTTGCATCACAGCTCGATTTCAACGAAAAAGTCAATATTATATGTGCAGATGTTTTTGAATGGAAACCTGAACGTGGTGTAAAATATGACATGGCATATATGGATATTTGGAATTGGGTTAATGAAAAAATCTATAAAAAAGAAATGCAGCCATTGAAAAGAAAATATGCAAGATTTCTTAGGAGTAAAGACATAAACCCAAACAGATTTAATGAATGTTGGGCTGAATATCAGGCAAAAAATGGAAGAAGATTAGCATAATGAAAAATTGCTTTCATTAAGGAGGAATAATGGGAAGAAGTATTTATTTTACAGATAAAGAATTAAAGCAAATTAGGGATTATGCTTTAGAAGCAATTGAAATTTTAGGAGAAGCTTCTGAAACATGGGAACAAACAGAAAGAGATTTGGATGATGGGCTTGGATCTGCAATGAGAAAATTATATAAAGGCTATAACGGAGAAGCAAGATTCGCAAAGTATAAGACAAAAAGGTAAAATTGTTTTCATGTAAAGGATGTGATTTGTATTATATGACATATGAAGAAATATTAAAAATTAAACATTTAAGAGAAGTTACTTTTTGCATGGTAGAAGAATCTCCAGATGGAATTGAATGTACCAAAAATAGATTTGGTAACAGAACAATGGAGTGCTGCAAGAATATAGAATTTGAGAAAATCGAATTGGCGAAAATTGATAGTAATGTTCCTGATATGAGAAAAGAATATTATGGACAAAATCTGTGGGTGGTATTATAGTTTTAATGAAGGTGAAAATATGGTTGGTGATTTTTCAATAAAATGCAGGTATAGGGATGCAATATTAAATCAGATTAAAAAAGAAATTAATCCATCAGAAAATGATTTAATGCTGATGCGAGACAGATTAAGTAAGGCAACTTCGGACGAGTTGGAAAGAACTTATGAAGCATTTGAGAGATTCGGAGTTAAAGTTGTGATGGATTTGATGAAACAATGAAAGATTGTTTTCAAATGGAGGTAAAAGCATGGAAGTAAAAGTCGTGGATTTTTGGATAAATACGTATGGTGGTTATACAATTAAATATTCTGATGGGTCAACATGCAGTTTATGTAAAGAACATTTAATTGAAGTTTTAAACGGAGAAAGATAACTTAATATTATTCAAAAGATGAAACAGACATTTCATTAGAAAAATTAATCAATATATAGTGGCAGAATATAATGCTATGCACTATATATAGCGCATACAAAACCGCTGGTAAGAAATTACTGACGGTTTTTATATTAAAAAGGGAGAAAGAAACCATGGAGAAAATTTTAGTAAATAAAATTCGTTGTAAGAAATGTGGAGATACTATAGAAAGCAAAACTGTTCACGATTTTAAGTTTTGTAAATGTGGATTAGTAGCCGTGGATGGAGGACATTACTATCTAAGAAGAATTGGAAAATGAGAAAATTTTGATGATTTGAGTGAAGTAATCAAATATTAGGAGGTATTTTTATGAGTATACAAGGAGCAACTTGTGAATCTATTGCTGGTTCATGTGGTGGAAGCCATTTTGATTATTACGCACCAAGATATAATGGACGTGTGAATCATGATAAAGAAGAATATATGGACATATTATATGAAAGAGCAAAAGAATATAATACAAATAGAGATTTGTATGACAAATTAAAATTTCGTAAAGACTTTGATTTAAACGATGAAGATTTAGAGATATTTATAAAACATGATATTGGTTCTATTAAAGAATTCTTCTATACAATTAATGATTTAAAGTGCAATGATGTCTTTATGGAAGTTGCAGAAAAACAAGGATGGTTAGAAAAAGATACAGGATTTATTTTATATAAGACTGTAAAGAAAAAGATCAATAGTTATGAACACGAGAAATGGTTGGATAAACAACGCCTCGAATTAATTGATCCTCCGAATCTTGATATATTCAAAAATCTTATAAATACAATTGAAGAGAAAGGAAAAATAGATAAAATAACATATAGAAAAATAGAAACTCTTATAGAGGATTCAAAAGAGAATAGATCAAATGTATATATGTCTTTAAGAGAAGCAGAGAAAACAAGGGCATATCATGAAATATTAAAAATGGAGAATAATAATTATATAGAAGTGATAACGGAAGATTATGAAGGAAGACATCGTAAGCGTATTGAACTAACAGATAATGACAAATATATATTTTTTAATAATTATGGAAATTCTTCAAAGTTTGATACTTTAGAAGCTGCATTGAAACATCTGTTTTTTGATTGGTGTTACAAACAGGAGGCTCTTGTATCTTTTGAGGTATCAGACAAACCATTAAAAAGTAACTAAGTTCATTAAGGAGAGTAAGTATGGTAGTTGGGGAATTAAAAGCTGCGTTAGAAGATTATGACGAAGATCTTCCGGTATGTATCGGAATGATTCAGAGTTATGGTTCTAATTTTGCCACAGAACTTGATGATGTGGATGAGCTTACGGTAGATGATTGGGAATATGGTGAAGAAAAGAAAGTAGTTCTAACTCAGGGAAGCCAAATTGGAATTGTTGAATATTGAGAGTAGATAAAGGAGTAGTTTGATGGACAAATCAGAAATGACAACAAATGAAGTTGTAAATCTTCTAATGAATAAAAGAAACGAGATCGACAATAAAATTATTAATACTATATCAGAAGTTCTTAGACTTGGATATGAAACCGATAGAGGTAAGGAATGTGTAAAAGATCTAAGAGATTCAATAGAATATACGCTTGATGAAATAGAAAGAATTTTGAACCGATGAAAATTTAGTTTCAAACGGAAGCGTAAAAGGAATTAGTTAAATGCTAGTTCCTTTTTTTTTGTGCAGTAAACGGAGAATAATATGTTAGGAGGTAGATTTTTATGACGAATACAAATTTAGCAACGGTTATTCCTTTTTACAGAGAGAAAAGCAGTTTACATTCTTTGGAAGTTGATGGAACAGAAGTTCGGAAATTTATAAAAAAGCCACCAATATCAACGAAAATGGAATGTCTTTATAACGAAGAACAGATTAGACTTGTGCATAAGATACTTGCAGATAAAGTAGAAACAGCTACGACAATCAACAAAGAGAAAGTGGCAATGAGAAATCTTACCATGTATATCTGTGGAATCAATATTGGTCTGCGTGGTGGAGATTTTTGTAGTCTTAAATGGAATCAGGTGTTTGATGACGGTTGGATTATTAAAAAGAAAGAATCGTTTGCACCAGAAAAAACAACTAAGAAAGATGAGTGTGGAAATATTTTTAAGAGAAAACTTATCACATTAAGATATGATAGTGATTTCAGAATGGCAATTACTAATTGGTATAATTGGTTAGTAAAGCATGGTGAAGAACCGGAATTAGATGATTGTATCTTTCCTTCAAACAAGAATGAATGCATGACGGAAAAATCATGGTACAAGATAATGGAAGCTACAAGAAAAGAAGCTGGAATCAAGCAGAAGATAGGTACACACGGCTTGAGAAAGACTTATGGACATTCTTATTATCTAGCTGCGAAAGACAAATCACAGGCTCTTGTACAGCTTATGATGATCTTTGGACATTCCGATATGAGAATCACGTTGGCTTATATTTGTATTTCTGATGAAGAGATATTTGAGAATCAGGAAAGAATGTGTATTTTTTCGAATGGTGAAGATGATTTTGTGTTGAATAATTAAAGGTAGAAGAGAAACGTGTATATGCTGATCCTTATGAGGGAAAGCGCACATATAAGTCTCCTTATAATTGGGAGACTGGCAGAAAACGATAAATGAGACGACACTTATTCTGTGTCGTCTTTTTTATTTCGATTTTTGAATGCAATATTTATTCGATCGTCGATTAATTGCAAAAGTTCATCGGTATTACTTTTTTGATTAGCATTTACTATACTTGCCAATCCGATAGATTTTAATTGTTGAGGTAAATTTTCGGAAGCATCATATAAAATTACTTTTGGTGTTTGTTGATCGCTTTCATTATTATTGTATCCAAAGAGATCATTTGGAGTGCAATTGAGTTCTTTGCATATTTTTCTTAAATTATCAAAAGATATACTTGTTGTTTTCCCAGTGCATAATTTACTGATCGTTTGACGACTTACACCAATAGCATCAGCTAAATCTTCTTGACGAATTTGTTTTTCTCTTAATAGTTTTGAAAGTAAAAATTCCATTATTTTAATCCTCCTTACGTATATGTAAAGGATACATATTTATAATAACATACTTTTTAATAAACATAAAGCGATTAATTATTTACATAATGTAAAAATGTATTGACATAGTGTAAAACAAGGTGTACAATAAGAGCATAAAAAGTAAACAACAAAAGACACAATGTTAGTTGTGGAGTACATATTAAGAGAAAGGAGGACTATATCATGGTACAGCGTGGAGAAATTTATTATGTTAATCTCGGTTCGAATCTGGGGAGTGAACAATCGGGGTATAGACCTGTGCTTATTATACAGAATGATACTGGGAACAAGTATAGTCCTACAACTATCGTTGCGACTTTAACATCCAAAAAGAAGAAATATTTACCTACTCATGTATTCATTAAGAAAGATTCTTGTAATGGCTTGGACTGCAATTCTACAGTAGAGCTTGAGCAGATAAGAACAATAGACAAGAAGAGATTAGAAGATAAAGTCGGAAGACTAAGCGAAAATGATCTCAATAAAGTTTTGGCAGCAATTAAAACAAGTTTAGCATTACTGTAAGGAGGACAGAGCAATGAGAGAAACTTTTGAGTGTATGGACTGCGATAAAGCGATTGAGAAATTGCAGAGATTGAAGAAGGAAAACAAAAAACGAAAAGTAATCATCTGTACGGTTGATTTTGATTCTGATGAAGAGTCAACAAAGATTACCACACCGGAAGAAGGATGTCTGCTTGTTAGGAAATCCAAGACGATCATTATGAATGAAGATACTTACATTCCTCATATGCAGTTGTTTTCAGTAAATCAGGACATAAAAAATATTCTGCATGAGGGCATTATGCACGACATAATCTTCGGAGGATAAGGTGTTTTTATTGAACAGATAAATTGGTAATGTTCGAACACAATCGAACAGATGTTCTGTAAAAGTATTGACAACGAACATACGTTCGGTTTATAATCGAACTTGTAAGGGAAATAAAAAAAAGAGAGAAAGCTGATTATGATTTGGCGATCACAGCTTTCCCTCAAATACATAGCACAAGATTTCAAAAAACTTGAAATCCAAAACACATAAATATGTTTGGCGACATATCTATGTGCCTACATTATTGCACATCTGACGTGCGATAGTCAAGTTTTTAAACAATCTTTTATAATTTTCCCAATTAAATTTTTATAAACAGAATAAGGTATGTTTTTTGCTCTATAGACATAGAACATACGTCAACTTCTAATTTTTGAAAATGTATTTTCAAAGGTTTATTAAGTGCGCTTATTTTTAGATTTTACATTGGAGAATAAGAAGTTAAAGAGAAAGGAGTGGTCGAGATGGACTATATTTTGACAGATGGAAAGAATTATGTAATGGAGAATCCTACAAAAGTTGGTGAATATCTTTTAACAACATCACCATTATTCGCCAAGAAATTTTCTTACAAACAGGCAAAAGGATTAACACAGAGAAAAGGTAAGAAGTATACAAAATTTAGAAATTTCCAGCTTTTAAATTGTGAAACTGGTGATGAAGAAAAGATTAATAGCAATTACAAAGGGAATGCAGGTGTTTATATTGGTGATAAAGGAATTACGATCAATCATCAAATGTTAAATGATATCTTGCAAGAAGTAGATACAATGCTTGGACTTGTAGGTTGGAGTGATATTCAGTTAGATACGTTCAAAAACGAATTGAGCAAATATCTTTCCTATTATGACTCTGCTGAATCTGATTTGGAACACGCTTTGCAGAAATACAAAACAGATCATAACGGAAAGAAAGCTCAGGCACATAAGATGGCAAAGTTTGGTTATCTTCTTGACAACATAAGATATGAAAGAGGTCGTGTGAAACAATGTATGAGATATGTCGATGTCTTCAAAGATGCTCATACATATAAGTACACCATCGAAAAGTTAAAACTGGAACTTAGCAAAACAGAGAACAGAGAATATAAAGGCAGAACAGATTATTGGCAAGCTGCGATAGATATCCTCTACAAGTAAGGTGGTGATGATGATGTACTTTACGCAAGAACAGTATGACAGGATGCGAATGACAGAACAGCAAGCGAAAGAAATTGAAAAGATTTATCTTAATAACAATATGAAAGTCCTGAAATCTATTATAGAGAAATTAGTAGAAAAAAAGGGAGTTATTGATTCATGTGAAGATGATCTAAGAAGTCTTGGGCAATTAGTTTTCTTTCAAAGCATGTTTACATATGATCCAAAGAGAGAAGCGTCATTTAAGACTTATCTTATTGGAAACATTTGGAGAAAGTTTAAGACATATGGAAGAGATAAAACCAGGAAATCCAGATGTAATTGGGAACAGGTTTGGGATGATGAACATGGATGTTATAAGCGAGATGAGAACGGAAACATAGTAAAAAAGCCTGTATTCGACATTTCAATGTATTCAAAGAAAATAAGTTCTAGGTCAAACAATAGTGGAGATGGACGTGAGATTTGGGAATCATTTGAATATAAGAAAGATTTCGTAAATGAATTAATCGAAAGAGAGAATAACAAAGAAGATGAATTCTCCAAAGAAATGAAAGAATACTTAGAATCATTATCCAGTATTCAGGTAAGAGTACTCAAACTGGTTGCAAATGGATTTGAAAAAGAAGAAATAGTAAGTACATTATGCATCTCAAAAGAATTGTACTCGGATAGTATCAGAGCAATAAAAGATATAAAGAGAATAAGATTGTTGACAAGAAAGGACGGAAGATAAACATGTTAGATGAATTCAGAATTGAAACAACAAGTGTAGGTCAGTACATTGACAAGGTGGAAAAGAAGAAAATTAAAGCAGATCAGGATGTTCAGAGAGAGTTCTGTTGGTCAAACGAAATGATTAACAATCTTATTTTTAGCACGATTTCTAAAAAAAGAATTTATATTCCTAACATCATTCTTGCAGAACAGAACAAAGAAGATGGAACAAAGGTCACATACATTGTAGATGGTGGTCAGAGAACGGAAGCATTAAGACGCTTTATCAAAGATGGTCATAAGATTACAAAGTCAATCAGAAACAGATATGTAGAGTACCAGGGCGTAAAGCTTGATGAAAACGGAAATGTAATACTTGATGAATACAATGATCCTATCTATGAAATGAAAGAATATGACCTTGTTGGAAAGAAATTTGAAGACTTTCCGGAAGAGTTGAAAGATAGACTTAATAGCTGCGTACTTTCAACAGCAATTTATCAGGATTGTACACAGGAAGAAACAAGCGACTTGGTTATGCTTTATAACTCAACAATTGCAATGAATGTAAGCCAGAAGTCACTTACATATATTGGAAAGTATGCAAATAAATTGAAACTCATTAAGGAAAACAATAGATTCCTTATGGATGGAACTATGTTAAATGAGAACGATAAGAAAAAGGGAAACTGGCAGAGAGTTATTGCAGAATGTGCTATGGCAATGTTTCATTTCGATAATTGGAAGAAGAATCCAAGAGACATCTGCTCTTATCTTAATGAGAATGCAACAGAAGAAGAGTTTGACAGCTTAAATGATTATTTCAACAGACTTATTCCTTATTCTGACAAAGCAAACAACATTGAAGTCGCAGAATTATTTGTCTCAAAGGATATTCCTGTATGGATGATGGCTTTTAAGAGAGCAGAAGAATATTGTTCTGATTATGATTTCGGAAGATTCTTACTTGCATTTAATGATATGAAAGAAATCGAAAAGAACGATACAACTTGGATCGAGCTTGACCAGGATAAACATACGAAAGATAAGAAAGTTATGTTAAAGAAAGTCGATTATATTGAATCACTTCTGAAGGACTTTTTACATATTAAAGAAGATGATTCAGTAGAGAATAATGAAGTAGTAGAGTCAAAAGTTGATGAGATTAAGACAGAAGAGTTTGAAAAGAAAGTCGAAGAAACTATTGATGATACTGAAATGGAAACTTTGGATTTTGTTAGAAAGTATGTTGATAGCGAAATCACTGAAGAAGACATTGATGGATGTTGGGATTATATCAATGGTTTGGTAAGAACAAGAATCATTAAGGGAAATTCAGAGATGCTTGCACCCGAAAATGAAAACTCAATGATGGCAATGTTAGCTTGGTCAGAGAAGGAAGATAAAAACATCTCGACATGGTTACAAAGATTCTCAGTAAGCCACAAGACAATGCCAGATATGTCTCAGAGAGAAAGATTTGAATATATGAAGAAGAATTATGGGAAGTTTGAAGCCATACAGATGAGAATGAAATCTGCGTAGAGAATAATACTAATAATGAAATGTGGATTTCATTAAAAAAGTGAAAAATCAGAATTTCCTTGGAAAAATAGGAAATGGAAATTTTAGAGCGATTTTCTCCTTGATTTTGCGGTGTTTCAGAGTGGTATTTTAGTAAAATGCTTAGAATTAGGGAGAAAACGCAAAAATGGTCAAAAATTGACCGAATGAAAACATTCTTTCATTATAAAAAATAAAAATAGAAAAGGAGAACGCAAATGACAAAACTAACATTGTTTTTTCACATTATGCTCGTGATAATCACGGCATTGCTTTGCTGGGATGTGCGAAAAGATAAAATACAACTTATTCTATGCCTTGGGACAATGATTTGCTGGCTCGCATTAGCTGTGAATGAAGCAATATATTTATTTGGATAAGGAGAACAAGATGAAATACAAAGTAGGAGACAATGTACGTGTCAGACAGTGGGATGATATGGCAAAAGAATTTGGTGTTAATAATGGAAATATTCCTATAAATGGCTGTTTATTCGTTAAAGAAATGAAGCAGTATTGCGGTAAAACATATGAAGTTTGCGACACGGGTTTATATTATTACATTTTAGCAACTGAAAATGAAGTACTTGAGTGGTGTTTTACAGATTCAATGCTAGAAGATGTGAATTCATTGTCATACACATCAGATTCTTCAACACTAGAAACTGAAGACACGATATGGGAATTGAAAGATAATAAAATTATTGGCACACCAAAAATGCAGAAAGAGAGTGAGAAAAAAATGAAAAAACAGAAAACACAGAGAGAAAGATTAGAAGAACAGTTGGAAAAGTATCAGGATGATTCAAACGTGTATTCAATTGAGATCGTAGTTCCTGGCAAGGTTGTCAAAGTGACTATGAATGATTTTGTTAACTCTACATATGTAATGAAGTGTCACGAAGAAGATGAATTCAGTCTTGAGAAAGCAATCATCCTTGCTTATACAAAAAGTTCAGCCATTAATTTAACACAGGAAGGAATTGAGTATGAAGCAGACAGATTCCACTATTATAAATCGAATATGAAAAAGCTCAAAAAGGCTATGAAGGTATACGAGATTCAGCAGAAACTGAAAGCTCTTGATGAGGAAGAAGAACGTATCAGAGCTAACAAGAAAAGAAAGAAAATCGCTCAGAAAAAGAGAAGGGCAGAGAGACTTGCAGAAGAAAAACTAAAAGAAACAAAAGAAGCAGCGAAGATTTATGCTGAAGCTTTGAAATCAGCTTTTTGTGGTTGTGAAATTTCGGAAAATACTGTTGAGAACATGATAAAAGATATGAACGTAAGAGTGTAAATGGTAGTAGGTGCGTAGAGAATATGTAATATATAACTCTGCGCACCTGTGTAAAAATGGATGTATTAATTATAACATGTGTTATAGAAGAAAGGAAGTAGATGTTGCTATAGAATTCTTTTATATTTTGATTATTTTGGCATATGTTTGTGCCACTGGGATTATTTTCATGGGGTTTATGAATTCTAATTTTACATATTTTAGCTATAAAGCAAATTATAAAAGATGGACAAGCCTAAATTGGTTTGGTGTTGGATTTATAACTTCTGTGATTCATATTTTAGCTCTTCCGTTTTCGATTGGATATGATATTTGCAGATTGATCCGGTGGATATTTACGGTTGGAATGAAGAATTAATTAATAAAGGAGAATTAAAAAATGAGTAAGAAAAATACAAATTGGAAAGTTCCTGTAATTATTGGAGTGGGTGTTATTGCGGTAATTTTGATGATTATTTTCGGAGTGCAAGGATTCCAGAATAAGGCAATTAATTATGAAACACAGGTAGAAGAAGCACAGTCAGGTATTAAAGTGCAGGAAAAGAGACGAGTTGATCTTGTATATAATCTTGCTGATTGTGTTAAACAGTATGATAAACATGAGTCGGAAACATTAAAAGCAATTGTAGATGGTAGAACGTCTGACAAAGTAGATGCAGAAAATATCACAACAGCAATCAACGCTGTGTCTGAAGCATATCCTGAGTTAAAATCCAATGAAAATTATAAGCAGCTAATGAATGAATTATCTACAACTGAAAATTTAATTGCGAGCTATAGAGATAATTATAATACGCAAGTTAAGACATACAAAAGATATGTTAGAAGTTTTCCGGCAAGAAATTTTCTTGGAATGCTTGGCTATGAGACAAAAGACTATCAGTTATTAGATTTCCAGGTTGGTGAAGATGCTCCACAGAACTTATTCGGAGAGGATTAAGTAAATGAAGAAACATAACGGCTTTGATTTTGGTGATTTTGAAATTACTTATCGTGAAATTCTTGCAAGTATTTCTATTATTGCTGTGATGTTATTAATTGGATTTGTGATTTCTGGAAAGATTTCGCAGATCCAAGATGATAAAAATGCAAAATATAATAAAGCGGTAAAGATAGAAAGTACTGATTTGTTCCAATATGGAATGAATACAAATGTTGGAAATGCTTTCGTATATGGTGAATTGAAAGCGGTTGATACGGTTACTTATCCAGAAATCGGCGGAGAATATATGTATGTAGAGAAAATTGAGGAACACTACAACAGACATACTAGAACATATACAACCACCGATGGAAAAGGTCACACAAAGACTCATACAGAAGTTTATTGGTCGTGGGATTACGCTGGCAGTGAAGATATGCAATGTAAAGAAGTATCATTCTGTGGCGTTGTCTTTGACAGCAATAAGATAAAACTTCCAAGCGCAGATTATATTGACACAATTAAAGAATCTAGTCATGTCAGATACAAATATTATGGTACAAAGACAAAATACACAGGAACTATCTTTACAAAATTGAAAGACAAAACAATTTCTGACAGTACACATTTTTATGAATTATCTATTGAAGAAACTAAGGATAAATTAGAGAGAGACATTGGAATTGTAATTTTTTGGATTGTATGGATTATTGTAATGGTTCTAGCTGTGTTTGGATTCTATTACATCGATAATGAATGGTTGGAGTAAGGTAATAATTTATTATGAAAGTCAAATTTAAAAATGGAAGTATTTTGGAATCGATCGAATTAAATGATTGTAAAAGAAGTAAACGTGCAATTATTTACTATTATAAAAAGAATCCATATAAATTCATAAAAGATTTGTATGGGGAAACCTTACATTGGTATCAAAAGATATGGATCGAGTTTAATGTGTTTGTTGAGAAATGGAGAAAATTATGGAGAAGGTAGAAGAGAGAATCGTAGAAGAAAAAAGAAAAATTCATAAATTCTATTGCAATAAATGCGGAAAATATTTAGGTGAAATCGAAGAGTATTATGATGGATATTATGAGGAAATCGGATATATTTCTCAACGTGTTGTTGTAAATGAGACACCTTATTATTACAAAGGGCATTTATGTAGTAAATGTAAAGAAGAGCATTATAAAGAATTGAGTAATCTTTTAGAGACAATTGGCTTTGTGAAGGAACATTAAGAGCTGAATGAAAGTTCATTTTCATTGAAAGAAAGTAAGAGATATGAAAAGAAGAGAAAAAATACAGTTGATCAAATGGGCAGATGAATTGTCTGATAAAGACTTTGAAGATGCATATTATGATGCAGTTTATGATTGTCTTGGAAGCGAAGCAGAAGAAATATATGAGCGAGGTTATGATCCAATAGATATTGCAGAACAAGAAAAATATGAAAAGTATCTTAGCGAAAAGGCTAATGTGCTAGAAGAGTTGTGCGAAAGACGAGGAATTAAATTATGGTAATAACGAAAAAAACGAAAAAATATTTCCCAAAAGTAGGAGACGTAGTAACGATAGATGATGGAGAGCCTATGGTTGTTACGAGAATAAACAACTATGAAGGTGTAGGTTCATGTTGTTATAACAGGGAATATATATTATGTGATGAAAAAGTAATGAGAAATCTTGATGGATTGGTAACTTCGTATCGATTACAAACAGGTATTGCTGGATGTAGAGGAATGAATTTCAATTTAGATTTTAAGAAAGTTGAGGATATTGCTCCGTATGAGATAAAACCCGTCGAAGCATTTCGAATAAGAAGAAAAGAACCAAGAACCGTAACTGTTTGGAAATAAAAATAAAGGAGTACATACCAATGGGAACTAAAGATAATACTTATGCAAACACAGGAAAGAGATTATATTTTCTATCAGACGATGTAGACCATGAATCAATCGGACAACTTACATGGAACATCTTGCATCAGCTTGCAGAAGATGATGAGAAAGACAAGAAAGAAAAAGATTATAAACGTGAGCCAATTAGAATCTATATCAATTCGTATGGCGGTAAAATTTATGACATGTGGGGATTGATTGATATTATTCTAAATAGTAAGACACCAATTTATACATATTGTACTGGTTATGCTATGAGTGCTGCGTTTAAGATTTTTTTGGCAGGACATAAAAGATATTGTTACAAACATTCTGTGTTCATGTATCATCAGATGTATTGTTGGAGAGATGGAAAATATCAGGATCTTGTCGAAGATAGAGAAGAAGATGATTGGTTGAATAAACAAATTGAAGAATATGTGATTAATAGAACTAATTTCACAAAAAATGTTATTGATGATATTCGTGAGAAAAAGAAAGATTTCTACATTCATTCTGATGAAGCAGTCAAGTATGGTATTGTTGATGAAATTTTATAACGATAAAAAGTATGGTGATTAAATGAGAGTATATAAAGACAAACAATTTCTTGTCTTTGATTTTGAAGATGGAAGAAATGTTAAGTATGATTTTGCGACAAAGACAGCGATTGGAATTAAAGGGAAACCTGTAAAAAATTTGCGAAGTCAATTAAGTGGAATTTCAATGAATCAAGTAATTGAAAATTGTGACGATAAGAAGTATGCAAAGTTCTTAAATTTTGTAATGAGAGCAGAGTCTTCATATCATGAAATTTGGAATATCGGAACTGTACTTAATAGAGTTCCATTTTATTCAAGATTTGAGCAATTATTTTCTGCTGGTATAGATGATATTGTTGACGTAAGAGAAACAAGTTTGAAAAATTTTAAATATTCTATTGAAGACATTCCTAAATCGCTTCTTAAAATATGTAGAAAACATTCTATAAAAATTTCCAACGACATTATTAGATTCTATAAAGAAAACCCGAACGCATATTGTATTGCCTATAAGTTAGATTATTTAAGTTTGGATTATTACGACATCTATAAAATATGGAAGACATCAGAAAACATGTATGATGCAAACGCAAAATCATATTTTAACATCCTTGTAAATGAGTACGGATATAATGCAAAAGATTTATGGCTATACATAGATAGAATAAAGACATTTGAAGCAATTGAAGATATGGCTTTCCTTATTCGTGAATTATGTGATTATGCGGATATGATGAGGCAGCTTAGTAATAAGTACGACAAGTATCCAAGACATTTTCTTACAACTCATAAAATTGCATGTAGAAATTATGACAGAATGAAGAAAGAATTTTCAGAAGAGTTATTTAGAAAAAGAATTAAAAAAGAATATGAATGTTCATTTGGAGAATATGTATTTATCTATCCTAGGTCTACTCAAGATATCAAGGATGAGGCAGCCTGCCAAAGTAATTGTGTTAGTTCTTATATAGATAAGGTTATTGATGGATACTGTCATATCTTATTCTTGAGAAAAAAGAACAGTCCAAAAGAAAGTCTTGTAACAATAGAAGTTAGAAATGATCAGATTGTCCAGGCTAAAAGAAGATTCAACGATGATGTAACAGAAGAACAGAAAGAAGTAATTAATAAGTTCAATAAGAAATTTGGAAAGGAGATTAAGGCAGCATGATTAAAGGAGACAAAATAAGACTTAAAGCAAAAATGGGTGTATTTGACAATATCGGAGAAATTTGTGAAGTGACAGATATAAATGATGGTGGAGTAATTTGTTTCAAATTCGGTAATGGAAGTCATCTTGGTTGTATGTCATTCGATGAATACGAGAAGTATTTTGAATTGGTTAAGAAAGAAAAAGAACCAGTAAAAAGAGTTTGGAGCAAGTGGAAACCTGATTATATTATTTTTTATAACCCAACTGGAGAATGTATTAAAGATGATATTTATTATAGAGAAAACGGAAAACGTGTACAAGTAAAATTAAAAGATGAAAGTTTGAGAGCGAATGCATCTTGTTGTAAAGAAGACGAGTTTGACCTTTTCAAGGGCAGAGAATTAGCAGAAAGACGACTGATTATGAAATATCTTGCCAGGAAAGTAAAGGAATATGCAGATTCATTATAAAACAAAGGAGGATAAAATAAATGATCATATTACTTATTATAATTTCAATCATAGGATTTGTTATATCTTGTGTAATTGAAGACGATATTGCCGGTTTTTTCCTAGCATGTTCCGGTGTGTTATTTGTAATTGCTATAGTCCTAGGCGTTCTTGTAAGTAATGGACGAACCATAGACGAAAAGATTTCAATGTACCAAGAAGAAAATACGAAAATAGAAAAGCAAATAGATACATTGGTTTCCAATTATATGAATTATGAATCTAACACATATGAGAAGTTCAAATCAGAAAGTTCTATTACATTAGTTTCTATGTATCCAGAGTTAAAATCAGACAAATTGGTAGAGGAACAGATTTCCGTATATGAAGAAAACAATAAAAAGATCAGAGAGCTTAAAGAAGATAAGATTAATCTGAAAGTTAAGAAGTGGTGGTTATATTTTGGAGGTCGAATGAAATCGAACTTTCATAATGGAGAATAATTATGTGTAAGTATTGTGATGAAAATTCATATGAATGTGAAATCTTCTATGATGAGAGAAATGATAATTATTATCTCGACATAGAAACAAGCGAATGGGATGAATATGATGATGGTTTTGCACATCAGGAAATAGAAATTAATTTCTGTCCTTATTGTGGAAGAAAGTTGGGCGAAGAAGATGTAAGACCAATCATTATGGATCAATCAAATAAAAGTATTGTCTATAAGTGTCCTGTGTGTGATAAAGAAGTTGAGTTGAGAGATTTTGATTATGACTGACAAATAGGGAAGGAGAAAAATCATGAAGTATAAGGTTGGAGAATAAATTATCAGCTATTAATAGTATTAAAGCAAGAAAAGAAAGTGAAAGACTATTAAAAGAAGTAATTAACGAATATGGATATATTTTGGAGAAAAAGATTAGAGGTGAGGATTCATGAAGATTATTGTAGATGAAATGCCAAGTGAATCAAATGGATGCATCTTTTCCGAATGTACAAGTCGATTACACGGTAGTTATGTATGTAAGTTATGGCAAGGAAGAGGTTGCGAACCTAGCAAATGTGACCTGCTGAAACCTATCACAGATTATGTTCTTGAGGAACGTGTTACAGAGAATGTTACTAAGAGAACTTCATTGGCAGATATTGGAAATGAGAGGTAAAGTAAATCATGAGAATAATTGATGTGGATAAAATTACAAATAAAGATATTCGTATGGTACTTGGATCTATGAATGCGAGTCGCGTACATGGTATTAGACAATTATTAGACGAGCAACCAACAGTTAAACCACAATGTATTGCAACTATAAATATCAAAAAAGAAGACATTAAAGAAATGATAGATCAAAAATTTGATCAGTCGGTTGAGCTTAATTATGATTTTCTAAAGAAACTTTTCATGGAGTATTTCAGAATTGGTGTCGATTGTTATGCTTACAATCTAACAAGAGATAAATCAGCGTTCGAATGTGGAACAGTTAAAGTAGATGATTTCGAAGAATTTGATGAAGAAATGATTGATGATATTATTAACTTTATAAAAAGCAGGACGTGATGAATTCACTCTTTCATTGGAGAATTATGAACAACATGCAGGAGAATAAATATGGATATAAATAGAGCAATAGAAATTATAAATTTACCACCAGAGTTGTCTTCACCAGAAGAGGGAATGGAAGCTTATAAGACTTTCTTTAAAGATCTATTTGATGTAGACATCAAGAATGAAGACGGTAAGTATAAATCTGTATACGATATACTTAAAGAGGCTTCGGAAGTATAGGTAAAGCAAAAAGAAAAATGCGTCCACAGCCTCCTTGGTGGTGGACATTAGATAATGATAACTGTTGGTTCTGTAAAAACAGAAACAATTGTGGAAATTGCAAATTATTAAAAGAGCAACGTGCAATCGAAAGAAAGAAACGAGGTGAGTAAAATATGAAGCCCGATAGATTTACAATTAGAACAAATCAATTTGATCTCAAAAAACTGAATGAAAAGATTTTTGACTATGAACTTATAAACGGATATAAACCATACTTATTTATGGGTAGCGATACGATTGCCGAATTAACAAGCATCATAGGGTTTTCTAGTGATGGGCTGATGGGCGCTAATACAAGTGGATATTGTGGAATGTATTGTGGAAGAAAAACTTTCTGTGATGATACAATGCAATTTGGTGTAGTAGAAATGAGGTGAGAATTATGGCAAGTAACAAAATTAAACTTACAACAGCAGATGAATATGCAATTCTTCGTTATGAAGATTTTATTAGAGAAGGACATAGAATTGAGGATGACGATTGGTTGGATCTTTTAAAGTATCTTGGATACGAAGTAGAATACAAAGAAATTTCCGATGAAGAGATGGAGGAACTGTAGTGAATGATAGATAGTAATGAAACAATGTATTACATAAACGGGAAGGACATCGGATATGTAGAAGGATTTGATGATTGTAAAACAGAGCTTATGGAAGTCATTCACTCGCTTGCTTGGCGTATTGCTCAATATCAGAATCCGAATGCATATGATTTTGATGAAAAAACATTGGAGAATATTATGGTGGACGCAGGACTGAGTAGAGAGTATTTAGAGTGATGTAAGGACGAAAATTATATGGAAGAATTTAATAAGCTCAGAATCTTGCCACGCGATAATCTATCCAAACATGATTATGTCAAACGGTATTTTTATCAAAATAAATTAACAAAAGAACTATATGATAGCGAAGAATTTTCGGATGATCAGCTCCTATATATATTCAATAACAATACATTAAAAAGACTTGGTTTTCCTGTTAAGCGATGTGGCAAGAAAAGAAGAATGCAGAGGAAAGAACGTATTATTCGCAATCCGGTATTTTTTGATATCGTATACAAAACGACGGAGAATGTTTGGGAGCAGTATACACTGGCAGGATTGATCGATCCTTTTAAAGATTTTGTTGATTGTAAAGATCTTCATTTTGGAGATAAAAATATGTTTACAGGAGAAATAAATGGATAAAGAAGTTATTTGCGAAGTATTGTCTCGTTTGATTGGATATACAGAACCGACAGGAGATTCAACAATTGATAAAATAAGGGCTGAAAATAATTCAACACTGATTTATGTAACATATCAATGTATTGAAACATTGATTGAAAATGCTGAGAATAGAAATAGTGGTTTTACTTCAGTAGAAAGAATTGGAAAACATTCATATGATGCATTAAATAATATTGTAGATATGATTACAGACTCAGGAATGAAAGGAAATAATAATGAAGTTTGAGACAAGCAAAAGACTAGACAATTGGTGTAAAAAACATCAAGAGAACGGTTGTGTGTCACATGCAACAGCCGGAGAACAGTTTGTATATAAATTTTTGCCAAGCGGTATTGTAGAATGTCAGACCGTCAAATGCTTATGCTGTGGTAAAGAATTCACGGATTATATAGATTAGAGGTGAAAACATTGGCGGTAAGTAATGATTCCTATTACAAACCAGATGAAGCTTTGCACGAATTACAGATGCAGGAAACTATTATGAAAGCACTGATTGATGTACAAACAGTGTTGAGAATTCTAGTGGACAAAGAAATTGTAACTCGTGAAGAGGTATAAAAATATAGAAATGAAGTAAGTAATAGTCCAAAATATAAGCCTGTGCTAGACGATATCCAGAGACAGAAAAGAGGATTCCAGGCGGCAAAAGATAATCCACAAGAATATCTGAAAGCTATCTTCAATGCAAAAATGAATGGAGATATTAAATAGTAATTTCAAAACAATTTCTTAGAGCGTTTCTGCTCAAAAATTTCCAATTGAAACAAGAGAATAATATAAATATAAGTGATCGCTTATTATATAGAAACAATGTAAACATGCTAATAAAGAAAGGATGTATTAATTATGAAAAAATTAGCAAGTGCTTTAATTGTAACAATGATGATTGCAAGTTCTACTATCCCAGTATATGCTTGTACACCACCGTTAAAAACACCGTCTGTTGAAATTCCAGATATCCATTTTCAACCTGATGGTGCTTTAAAAGATGCCATTGATAACGCTGCGAAAAATTGGATTGAAAAGTGTATTCTTGATAAGCCAACTGTAAATTACGCTACATATTTTAAGAGTACATCAAGATATTTCAATTATGCAGCGTTCTCAACAAATTGGAATGAAGTAGAAAATGCTACATCATATAAAGTAAGAGTTACAAAAACGGATGGTTCTTATAAAGAGTTCGATACAACATATACATCATTCTATGCAACAAATTACACAGATGAATTTTTTGCTGATGGCATGGATGATGCAACCGTAACGGTAAGATCATACGGTGAAAATGAAACATTTAGCTTGTGGTCTGAAACAACAACTATTACTAGATTTTGGTATTAAAAGCTTCGATATATTGATAATTTAATAGTAGAAACCACAGTATATGGTAATATATGCGCTATATGCTGTGGCGTGAATTAAGTAATTGCACTATATATAGTTATAAATATATTATGAAATTGAATTTTCATTAGATTAAAACAAGGAGTATGAGATTTGCTGCAGCATAAATCATGATTTGCTCCAATAAAAAATGATAGAAATTAATAAACTATACAACGATGATTGTCTACATAAAATGCAGTTCATTGATGATAAGTCAATAGATGCAATTATAACAGATCTTCCATATGGACAAACTTCACGAAATAAATGGGATTCAGTTATTCCATTTGACGATTTATGGGATCATTATGAAAGAATTATTAAAGATAATGGCGCAATTATCTTATTTGCCAATGGGATGTTCACAGCAGATTTAATGGAAAGTAATAAAAAGCTTTGGAAATACAATCTTATTTGGGAGAAGACACAACCGACAGGATTTCTAAATGCTAAAAGAATGCCTCTACGTTCTCATGAGGATATCTGTATTTTCTATAAAAAACTTCCAACTTACCATCCACAAATGACAGACGGACATAAAAGAAAAGTAAGTAAAGCATCACATCATGTAACTGCCAAAGATACTACAAATTATGGTGAGAGTGGCTGGACTGATTATGATTCTACTAAAAGGTATCCGAAATCTATATGGACTTTTGCAAAAGATACTCAGAAATCAGCATGTCATAGTACGCAAAAACCAGTTGCTTTGATTGAAGAACTAATCAAAACATATACCAATCCTGGAGATCTTATTTTAGATTCATGTGCCGGAAGTATGACCACAGCAATTGCAGCTATGAATACAAATAGGAATTATATTTGTATTGAAAAAGATGAAGACATTTTTGAAGTTGGTCGAAAAAGAGTTTATGAATGATATATAAACCAAAATATGTTAGCAAGTGCAACATAAAATTAAAGAAAGGAGACGAGGTTCGTGTACACAAGAAGGAATTCCTTACTCCAAGTAATTAATGAAATACATGGGATCAAAATCTCGAATATCGAAATATATAATTCCGATTATTCAACAGAGAATAAAAGATTATGATATAAAAACGTACATAGAACCGTTCTGTGGCGGATGTAATATTATTGATAAGATTCAATGTGATACGAAGATTGCATCTGATAATCATAAATATCTTATAGAAATGTTCAAGAATCGAGAACAGATTCAAAGACTTCCAGAGTTTATTACAAAAGAACACTATTCAAATGTAAGAGAATGTTTTAATAAAGGTTTAACCACATATCCATATTGGTATATTGGAGCTGTTGGTTTTCTTGCAAGTTACAATGGACGTTTCTTCGATGGCGGATACTCTGGCATTGTACATACAAAAGCCGGAACTGAAAGAAATTATTATGATGAAGCGAGAAGAAATTTATTAGAACAAATTCCACGGTTAAAAGACATTCAGTTCCAATGTGGAGATTACGAAGAATTATATTCTGACAAAGTAGATTGTTTACTTTACTGTGATATTCCATATTACGGAGTAAAACAATATGGTACAAGCAAAAACTTTGATTATGATAGATTTTGGAATTGGGCTGAAAAAATGAGTGAAAAGAATATTGTTCTAGTTAGTGAGCATAAAGCACCTTCAGGATGGGATTGTATTTGGAAACAAGAAGTAAAAAGAACAATTGATAACAATAAGCGTGTGAAAGCTGTAGAAAAATTGTTTGAGATAAGAGAATAAATACTATAGAGGTGATTAATTTATGCATGAATTACATGGGCATGAAGTGAAAATTGGCAATAAAAATTGTAAAACCACAAAGAAATGTCCGATGTGCGGAAAGCATATGGTTAGAGAATGTGTGTTTGAGAATAATAAGTTTGTATATAAGGAAAGATGTTGCAATCTTTTCTGTAGAAGATATACTCCGTATTTTGAATGGAAAATAAAATAATAAAAAAAGATTAATGCGGTGAAAAGAACCGAAAGCCTGAGATGGTGAAAAGGTAAAGGTGGAGGCTGTTGGTAACACTTCAGTCAACCGATGAGCGTATGAGTTGAACCTGTGCATTCAGAATATAATACTCTGGAACAAACCGCAACCCTCACGAAGTTAGGGATAAGGATGCTCTCAAGAAGTACGAAAATGAACGTGCTTCTAATTATGAAATTAATTTTTCATTCGGTTTTTGTCGAAGTAGAGAATAAGTAATTGTTAGGTGAGATGTACATAGCCTAATAAAATAATTTTTTCATAGACCTGCCAGACGTGGCTTGTTTTCTATGATTTATAACAAATACGAAAGGAACAAAACGGTAATTCTAGATAAATAAGATTGTACAATCTCTGTAAATACAAGAGATTTTGATTAGCGCAGATGAAAAAATTAATTCAACAGTTGTTAAAGCAACTTCTGTCGAGGAACTATTAAATGGTTGTCCTGTGAATCAAACGATTTGTGACAATTTGATTCGTGCATGGGCAATTATTAACAACACAAAGTATAAGAAAATTATTTGTTCAATTTCAGGCGGTTCTGACAGTGATGTAATGTTAGATATCGTTTGGAGATGTGACAAAGATAATAAAGTAGATTATGTGTGGTTTGATACAGGACTAGAATATCAAGCCACAAAAGATCATTTGAAATATCTTGAAGAAAAATATGATATTACATTTTATTCTTATAAGGCTATAAAACCTATTCCTACATCTTGTAAGGAATATGGACAACCATTCTTGTCAAAACAAGTCAGTGAATTTATCCAAAGATTACAAAAGCATAATTTTCAATGGGAAGATGAAGATTTCGACACATTATATAAGAAATATCCAAAATGCAAGTCTGCCTTAGAATGGTGGTGTTGCAACAAAGGCGATAAAAGTTGTTTTAATATCACAAGAAATAAATGGCTAAAAGAATTTATGCTTGCAAATCCTCCGACATTTAACATTTCAAATAAATGTTGCAAGTACGCCAAGAAAGATGTAGCTCATAATGTTGTGAAGTGTGGAATAAATGACAAGTTATTCGATTTGCAAATAATAGGAGTAAGGAAAGCTGAAGGTGGCGCAAGAGCAACTGCGTACAAATCCTGCTTTGATGATAATAGCGAAATTGACAATTATAGACCTCTATTCTGGTACAAAGATTCAGACAAAGAAGATTACGAAAGAGCATATGGGATTATACATAGCAAATGTTATACGGAATATCGATTAAAACGTACAGGTTGCTGTGGTTGCCCTTATGGTAGAGATTTTGAGAATGAATTAGATGTAATTAAGAAGTATGAACCTAAACTGTATAAAGCAGTAACAAATATTTTCAAGGATTCTTATGAATATACAAGAAAGTACAGGGAATTTAGAAAAATGATGGATGAAAAGGAGAGAATAAAATAATGAAGATTAAAAACCTTAAAGACGTAGAAACATTCCTCAATGTAGTAAACGAATGTATAGGTGATGTAACTCTTACATCACAGTATGGAGATAAATTCAATCTCAAGTCTGCGTTAACACAGTATGTAGCTGTTGCAGCGTTAGTCGGAGAGCATGGTGATGAGCTTGAGCTGTGGTGTTCCGATAAGGAAGACGAGATGAAATTTCTCAAAATGTTTGATGATAATCCAGAGATGGTATAGATATAGAGAATAAATAAAACATGACCACTATATGTTGTACTGCTGATACTATATATAGTATATAAGAGCGCATGTATAAACAATATATAGTGATAAAATCATGATGAAATTTTGGTTTCATTTAAACTGGCTCTCATAATGGGAGTCAGTTAATTAAAAGGAGAGAATTATGTACGAATTGAAAACAGGAACGTTATTCTTTCAAGATAAAAATAGCAACAATGTTCTTGCATTAAATAATGTAAATAAACTTGATCTAACTTCAAATGTAACTGAAGAAAAAGATATTCTTGGCAATGTAGAGAATATTAAAAGAGGCGAAACAACATTGTCGTTCACTAATATTACTAATAAAGAAGATCTGTTCAAAGCGTTAGGGGTTGATACATCTAATGTTCCAGACGCATACAGTATTCTACTTACAAAACCGATCCAGAGACGAAAACATAAGAAGAAAAGAATCAATAAAAAGTGGTTAAAGAAGTATGGATACAAATTGTTAGTAGACTTAAAAGATGATTGGAGAATAAAGTCGTATAAAGATGGAACGTATGAATTCGTAAAGGAGAATAATTATGGTGGAGCTTGACATTGATTTCAATGAATTGGAGCATATGGATTTAGAAGATGTTAAAAACATAATTGTTAAGTCTGATACTGAAGATTGGGAGAAAGAAGAAAATAGAACTATAAAAGTAGGAAACAAAGAATTTTTTCTCAATACGATTGATTCTAGTAATTGGCATTATGATAACAATTCTATCCATTTCAATAGATATGTTTGCAAATATCAATATAAAACCAATATCAATTTATTATGTTGTATAGATGAAAAAGGAAAACTTCATAAGTATGATGTGATTGTCACTCAAGATATAAAAATGCCAACTTCCTACTATTCAAACGAAGAGCCAATACAAATATTAAAGCTTAATCAGGTTGTACAGGTAACAATTCCTGCGAGAACTGTAGTTACCATTGACTAAAAGGAGAATAATTAATATGAGAATCATTAGCCAGGATAAAACAATAGACGTTCCTTATGATAATGTTGTGCTTACAATTGAGCCAACAAGTTTCAAAGGAAGTCAAGATGTAGATATCTATGCTAAATATTATGGCGAACGATACCACATGGCTACATATGGAAGTATGGATAGAGCTGTTAGTGTTGTGAAAGATATCTACAGTTCGTTTGATAATAAGAAATATTACACGATGTACACAATGTAATTAAATTGGCTATGTGGTGGTCAAATATTGCGCAGCTATTCACAGATAAGGAGAGAATAATAATTATGAGAAAGCAAACAGAAGATTATTTATCACTCAAGCCACTTGCAGAAAGATTCCAGGAAGCTGCAAATAGAATCACTGATGAAGAATTGGATTATATCATTCGATCAAAGATTAAAGAACAGATTGAGAAACAGATTGATTTTAGTTCTTTGGGAACAGTAATGGAAGAAGTAATTGAGAACTGGTTTGAGGATAATGAAAATTGTAACTTTGTTTTAGATACATTAAGGGAAAGTATAGAAAGGAGATTACATTGATGACCACAGAAGAAATGAATCAGAGAACATTGTTCCTCATTAAAAAAGATATTGAGAATATATTTTGTCTTATCAAAAGTCCGGAAGATTATGAAAAATATAGCTTTAACGCTTGGCAGGCTCTAGCTGAAATCAGTGGAATCCTTGTTGCATTGAATGAATTTGAAGAAGATAAAAAGAAAATTTCTTGCGAATCTGCAATTTTAGAAATTAAAAGTCAAACTATAGGAAAATTAGCCAATAACATTGCAGCTGCAATTAAACGTTATAATAGTATATTAAGTGTATCTGACAACAGAAGAATTGATGTATGCAAGACAATTGGTGATGATTATATCTATGAATTCGTGAGGTAATGAATTGTGAAATCAACAGAAGAAAAGATTGAAAATAGAATAAAAGATAACCCTTTCTTCCGATTTCTTGGGGAGGATAATGTAGAAGAATTAAAGAAAGGTATTGTTAATGTAATTATTGATCGTGTAAAAGATGATCTGGATGCGTCATATGAATATTTGCTTGATCCTGATGACATTACTGCAACGATTACAGATGATGTTATTGAAAGAGTTCAAGACAAAGTGCAAGAAAAACTTGAAAAGGTTTTAATGGAAAGAGCAATGAAAAAATTAGGATTATGTGATTAAGAATAAGAAAATAACAAAGACGTAAAGGAGAATGATTATGGATAATTTTGTTAAATTCAAACTGGAATTGCAGAAACATTTTGATGAAATGCAGAAAGAAGCAACACATTTATTTGAGGTAAACGTAGATAAAGATGAATTATGGAATACATATCTTGATAGTTTTCCTCTCGGAACAAACAATATTTTTAGAGAACGAAGAGAACACGATTGTAGCTGCTGTAGGCAGTTTATTAAAAACATTGGAAATGCTGTAGTGATTAAAGATAATCAGATTCATACAATTTGGGAACTTAATCTTGGAGATACTACTTATCAGCCGGTATGTGATGCACTTGATGCGTTTGTGAAATCTCACACTGTTGTAGATATTTATACGACAAGTTTTTCTAGAATTGGAACAGACCATAACTTTGAAGAAATTGACGGAAAATATCATAGTTGGGATCATTATCGTTGGGATCATTTCTTCTTGGAACTTCCTAGAAAATTTGTAAATACATCTAATAAATCAAATGAAGAATTGAAAGGACAATTTAGAGACACAAGAAACGTATTTAAGCGTTCACTTGATGAAATTACTATGGAAGCACTTGATACAATTCTTGAACTTATTAATTCTAATACTCTTTACAAAGGTGAAGAATGGAAAGCAGCACTTACAGAGTTTAAGAAGTACAAGAAAGAATATGAAAAATTGTCATCAGATGTAGAAAAAGAATTGTATGCATGGGAAAAATCTGTAACTGTAGGAATGGTTATTGGTAGAATTAGAAATCATTCTATTGGAACTCTTCTTATTAATGTGAGTGAAGGAATGGATCTTGACACAGCAGTTAAGAAATACGAACAGATTGTAGCACCTACTAATTATAAAAGAAGCAAACCAATCTACACAAAGGCAATGTTGGAAAAGGCTCAGAAGCAGATTGTTGAATTAGGTTATATGGATTCTTTATCAAGAAGATATGCAACACTTGATGATATTACAGTCAATGATATTTTGTTCAGCAATAGAGATTCAGCAAAGAGAATCAGTGGAGCAAACGATATTTTTGGAGAACTTGCGAAGAATGCAAGAGGTGGAAATGCAAAGAAATTTTCAAAAGTTGAAGAAGTGACTATTAATAGTTTTATCAATGATATTTTACCTACAGCAAATGAGGTTGAATTGTACTTAGAGAATAAACATTTGAGTAATTTAGTTTCTCTTATTGCTCCACAAAATATTGATTCTAAATCTATGTTTAAATGGGGAAATAATTTTAGTTGGGCTTATTCTGGAAATCTTACAGATTCAAGCATGAGAGATAGAGTTAAAGCTGCTGGTGGTAATGTAACAGGAGATTTGAGATTTAGTTTACAGTGGAATGAAAGTGGAGAAGATGATTGTGATTTGGATGCACATTGTAAAACTCCATGTACTGAAATTTATTATAGCCATAAAGTTGACAGAGACACAAATGGCAAACTTGATGTAGATATTATTCATCCTGGCAGAAATATAGCTGTAGAAAATATTGCATGGGTAAATAGAAATACAATGAAAAATGGAAAGTATCTGTTTTTTGTGCGTCAGTTTAGTGGTTCAGTCAAAAATGGTTTCAGAGCAGAGATTGAATTTGACGGACAGACTTATTCGTTTGATTATCCATATTCAATGAGAAGTGGAGAAGATGTAAATGTAGCAGAAGTAACTTATGAAAATGGAAAATTCACTATCAAAGAATTACTCCCATCAAATGTTTCATCAAAAGAAGTTTGGAATATAAAAACAAACGATTTTGTTCCAGTAAGTGTGATCTGTTACAGTCCTAATTATTGGGAGAATGTTAAAAATAAAACTGGACATAGACATGTATTCTTTATGCTCAAAAATTGCATTAATGATGAAAACCCGTCTGGAATGTTTAATGAGTTTTTAGTGCAAGATTTGTATGAGCATAGAAAAGTTATGGAAGCACTTAGTTCTAAAATGAGAGTAGAGGATTCAGATGACCAACTTTCAGGAGTTGGTTTTGCAACAGATAAAAGAGCTGAAGTAATCGTAAAAGTAATTGGTAATGTAGAAAGAGTTTTAAAAATTAAATTTTAAATGTAAAGGAGAATATTATCATGGAAGCAGGAAAATTATTTGAAACAGCAACTCGCAATAAAATGAGATTCCCATTTAGAGGAATGATTTCGGTAGAGGATCTTTGGGATTTATCTCTTACAAATCTTGATTCAGTGTTTAAAACATTGAATGCAGAAGCTAAAAAATCAGAAGAAGAAAGCCTTCTTGAAACAAAATCCAAAGAGAACGAAGAACTTTCTAATAAGATTGAAATTGTAAAATATATTGTAAATATTAAACTTGAAGAGAAGAAAACAAGAGAAAACGCTAGAAAAAATGCAGAGATGAAACAGCGACTTTTAGAGATTAAAGCAAAACGACAGGATGCAGCATTGGAGAACATGTCTGATGAAGATTTGGATAAAATGCTCGCTGAATTAAATTAATATGTCGGAGGCGGTTAGCTTCAAATCTAATCGTCTCCTAAAGAATGACATATAAAAAAGAAAAGGAGATAAGAATATAATGAACAATTTATTAAATGGAATGTTTGGAAAAGTTGGAAATGGAATGTGCAGACTGTCAATGAATGGCAACATTGCAGTAAAAACATCTAGTGGATACAAAACATACAATTTAAAGACCGGAAGACTCACAAATTGCGATAGCTTTGTATTTAACATTGGAGAGGAATTTTTCTTTGTGATTCCTACAAATAAAGTTTCAGAAGGAGACATTATCCTTGTAAATGGGAAACCAAAATGTGTTATTGAAGCAGAAAAGAATAAAATTACTGTGATAAATTACGAAGATTCCACAATTGACACAATTCTTCCTGAAAGACATGTGTTTATGGGTAATACATATTTCTATGGAAAGATTGTTTCAATGTTCGGAAATGACGCAGTAAAAGGTAAAAAAGGTAAAAACAATATCTTTAAATATATGATGCTTTCTCAGATGATGAATGGAAACGATAGCAATGCAATGGGTATGGCTAATTCAAACAATAATATGAGTGCAATGTTACCATTTATGATGATTGGCGGAAACATGGGCGACGAAGGAAAAGGTCTTATGGCAGATTATTTCTCGCAAAAACCGAATAGTATTGTTGTGTGTTCTAATGGTGGAGCGCAAAGAGGACATACTGTAGTTACCTCAACTGGAATCAGACATGTCTTTCATCATTTTGGATCTGGAACTTTTAATGGGGCAAGTACATATCTATCAGAGGATTTTATCTGCAATCCGATTATTTTCAGACAAGAATATAATGAACTAAAACATTTAGGATATTATCCGAACATCTATATAAATCAAAACTGTATGGTAACAACTCCATATGATATGATGGCTAATCAAATTATAGAAGAGAATCGTGGGAAGAATAAGCATGGGAGTTGTGGTCTTGGAATTTATGAGACAATCAAAAGATATAAAGCCGGAGTAACTACTTTGTATGTCTCCGATTATATCCGAGATTATTACTTAAAAATTTTCGATAGAGAAGGAATTGTTTTAACTAAGAAATGGGAAGATTTGTTCAATGATTCAGGAATTTACGATCATTATTTAGAAGATTGGGATTTTATGAACGAAGTAGCAACAACGATTTCTGATGAATGTTTTCTCAATGAGTACGAGAATATAGTATTTGAAGCTGCACAAGGTCTTTTACTTGATCAAAATAATCTGAAATATTATCCACATCTTACACCTTCTAACACAGGAATAAAAAATCCAAAGAAAATAATTGAAAATGTGAAATGGGACGATGATATTAACATTGAGACATGTTATGTGTCAAGAACATATTTAACAAGGCATGGAGCAGGACAATTTCCATCTGAATGTCGCAAGAATCGAATAAATAAGTCAATGTATGATAAGACAAATGTTCCGAATCCATTCCAGGACACATTAAGATACGGGACGCTTGATTTGAAAGATTTATATATTCGATGTGCTACGGATGTGATGAATTTTGGAGACAGGAAATCAATTGCTATAACACACTGTAATGAATACAAAATTGATGTTGATGAATTAGAAGATATCTTTGGAAGATGGAATATTTACTATTCTGACGGAGAAACGCATGATGATATAAAAGATGGAGATATATGGAATTAAATCTGGTGGTGTGTGGTCTACAATTCGCAAAGCACAGAAAGCAGGAAAGACAATTGTATATTGTCCTGTAGTGTACAAAAATAGAGAATAAATGAATATCGGAGGATAAAAATATGAAGTTATATGTGATGTCAGGAGCAGCTAATGGAACAGATAGTATCGATGGAATGTATTATCTTATAGCAGAAACAGGTGAATGCTTGGCAAGTCATCTTTGTTCCTGTAAATATTTTGCAAAAAGCGATTTATACGAAAGAAGACCAGAAAGAATTGAAGAATTTACAAAAAGATTTGGTGACATCGAAGTGTTATATCTTGGAGAAGATGATATGACGGTTGATAAACTTATGGATCTTAATAAAAAATGGGCTATAGAAAACGGTCTTTGTGAAGAAGATGGAGAATAACAATTATGAAAAACGAAGAAATCATTGATTATCTAATGTCAACTGGACTGTATGAAAATACAGACGTTGATATGTTTTATGAAAAGAAAATGCTTGACGAAAATAAAACAGTACCGATTAGAGATCTTGTAGAAAGATTTGTTGGCGTAGATAAAGAATTTCATGGAGAACCTTGGAACATCAGACAAATTCTAACGAACATAGATATGATTATTTCGGTAGAAGATAGAAATTAAACAGATGAAAGCCGTGTTTCATTAGTGGAGGTGATAGGCGTGGATCAGCTAAATAAAATAGATTACATGATTAAGTCATTATATCTTGCGAAAGATGAGATTAAGTATGCACAAGAATATAACTTGCGAAAAGAAAATGATAAAACAATGGGACGTGATTTCTATTCAAGTTATGTGGATAATCATAGAACTCCGAATGGAACTATTATCAGAGAGTCATTGAGAATGGTATCAAGACTTGCTGCGCAGGTTGCAAATGAATGTATATTAACTAACTATTGTGATGAAGTATTTAGAGAGGATTGTAAAGTATGAGCAAGTCAGTATTAGTTATGGACACGCCAGAAACATGTTTGGACTGCATGTTTTGTTTCGAGCATGATGAGGGTATTGCCGCTCATTGTTTGGTTGTGTCTGACGAAAATGATAAAGATTTATTCAGAGATATTCAGTGTGATGGCGGTTATTGTCAAAACAAACCGGAATGGTGTCCATTAAAAGAACTGCTAGAAGAAGAACATAATGAATATTATTTGGACGAATACTGTGACGGTTATGACGATGGTTGGAATGCATTTAGAGGAAGAATTTTAGGAGAAAACAAAGATGTATAGATATATTGCAGATTTACATATTGGCTGCACAAACTCTTTTGAACATCGCACTTTAGATCATGATGAAATTCTTGTGAAGAACTGGAATTCAGTTGTTCATAATAACGACACAACATTTATTCTTGGAGATATTGGGAGACTTGGAAGCAATAAGGACAATGAATATGTATGTTCTGTAATTTCAAGACTCAAATCAAGAAAAATTTTAATAGTGGGGAACCATGACGAATCCGGTTTGAAAGATTATAGGGTAAAACAGTTATTTGATTCAGTTGTTGATTATTTTGAACTTACGGATAGTCATAAAGGAATTAATCAGAAGATTGTTCTTTCACATTATCCTATCTTTTCGTGGAATGGTTGTTATAAAGATACAGTTCTTCTCTATGGTCACACACATGGTAATTTCGATGATGACATCTATCAGGAATCTCTGGAAAAGCTCAGATATAAAGTAAGACAATTGAATATAGAGAATAAAGAAGTGAAGAAATTCAAGAATCTTCCTTATGCTTATAATGTCGGTGCGATGATGGATTGGATCAATTATTGTCCTAGAACATGGGAAGAGATTAAGGATATTATGTTTTTGAGATAGATGTATATTATAAGGAAAATAATAAATGAATATAGAAAGACATTTTAATAATAGTAAGAAATACTATCACGAATACCTAACAGTAACAGGTTTATTGCACTTTGATGATAAAAGTGTGTTTTGTGGACAACCTTGGATATTACTACAGGCATATAAAGAACCTTTTGCAAGTTATATTAATAAATATGAAATTGATGTAACCATATGTGATTATGACGATTACGATATAGGATATGCATATAGACCTAAGACAGAGGAAGAATTTTTTAATGTACTGCATGAACTAATTAATTGGATTAATGATTTGGAGCGTGGTGTGGCTTCATATTGGGATTATATTAGAGATATTAAAGGATTCTTTCCTGAATGTGGATGTAAAAAGAAGGAGTGATAAAGTGGAGATCAAAGAAACAATTAGTCTTCTTAAGGGTATTCAAAGTCCTTTGCAAGATTATGCAGAATTGATTGACGCACCGTATTGGGCTTATGGAAAACAGTATGTTTATCCAGATCCTGAAGATTATGCGATTGAAGAAGCAATTTCTGCGTTAGAAAAAGAAGAACGATATAAATGGCATGATTTAAAAAACAACCCAAACAATTTGCCGGAAATATTTATAGACTATGAAGTTGAGCATGGCAAATTCTCAGATAAACTTCTGGTGAAAACAGATAAATATGACACATTAATGGTTGCTTATATGAATTTAAGCACAGGTGAATGGTTTAATCCATTAAATGAAGATGAACCCTTTTACGCAGAATATGGGAATGTAGTTAAGTGGAAGTATATTGATTATGAATAAGGTGGTAATAATGGGAAATCCTAAATGGTCTTATGATGACATGGTGAGAGAAGCAGATAGAATTATTACAGAAAGTATGAAAGTAGATGCAGATACTCCAGTGGAAGAATTGGAATTAAGATTAAAAGCTTGCGATCACGACAATAACTTCTATTTCAATTGTGGAATTGCAGCATCAAGCGTAGCAAATGATATTTGTATGAATGGTAGTTGCGATGAAATGAATGCAATGATTGGTGGCTTAAGTATGTTTGCGGATTTAATCGGATTGGAAGATGAATGAAAACAATATTTCAAATGGAGAATAAATAGAATGAACAAAAGACAGAAAAAGAAGTTTATTAAGAAGAACATGATTAAGCTGAGAAAGATTCATCCAGATAAAGGCGATATAGTTGTTCTTCAGTTTGATCCTGGCAATGAATATATAAATATTGGTACTGTTTTTGAATTCTATAAGGCATGGGATGGTGCTGGGATTTTTGATAACTGTGGAACTGCTATTGTTCCATGCAATGTAAAAGTTTTGAGCAAAGAAGCTGCACAGAAATATTGCGATGCTTTGCAGAGAGCAATTGATAAGATGGAGGAGTAGAAAATGATTAAAAAATATTGTGATATTTGTGGCAAAGAAGCTTCAACAAATAAATATTGTCTTCCTGTTAAGAAAGATACTTATGCAAGAGACAGATACGGCAACCCTCTAATTAAAACAAAAACTATAGGTTCTGAGGAGAAAGATGTGTGTCTAAATTGTGCAAGAAAAATACAGTTTCTAATTGGTTGCGTTTTACCAATGATGGACGAGGATACTTCAATTATATTTGAATCACCGAAATCAGGTAAATCGTTTCGCATTGAACATATAGGGGTTTAATTATGGTCAAAATTATTGAAAAAGGAACAAGACATAAAATACGCTGTAAAGATTGTGGATGTTTGTTTTCTTTTGACGATGAAGATATGAATATTCGTACTGGAATTGGTATATGCGGAATGGAAATACGTGAGAAGCATTATAAAACTATCGTTTGTCCACAGTGCAATAATGAAATTGTGTTAGATTCTGATAATTAGTGATTGAAAGTTTTGTTTCATTTGGAAGGAGGATATTAATGGGATTAGGCTTTAGATGGTTTAAGGATTATAAAATATTAAGAGAATCGTATTTAGTGTTTGGATCTTGTTATTATGACGAATTCTCAATTGATTTTATTGATTCGGATGAAACATCTCATAGTTATTATAATGTAGGTCTTGTATGTGATTTATTTGAAAATACTACAGGTGTTTCATTTCCGAAATTGCCAAACGAAGAATGGATTGATTCAAAAGACTATAAGCTTAATTTGATTAAACCATCAGACATATCAACGTATTGTGAAATGATTTTGAATGGGACAGAAGTGGATAATATTGATATGAGAAGCAGGTTTGAGTGGTTCAAAAACCTGTCAGATGATGGATATTATATTGCTTATGATTATAATTAACTACTAAACGAGGTGAAATTATGTATAAGAATTGCTGTAGAAAATGTGGAAGCACATCATTACATACAGAAGTAAAAGGTAATAACACAGGGTTATATTGTGATGATTGTGGAGCATGGCAACGTTGGCTTGGGAAGGATGAATTAAGAGCATTTGAGTATTCGATGAGAGAAGCAATAAAAGAAGAAAAAGATTCTGTAAATAGATACGTTGGAAGCATTTCTAAATCAACAGGTTTAAATATCTACGATAAAGAAGATGATGTCGCAAAAATTTTTAAACCAAAAACAATTGCAAGAATTAAATTATGTGGCGGAGCAATAACTTTTACTGTCACGGATTATACGTCATGGGAAAAACCAACGGAAGAACAAGTTAAGAATCTGCATGATATGTTATGTATTGATGTTGAGACTTTGGAGGATGGAGAATAAGTATTATGTACAGGTGTAACATGGGATACGAACTTCAAGATAATTTAGTCCCACCAGATAGATGTAACTCTGACGGTCATCCAGATTCTTGTAAAGATTGTCGGAATTATAATACGGAATACGATTTAGTAGAACGGGCTATTGAATCTGCTAAATGTAGGATATATCGGTTAAAAGCCAATTCCGGCAGTACAGAAGCGCATCAAAAGAAAGCAAAAAATCAGCAGGAATTGATGGAAATAACAATTAAGGCATTGGAGTTTTATAGAGATGAGTACGAACAATATTAAGAAAGATTCGAGAGGACTTAGAGCAGAATTAAAAGTTTATGATGATTTCATAGCTGATAAAGAAGAGTTCAATAAAGTTATAGAAGCATTTGCGAATATACCTGAGAAGTATATTGTGCCATATAATACGTTGTTATACGCAAGTTCTGCATGGAAAGTAGGTGAAGAGTAAATGGAAGTATTGGCAAACACAGAATATCAAGATGTCTACAGAATTGTAGATGGTGTGCTGCTTATTGTAAATAAATTTAAAAGAATAATCTATGATGAAGATAAATATTTCAGAGTATCTTTTAGCGAATCCAAGGTCAAATCATACAATAAAGGTTGTCAAAAATGGTTAAAGGTTCTTAAAGAGGACTATCATGATGAGTATTCTAATATATCAGTTCCAAAGGGTACAGTCCTGTATCAAGATTATCCAGTAAAATTATCAAATATATATAAATATGAAGTAAAAACAACTGGTACTTCTTTTAGCGGTAATTATTCAACAGTAAAAAGTATCATTAATGATATTCGTGAAGTCATGGATGATAACTGAATCAAAGATGTTGCATGTTATACCAATACAAAGGAGGGTGAAAACAATGTCTAATTTGTATGTATACCTAATTCGTTCAAGAAATAAAGACAATAAGGATCTACCTAACTTCAAGGAACGTGAAAAGACTATCTTAGAATACAAAGAAAATGAAGATAGAGTAATCAAAGAATTTCACAAGTTTGCAGCAGATGGAGTTCTTGGCGAACAGACAAGATTGTATCGATCTGTAAATTTTAGGAATGAAGAAAAGATAAGGGAAGAACTTATTATTAGATTGCTTAGAGATAAACCAAGTATGACAAAGCTGAATCGTACATTAGCTTCAGTTGCACAGCAAGCAGAAAACAAAGCTGAGAGCAAGTGGTTGTTTGATTTTGATGTAGATGACAAGTCGTTAATGTATGATTTTGTCCATGATGTAATTATATTTTCTGGTATTCCATTATCAGATATACAAGCATATAAAACTCCGCATGGTTATGCAATAGTAGTTCCACATGGTTTTAATACAAGAGAGCTTATTGAAAAGTGGAAAGATTATGACATTACATTGAAGAGGGATGAATTGTTATTTTTGGATATGATTACAAAGGAGTGAAGCAAGTTGACGTTTGAAGAAAGAATACGTGAATATTGTCTACGATCAGATGTAGTGTATGAAAGAATCCTTTCATCTCCAGGTGAGAAAGACGTGTACATTTTATATCCATTAAAATTGAAAGATGAGCAGATCCTTAAAGATAACATTCCAAAGATGTTAAAGGTGATAAAGAAATACATAAGCGAATCTGAATTATATGGATATTATATGAGTAGAGTTGACAAACTTCATTTTGACTCACAGAAAATAGCCATGATAAATGAAGCGCATAGTCATCAAGAAAAAGCAGATGAACTGGCAGAAATTATGAATGAAGGGATCAGTCCTTATGCTTGGTATTATCATGATGCCATGCAGTATGGATATGTTGTTTATTTGGATAAGATTTAAGGAGTTTTAATACGTGAGGTGATGTTTAAATGGGTTATTGCTTTACTTTGTATACACCAGATATGAAAGAACAGGATAGTGGCAAATTTGTATCATGTGAAAGACTGTTGTTTTATAACAATGTGCCATTCACTATCAATATCATTGGATATTACGAACAATATATTGGTGAAAAATATTTAGATATTTACAACAGTGTTTGCGTCTTGAATGAAGACCAATGCAAAGAAGCAGATGAGTATACAGAATCGACATTCTTTACAGATTTTATTAAAAAGCATAATTGCAATGGAATGTTTATACGGATAACATAAAAGATTCTGAGTGGAGAATAAGGTGGTAATGTAATAATGGCAGAAGTGACAAGGTTATGTCCTGTATGTAGGACAATTATGAAATCAGCAGCTTATAAAGTTGGAAAACAAGATGGTACTGAAAGATTAGAAAATAAGATTTTTACACCTGATGGCGTTGGCATTATTGGAAAACTTTTAGTATGTCCGAAATGTGGAAATTTAGCGGTGGTGAAGTAATTATGGAGAAAGTAATTAAATACAAATGCTCTGAATGTGGAGAATTATTTGACACACCTGAAATGGCATTAGCACATGAAATAAGACACGAAAGAATTGAAAAAGCCAATGAAATGCTTAACGAAGGATACACATTAAAACAAATAAATGATGAGTGTGAGATTTGGGCTTACGTACCAGAACATTTAGAGAATATAAATAAGGACAACTGTTTCAGAATAAGTTATTGGCAATGTTGTGACAAGCCAGCTTATCAAATTATTCGTATTTATTTCGATGGATATGTAAACGTAAGAGGATGTGGTTCGTGGAGTGGATATTATGGTAATCGCCTTAGAATAGATAGTCGCGATTTGAGAGATCCGAGACCGAAAGAAGAGTTGTTTGTAGATCCAAGGTATGAAGAATTGTATGGATTTTAGGAGGAAATAGTTATGGAATTAGTTAATATAAATTTATTCGCTGAAGGATATTATTCAGGAGGAACATATGAAGATAATATTTGGATCAAAAAATCTTCATATGAAAAATTAATGGATATATTCCCAGAAGAAATATCATGTGGTGAATTAGATGGGAAACACAGTGAAGTAATGGGAGAAGTTGATGTACAAGATTATTCCTATACAGATGAATATTACGCAAAGAATGCAGATATTGCGCACGATGGAGATTATCTTGAATGGTCTTTACGTGATTTGTACGAATCAAATGGACTTGATTGGGTTGAAGAACAGAATGAAATCAACGAATATTTAAGTCATCTTGATTTATATGAAGAAGTAACTGTGTCAGTTCCGCATAGTAAAGTTAAAGAACTGATGAAGTTTGTTGAAAACTTATAATTTGAAATTTTTCTTTCATTCGGTAGTCATGAATGCTGCGTGAAAGAAGCAGATAATTAACTACATATGAAAGGAAATAAGAGTAATTCTAGATAATATGCTTGTACAAGCCTTGAAAAATAAGGCAATTTGAGCAATACAAATGAAAGAAAAACTTCCAATGATGGACTTAGAGTATTAAGTCTTTGCGGAGGAGTAGAAACTGGGTTATATGCTTTACAAAAGTTAGGTATTCCAGTGAAAGAGTATCATACATATGAGATTCTGCCTGAAGCTATAGCAGTTTCTCAGCAACATTTTCCGTTTGTGGTACATCATGGTGATTTATATGAAGCGGATTTTAATCAATTTAAAGGATTTGATTTGTTATTGGTATCGACTTGCTGCCAAAGTTTGAGCAGGGTTAGAATCGAAAACAAACAAGTCAACAACGGTCTTGAAGGAAAATCTGGTATTTTCTTTAAGGCTATCGAATGTCTTAAGGCAATTCAGCCTAAATATTTCATGTTTGAAAATGTAATACCGAGTAGAGAAGAGGATTTAAATACAATGACAGAATGTATTGGCGTTGATCCTTTACTTGTTGACTCTGCAATTTTTAGCGCACAGTCGAGAGAAAGATATTATTGGACAAACATTTCACTTGGTGAATTGCCTGAAGAATCTCCATTAGTTTTACAAGATATGATGGAGAATAATGTAAATGAGAAATATTTCTATAAAAAAGATTTTGAAATCATTGATATGAACAAACGTGTTTGTGCAGAATTGAAGGTTAATACTATGGAGATGAATAGACGTATTTATAATCCAAAATTCAAATGTTGCACATTAACTTGCGTGAATGGTGGATATCATGAAAAGAAAGTCATGGATCATGGCAGACCACGAAAATTAACACCTATTGAATATGAAAGATTACAGGGATTACCGGACGAATATACAGATGTAATGCTTAATGGAAGAAAAATAAGTGATACGAAAAGATATTCAATGATGGGTAATGGTTGGAATGAACCGACAGTAGAGTGGATATTAAGTTGGTTGAAAAAATAGTGAAGAAATTATGCTTTTATCAGTATTCATAAAAATCCCTTATTTATAGGGGATTGCGCAATCTCTTTATTCTAGAATTTACCTGTTTTCACCTTTCTTAATTTTAAAAACTCCTCGCTTTCAAGGCATTTGCAACTACCATGTGAAAGCATAA
>OIYR01000159.1_pt1 | contig 38532 bp, 38 predicted proteins | sample 1588221 | NCBI WGS metagenome assembly OIYR01 (sample SAMN03283292) | human gut metagenome | biome: human-associated habitat; material: feces | host: Homo sapiens | place: Peru | collected 2012
ACTTGCAAGCCATCCTTGGTTTCATATTAAGGCGTTAGCTGCGTCCGCTTCATCAGCAGGACATACATATAAAGAGGCTTTAAATGGACGCTGGGCTATGGAAGGAGAAATTCCTTCATCTGTTAAGGATATGATTGTACTTGATGCCACAAATGATGCTAAAAGGATTGCTCAAGAGGTTGATTTTGTTTTCTGCGCAGTAAATATGAAAAAGGATGAAATTAAGGCCTTAGAGGAAATGTATGCTAAGCTTGAATGCCCTGTTGTATCAAATAATAGTGCACATCGTAAAACACCTGATGTACCAATGATTATTCCTGAGGTTAATAGTGATCACTTAAGGATAATTGATGCTCAAAAAAAGCGTTTAGGAACTAAGCGTGGCTTTATTGCGGTTAAGTCTAATTGCTCTTTACAAAGCTATGTGCCTGCTCTTGCACCACTATATGATTTAGGAATTACTGATGTTGCATGTACTACTTATCAAGCTATTTCTGGTGCTGGCAAAACATTTAAAACCTTCCCTGATATTGTAGATAACTGCATTCCTTTTATTTCAGGTGAGGAGGAAAAATCAGAAGAAGAGCCACTTAAGATTTTTGGTCATATTGAAAATGATAAAATTGTTAATGCTACCACTCCTAATATTACAGCTCAATGTGTAAGAGTATCTGTATCTGATGGACATTTAGCTTGTGTATTTGTTAAATTTAAAAATAAGCCATCTAAAGAAGAAATCTTAAAAAGATGGAAGGAATATAAGGGCGAGCCTCAAGCATTAGAGCTTCCTTCTGCACCGAAGCAATTTTTAACTTATTTTTCTGAAGATAACCGTCCTCAAACAAAGCTTGATCGTATGCTTGAAAATGGTATGGGTATTTCTTTAGGAAGACTTAGAGATGATAAAATTTTTGATTATAAGTTTGTTGGTCTTTCACATAATACATTAAGAGGTGCTGCAGGTGGAGCTGTTCTTTGTGCAGAGCTTCTTAAGGCTAAGGGATTCATTACTAAGAAGTAATGATTAAATATGTTCTTTCCTGCTTTTTCAGGTTAGATAGACACATGGAGTGCCCATCTGGTGTAATGCCAGGTGGGCATTCTGCTTTTTATCTTGTTTTTTTATGTGAAATAAGTTAAAATTAAAAGACGATTTAACGCAACGTGGAGGGTAGGATACATATCATGGAAAATAATCATTTTTACGCAATGTTATCCCGAATGAAATACATCAACAGATGGGGACTTATGCGTAATACGAGAGTAGAAAATATCAGTGAGCATAGTCTTGAGGTGGCATTTGTGGCACATGCACTTGGTGTAATTAATAATGAAGTGTTTGGTGGCTCTCTTCCAGCAGAGAGACTTGCAATTCTTGGTATGTATCATGATGTGACAGAGATTATAACAGGAGATATGCCAACACCTGTAAAGTATTACAGCCCGGTTATCCGCAATGCATACGCAGAGGTTGAAAATGTCGCAAAGGATGAGATGCTTTCAGGACTTCCTGAGATGATGAGAAAGCATTATAACAGTGTGCTTCTTGAGACAGAAGAGGAAGAGCAGTTATGGATATATGTCAAAGCTGCGGATAAGATGTCAGCGTTGATAAAATGTATAGAGGAACAGCAGATGGGCAATCAGGATTTTGCTGATGCGGCGGCGACTATAGAAAAAGCACTTGTAGATATGAAGCTGAAAGAGGTTGATTATTTTATGAAAGAATTTCTTCCAGCATATAAGCTTACATTGGATAAATCGGGAAAGGAAGTATAGAAGATGTTCTTGGGGAGAAGTGAAGAGACAGAGAAGCTTACTAAATATTATGAATCGGGAAAAAGTTCTCTTGTAGTTGTATATGGACGTACTGGAATAGGAAAGACATCATTTATCAAGAATTTTGCCAGGGATAAAGAATATTTCTATTATTGTGCTGCACAGGCGTCTGATAAGCACCAGATAAGCATGCTCACTGAAAGCATAAAAAGACAGGTCGGATTCTATTCTGTTGATGATCAGGATGGCAGGGATTTAACAGACACAGATGTGCTTCTTGCACTTATGAATAAGATTGAGAGCGATACCAAGCTTGTTATTATAGATGAGTTCCAGAATATTATTAAACAGAATAAAGGATTCATGGATTCTATAGTAAAGCTGGTTAACGGAAGCCTTTTTGATGCCAATGTGTGTGTTGTGCTTTTAAGCTCATCTATAAGCTGGATAGAGAACAGCCTTGTATCCTCTATAGGAGCGGCAGCTTTAAAGATATCAGAATTTATCAAGTTAAAGGAGCTTTCTTTCGTTGATACAGTAAGAATGTTCCCATCGTATTCTGTGCCTGACAGCATGATGATATATGCGATAACAGGCGGCGTTCCATCTTATATGGCAGGACTTTCAGATAAGCTGTCAGTGAAGGAAAATATATGTAAGAATATTCTCAATCCTGATTCGTATTTAAGAAGAGAGGGCGGTGATTATATCAAGGAAGAATTAAGAGAGACCTCCCTTTATAATACCATTATCAAGTTTATTGCAGACGGTGCTAATAAGCTTAATCAATTACATAATCTCACAGGTTTTGGAAGAGATAAGATAAGCGTGTATTTAAAGAATCTTGCTGAACGTGAGATTGTTGAAAAGGTATTCTCGTATGAGAGTGATGGAAGAGAATATACAAGAAAAGGTCTTTACAGAATCAAATCAGGATTTACTGAATTCTGGTTTAGATACATATATGGCAATGAATCTATGATTGAGACAATGTCAGAGGAAGATTTCTATGATGAATATATAAAGCCTACATTGAATGAATTTGCACTTGAAGCATTTATTAAGGTAGGAACAGAATTCGTATCAATTATGGATTCTATGGGCAAGCTGCCAGTTAAGATTGAAAGAACCGGACGCTGGTGGGGAAAGAATGGCAATATAGATATAATCGGTGTAAGCCATGAGCAGCAGTATGTTATAGGCAAATGCAACTGGCTGGATGATACATTTAAGTTCTCAGATTTTGAGGAGCTTATGTATAATGTAGGGCTTGCCGGGATAGGGAAGGATTACATATATCTGTTCTCAAAGAATGATTTTGATGATGAATTAAAAGAATTTGCCAGTGAGAATAAGAATGTTAATCTTATAAGCCTGAATGACTTGTAGTATTAGGAAAGAAAAGGTTAGATATGGGAAAATCAGTGTTCATAGCAGAGAAACCGTCTGTTGCGGAAGAGTTCGGTAAAGCTCTGCATGAGAATTTCAAGAACCGTAAATCAGACGGATATCTTGAGTCAGATAATTATATTGTGACATGGTGCGTAGGACATCTGGTTACAATGTGTTACCCGGATAAATATGACCCTGCACTTAAATCATGGCGTTTAGATACACTTCCGTTCATACCTAAGGAATTCATGTATGAGGTTATTCCAAGTGTTGAAAAGCAGTTTAATATAGTTAAGAATATATTAAACAGGGAAGATGTTGAGACTATATATGTCTGTACCGATTCCGGACGAGAGGGAGAATATATATATCGTCTGGTAAGGCAGATGGCAGGAGTTAAGAATAAGAAAGAAAAGCGTGTGTGGATTGATTCACAGACAGAAGAAGAGATACTCCGAGGCATTAAGACAGCTAAAGATATATCTGAATATAATAATTTAAGTGATGCGGCATATCTTAGGGCAAAAGAGGATTACCTCATGGGAATTAATTTCTCGCGTGTCCTTACCCTTAAATATGGCAGAAATATATCGTCATATCTAAAGACTGACAGGACTGTCATATCGGTGGGAAGAGTTATGACGTGCGTTCTTGGAATGATTGTAAGAAGAGAGCGTGAGATAAGAGCGTTTGTAAAGACTCCTTTTTTCAGGGTTATAAGTAAGACACAGCTTGCAGACAACAGCTTTGATGCAGAATGGAAAGCAGTTGAGGGCAGCCGGTATTATAATACGCCATATCTTTATAAGGATAACGGATTCAAGGAGCGTATCAAAGCCCAGGAGCTTATAGATGCGTTGTCAGATCCTATGCCGGCATCGGGCAAGGTTGTCCAGATTGAGAGAAAGAAGGAAGTTAAGAATCCACCACTTCTCTATAATCTTGCCGAACTTCAGAATGAGTGTTCCAAGCTGTTTAAAATAAGTCCTGACCAGACACTTGCTGTCGTACAGGAATTATACGAGAAGAAGCTTGTAACTTATCCAAGAACTGATGCGAGAGTTTTATCGACAGCGATAAGCAAAGAGATTCATAAGAACATAGGCGGTCTTAGGAATTTTGCGCCTGTAAAGGAATATGCAGAGCATATACTTAATGAGAAAAGTTACACTGGTATTGCCAGGAGCAGATATTGTGATGATAAAAAGATTACAGACCATTATGCCATAATACCTACAGGACAGGGATTCGGGGCACTTAAAGGATTGTCGCAGACTGCAATGCGTGTGTATGAGGTCATTGCAAGAAGATTTTTAAGTATATTTTATCCAGCGGCGGAATATACGAAAGCATCTGTCACAATGGATGTGAATAAGGAGTGCTTCAATGCATCATTTAAGGTGTTAGCCAAAGAAGGATATCTTGCTGTTGCAAGGAATTCATTTGCAAAGCAGCAGGATGGAGATGGCAATGATACAGCAATGTTTGAGGCATTAAAAAATGTCAAGAAAAATGATATACTTAATATAACTGAGTTCTCAATCAAGGAAGGAGAGACTTCTCCACCTAAAAGATATAATTCTGGTTCAATTATCCTTGCTATGGAGAATGCCGGACAGCTTATTGAGGATGAAGACCTGCGTGCACAGATAAAAGGTAGTGGAATTGGAACAAGTGCTACAAGAGCTGAGATATTAAAAAAGCTTAATACAATAGGCTATATAGCGACTAATGCCAAGACACAGATTATAACTCCGACAAAGCTTGGTGAGATAGTATATGATGTTGTTGACAATTCTATAAGACAGCTTCTTAACCCGGAGCTTACAGCAAGCTGGGAAAAGGGATTGACTTATGTCGCTAATGGTGAGATAACATCTGATGAATATCTTAATAAGCTTGAAGGATTTGTTACAAGGAGAACGCAGGCTGTAAAGATTTTAAATAATCAGGTACAGCTTATGAGATTATTTAACGAATTTTCTAAGAATTACTAATTAACAATACATTTATATTAATGATGGAAAGGATAGAATATGTGCGGAATAGTTGGTTATATAGGAGACAGAGACTGTACTAATGTGTTAGTTGACTCTCTTGAAAAGCTTGAGTACAGAGGATATGATTCAGCAGGAATTGCTGTGCTTGAGAATGGAACGATCAAGGTAAGCAAGTGCAAGGGAAGACTTGCTAATCTAAGAGACAAGATGGAACATGAAGGTAAGCCAAAGGGAAATGTAGGAATCGGACATACAAGATGGGCTACACATGGAGAACCATCTGATATTAATTCACACCCACATGGCAATAAGAGAATTACTATAGTTCACAATGGTATTATTGAGAATTACCGTGAAATCAAGGAATTCCTTACAACGGAAGGATACAGCTTTGTGAGTGAGACAGATACAGAGACTGTTGCCAAGCTTATTGACTATTATTACAGCGGAGACCCACTTGATGCAATTATCAAGGTTCTCTCAGAGATAAGAGGCTCATACGCATTAGGCATCATGTTCAGGGATTTTCCTGACAGAATCTACGCAGTAAGAAAAGACAGTCCTCTTATAGTTGGTAAGGGTGATGGTGAAAACTTTATTGCATCGGATGTTCCAGCAATTATGAAATATACAAGGGAGTATTATCTTCTTGAAGAAAATGAGATTGCTGAATTAAAGAAAGACCATGTTGATTTCTTTGACCTTCACAAGGAGAGAATCCACAAGGAAGTCAACACTGCTGACTGGGATGTTGATGCTGCTGAAAAGGGCGGCTACGAGCATTTCATGTTAAAGGAGATACATGAGCAGCCAGTTGCTGTAAGAACAACTATAACACCTAGAATTATAGATGGCATGCCTGATTTTACAGCAGAGGGCTTTGATATTGAGAAGTTAAAAAAATATGAGAAGATATTTATCGTTGCGTGTGGTACTGCAATGCATGCTGGAATGGTAGGAAAATATGTTATCGAGAAGCTTGCTCGTAAGCCTGTAATCGTGGATATTGCATCTGAGTTCAGATACCGTGACCCGCTTATAGGTGAGAATAATCTTATGATTGTAATATCACAGTCAGGTGAGACAGCAGACACTAAGGCTGCCATGGAGCTTGCCAAGGAGCGTGGAGCAGATACAATGGCGATTGTCAATGTAAAGGGTTCATCAATTGCGAGAGAAGCAGATATGGTTGTGTATACACATGCAGGCCCAGAGATATCTGTTGCCTCAACTAAGGCATATATGGTTCAGATATCAGTTATGTATCTTCTTGCATTTATGTTAGCTTACGCTAATGGAAAGATAACTAAGGAAGAATGTGAAAGACTCACAGCAGAGCTTTCTAATATGCCTAAGATAATAGAGGATACACTCGGACAGGAGAAGCAGTGCCAGTTCGTTGCATCTAAGCTTCTTAATGCAGACAGCCTTCTTTATATAGGAAGAGGACTTGATTATGCACTTAGTATGGAAGGTTCTCTTAAGTTAAAGGAGATTTCATACATTCATTCTGAGTCATATGCGGCTGGTGAGTTAAAGCATGGAACAATATCTCTTATTACTAAGGGAATGCCAGTTATTGCAGTTGCAACACAGAGTAACCTTCTTGAAAAGACGATAAGCAACATTAAGGAAGTCAAAGCAAGAGGCGCAATGGTTATTCTTGTATGCGGTGCTGATGTTGTTGTTGAGGAAGGTGTGTGTGATTATCTTATAAGACTTCCGGAGGCAGAGGAGCTTCTTATGCCTATGGTTGCGGCTGTACCATTACAGTTGATTGCATATTATACTGCGGTGTTGAAAGGTAATGATGTTGATAAGCCTCGTAATCTGGCAAAGTCAGTTACGGTTGAGTAAGGAGTGGCGAGGGGCGTGCGGAGGATTAATAATACCAACGAAGGCACGCTCTCGCTACGCGTCGCTCGCAGCGGTACTAAGCGACCAAAATACGGTCGCTAAGTGCCGGCGGCTCCACAGTACCTTCTTATGGTATTATCAATCCTCCGCACTTACGCTACTGGCAAGGCGTAGATGATTGTGATTACGGGGGCGCCGCTAAAGGGCGCATGACAGGGCGTATGTGTGTTTATTGAAGGATAGAATTTTTAATTGATTGTTAGATATATGGAATTATGGATTGTTTTTTTATGGGAGAAATAGGATGGAGAATGTAGAGATTAAGGATTTATTTAATCTGGATGAGACTATTGCCAGGGATTTGTTTGATGGGGTGACTTATCCGTGGGAGGTACTTCCTAAGATTGGGGAGTTTATTGTTAAGCTGGGTGAGACACTTTCTTTGGATGAATATGATAAGCGTGGGGATAATGTCTGGATTGCTAAGGATGCCAAGGTGTTTGAAAGTGCTTATATTAACGGACCTTGTATTATTGGAAAAGGGGCTGAGGTAAGACATTGTGCATTTATAAGAGGCAATGCTATAGTTGGCGAAGGAGCTGTTGTGGGTAATTCTACGGAGCTTAAAAATGTTGTCCTTTTTAATAAGGTTCAGGTTCCACATTATAATTATGTCGGTGATTCTATATTAGGGTTTAAGGCACATATGGGAGCCGGCTCAATTACATCTAATGTTAAGTCTGATAAGAAACTTGTTGTTATTAAAGATGGCAAAGATACTATTGAGACAGGACTTAAAAAGGTCGGAGCTTTTCTTGGTGATAATGTTGAAGTTGGATGCGGAAGCGTCCTTAACCCGGGAACAGTTATAGGACGAGAGAGTAACATATATCCATTGTCAAGTGTACGTGGCGTAGTTGCAGCTGGCAGTATATATAAGAATAAGGGTGAAGTGGTTCTAAAAAATGTGTAAAGGTTGTTGACTTGCAGGGAAGTTTGTGAGAAAATTACCAAAGTGCAAGTCTGCCTATATATCTGTGTGGGCAGCAGCTACTTTAAGAACCTCTACAATACGAAAGGAGTACAGAGATGATTTATACACGAGAAGTAGAAAACATGTGCCCAGTGGCACAGGGCGTTCATCATGGCGCAGCTCCAGTTCCTACAGAAGGAAAATGGGTACAGAATAAGGAAGTAAAGGATATTTCTGGATTTACACACGGTGTTGGCTGGTGTGCACCACAGCAGGGAGCCTGTAAGTTAACACTTAATGTTAAGGAAGGTATTATTCAGGAAGCATTAGTAGAGACAATTGGTTGTTCAGGCATGACACACTCAGCAGCTATGGCAGCAGAGATTTTACCTGGATTAACTGTTATGGAAGCATTAAATACAGACTTAGTATGCGATGCTATTAATACAGCAATGAGAGAACTCTTCTTACAGATTGTATACGGCAGAACACAGAGCGCATTCTCAGAAGGCGGTCTTGCAGTTGGTGCTGGTCTTGAAGATTTAGGTAAGGGACTTCGTTCTCAGGTTGGTACTATGTATGGTACTCTTGCAAAGGGACCTCGTTATCTTGAGATGGCAGAGGGTTATGTTACAGGTATCGCTCTTGATAAGGATGACCAGATTATCGGATATAAGTTCGTTAACCTTGGTAAGATGACAGACTTCATCAAGAAGGGTGATGATCCAACAACAGCTTATGAGAAGGCTGCTGGACAGTATGGTAGAGTTGCTGATGCTGTTAAGATTATTGATCCAAGAACAGATGAAGAAGTTAAGTAAGGAGGAGATACGAGATGGCATTATTTGAATCATATGAAAGAAGAATTAATCAGATCAACGCTGTATTAAACAGCTACGGCATCTCTTCAATCGAGGAAGCAGAGAAGATTACTAAGGATGCTGGATTAGACGTATATAACATGGTTAAAGGCATTCAGCCTATCTGTTTTGAGAACGCATGCTGGGCTTATACAGTAGGTGCAGCTATCGCAATCAAGAAGGGTGCTAGAAAGGCTTCAGAAGCTGCTGCAGCTATCGGTGAAGGCTTACAGTCATTCTGTATTCCAGGTTCAGTTGCTGACCAGAGAAAGGTTGGTTTAGGACATGGTAACTTAGGTAAGATGCTTCTTGAGGAAGAGACAGAGTGTTTCGCATTCTTAGCTGGTCACGAGTCATTCGCTGCTGCTGAGGGTGCTATTGGTATTGCTGAGAAGGCTAACAAGGTTAGACAGAAGCCTCTTAGAGTTATTCTTAACGGTCTTGGTAAGGATGCTGCTAAGGTTATCTCAAGAATTAACGGATTTACATTTGTTGAGACACAGATGGATTACTCAACAGGTAAGGTTAAGGAAATCGAGAGAATCGCATATTCAGACGGACTTCGTTCTAAGGTTAACTGCTACGGCGCTAATGATGTAACAGAAGGTGTTGCAATCATGTGGAAGGAGAATGTTGATATCTCTATCACAGGTAACTCAACAAACCCTACAAGATTCCAGCATCCAGTTGCAGGTACATATAAGAAGGAAAGACTTGAAGCTGGTAAGAAGTACTTCTCAGTAGCTTCAGGTGGTGGTACAGGACGTACACTTCACCCAGATAACATGGCAGCAGGTCCAGCTTCTTATGGTATGACAGATACTATGGGACGTATGCACTCAGATGCTCAGTTCGCTGGTTCTTCATCAGTTCCTGCTCACGTAGAAATGATGGGTCTTATCGGAATGGGCAACAACCCTATGGTTGGTGCTACAGTTGCTGTTGCTGTTTCTGTTGAGGAAGCTGCTAAGGCTGGTAAGTTCTAATTACAAAGCTAGTAAATAAGCGAGTTGAGAGACTTTTGGATTAATTTCCAAAAGTCTCTTTATTATAATGTTATAGTTATACGAAATGGAAAAATTATGTTAATGGATAATGCAAAAGCGGCACAAAATAATATAAATGCGGGGTAAAATATGGATAAGGGTTATCTTGAATGTGGACTTCCAGAATGGTTAACTGAAAGTATTGATGAATATTTAAAGAATAAAGATAATAAATTGCGCTGGGATTTGTATTATTGTAATTTGCAATCTGACATAAATGTGGCTGAACAGGAGCAGTTAATTACAAGTGAACAGGCGTGGTATCTACGTGAGAAATATCTTGATTTAAGAAAAGAGGATAATACATGATAGATTTTACAGATTGCAGGCAACTGAGAAAAACATATAATGGTGCTAATGGTGGAAAAAGGTGCATTGAATATAAAGGCGATATTTATATGTTAAAATTTCCTTCTAAGCCTTTAAGAAACACACAGTTGAGTTATGCTAATGGAAGTGTTTCTGAATATATATGCTGCCATATTTATGAAATGCTTGGTATTCCTGTGCAGGAAACATTATTAGGTATATATAGAACCGAAAAAGGAGAGAAGCTTGTAGTTGCATGTAAAGATTTTGCAATGGAACCAAATACATCTTTTCAGGATTTTGGCAGCTTGAAAAATCAAGTTGTAGATAGTATAGAGAATGGCTATGGAACAGAACTGTCTGATATTATGTATAGTATAGACCATCAAACATTAATGGAACCTAAAATTATAAAAGATAGATTTTGGGACATGTTTATATGTGATGCTTTCATGGCTAATTTTGACCGCCATAATGGAAATTGGGGTTTTTTATATAACAAAATGACTGATGATATAAAACTGGCTCCAGTATTTGATTGTGGTTCGTGTTTATATTCACAGATGGATAGTGAGACTATGCAGCTTGTTATGAATGATAAAAATGAGCAAAATGCAAGAATCTATAATGTTCCAGCTTCGGCAATTAAGGTAAATGGTAATAAGCTTAACTATATGAAATATTTAAGCGAAACAGTAGATGAAAGTTGTATTGAGGCTATAAGACGAATATATCCCCTCGTTGATATGGAGAAAATTGTCAATTTCATAAATGAAATAGAATGTATAACAGAAACACAGAAAAAGTTTTATTCATTAATGTTACAGAAACGATATGATTTGATATTGAAACCTGCGTATAAAAGGGTAGAGAAGATTGCATTAGAAAATTCACAACATATTGGTTAGATATGAAATTAAAAAATATAATTATCAGTGTTGTGAGTTTATCTTTGGTAGCAGCAACATCGTTATCGTCAGTTGTTACTTCAATGATTAAGATATTTTCACTGCCTATGGGCGGCTCAGTTACATTGCTTAGTATGTTATTCATCGTGCTTATCGGATACTGGTTCGGACTTAAAGTAGGACTTGTGGCAGATTATTCTTTGCATTCCTTTCAGGAGTTGTATTCTTTGCAGTGTATACACCAGAATTTTTTAACAGCTCAATTCTTTATTCACTTGCATATAATGGCTCATATATAGGAGCGGAGGCAGTTATAACAATTATTATAATCATGCTTCCACAAGTGAATAAGGCACTTGGGTATCTTAAGAATAATGTGGTGAATTCATAAGACAGAGGCATAAATAATTATTTATTGAGTATACTTGAAATGTCTAAATACTAGTGCTATAATATATTTAGGCAAAATGATGAAAATGCGTTTTATATGACACGCAAAAGACCTCGATGTTGCAGCATCGAGGTCTTTCTATTCCATTTTTGTGAAGGTGGCTTAAGCCTTAGGCTGACTACTGCATATCTTATCTATCCAGCCATTTGCAAATATAGTAGGCAACTATACTCGCCAAGATAGAAAGTATAAATGATGAAAAATGATTCAATATGACACACCCCCTTTCTGCACCAGGGAGTAGTAACAAAATATATTTTATCATATTAATATTAAATAGTACATATATAATAATGAAAATATAGAAAAAATATTTGTAAAAATTCAAACCAAATATATCACCCTCTCGTATATATGAATGTGAGCAGCTTACATAATAAATAATATACAAGGGGGTATTTTTATGTACAGAGTTAAGATATGTGCAGCACTTTTATTGGCAACACTTAGTCTGGCTGGATTTAAACAGCAGACATATGATGATAATAGTACACACGATGCTGTTTTTAGCACAAGGAAAGCAGACAAGGAGATATCAGAAAAAAACGCTGGTATGCTGGCAGGTATATCAGACACGGGAGTTGTTTATCAGGAATTGTATGCTGATGGTGCAAGATACAGATATACATTTGCTGATGGGTCAGATTATCAGGATGGTAATCATATTGTATATAGGGCATCAGATGCAGATAAATTAGGCTACCAGTATTATATAAGTGATATAAGCCAGAATCCTTCTGATGACTTTCCATTAAGTGAATTAGATGGCTTTTCATTAGAACAGGCGAAGAGCATGGCGGCAGAGATATTTGGAATATATGAGGATGTCAATGTAAGTGCCGAACCATCAAAAGTATATGTCTATGATGCAGAACACATTAATGCATATCTTGATTCAAAAGAGGAACTATTAAACATGCATGGAAAGAAAGACAGCAGTTATAGATGGAGTGCACAAGATGAAGTGTATTACATGGAATATAACATTACATACAATGATTTGGCACTTATAGCTGACTATATAGGAGATGGTTCATATTATGCAAAGGCACATATTGCAAGCATAGCAGTTGGAAGAGATGGCGTTAAATATATGTGCATATCAGGTGTGTATGATAATGTATCTGAAAATGTCAGAGTTGGAGAAAGATGCAGTGTAGATGAAGCACTTAGAATACTTCATGATAAATTTGGATTTCCATATAATATCAGCAAAGAGGAAAAAGATAGTATATATCTTGCGTATATTCCAGTTGCAAAGAGTGCTGATGTTATGAATTCAAATCAGGAATATCATGTAGACCCATATTGGGTTGTTGATGGATATATGGATGGTAAAACATACGATTCACATACACATATAACATATATAGTTAACGCGGTAAGCGGTGAAGCAAATATTATGAAATAGGAGGATTTTTTATATGAAAAAATTAAATTTAATAGCAGTAACAATGTTGGTAGCAGCAGGACTGGTTGTCAGCCCATTAGTTTCAGCTAATAAAGGATATGCAAATGAAGATGGCAATTCCGGCATAGCTTTGGCGGCAGATAATGATTCAGCATCAAAAGATAAAATGCAGAATCTCGTTGTTAATAATAATAGTGGAGTGAACTGGAGACAGTATAATGTCAAGCAGTTCGCATTTAGCGATGAACAGTTGGCAAGGATTAGTGAAGAGCTTAAAGCTGGCAATTCAATAACAGGAATAAGACATGGCGAGAGCTATTACAACTGCAATTATTCAGATGGCTCATATTTTGCATATAATGTCCAGAGTGGTGGATACAATGTGTCTTATAACACTAAGCAGGCAATAGCAAGACAGTACACATTTTTCCTGGAGAACAAGTCCGGCAATGCATATCTTGATGATGAAGAGATTAGCAAGATGTTCCCTAATGAAGCGATAGAAGGCGTATCTAAGGAAAAAGCCATAGAAGCAGCTAAGACAATGGCTGAGATAGTTGGCATTAAATTAAGCGGCCAGCCATATATGTGCGTTGCAATGGATATGGATAATGCCAACAGATTAATAGAAGAAAAGCCAGAAAGAGGAATGGACAAGTACGGCAATCTTTCTACATGGAGCAAATCAGATGAAGTGTATTACCTCGTATTTAATCAGGAGATAGATGGAATTCCAGTTTCAGTAACCAATTCCGTAAATCATGATAATGGTCTTAGGTCAGCCTCAGTTGTGTTCGCAGTTGGCAAAAATGGTGTTGTTCAGATGTCAACTTCCTATATGGCAGATGCAATATCATCAGAGGACGTAAATGTAATTGATTCAGATGCAGCTATTAATGTACTCGCATCAGATGAAACATATAAGGCTATGGATAACATTGATTTCAAGACACTTTCACTTGAGTACATTATATATAGAAAAGGCGTGGAAGATACGGCAGTTATTAAGCCAGTATGGATATACACATATGAGGTTACAGGTTCATACGAGAAGGAAGGCGTGACATACGATTTTGTAAGAGAAATGACAGGATATATAGATGCTGTAACTGGACAGATAATTAGAAGTTGATAACTAATAGTATAAAGGATATATTAGTATTAATATACAATCAAAGATGACAACATAGTTGATAAGCTGGATGAAATGTTTTATTTCGTCCAGCTTGTTTTAATTAAATTGGAAAATGGAGCGTGCCTTAAAATTTTATGTGCAGTTCATGCTTGATTTTGTGCAGTTCGTGCATGACATATTGAAGTGGGGGATTATGTCTGATATTGTAACATAGGATAAAAGTATTTTTATGTAATTAATAAATGAGTACGAAAGACAGGTGAAAAATATGAAAAAGATATTTAGAACAATCGGAGTTATCATGGCAAGTGCAGTATTTATAACAGGTTGCGCACAATCAGGCAATAGTGCGTCTACACAACAGTCAACATCATTGTCTGATAGTAACACGTTTGGATTAGAAGATGAAAGTACAGTAAAGCAGGTTGTTAAGGAAAATCCGGCGCTTGCAATGTATGTAGATAAGATTAATTCACATGAATGGAGTTCATTAGAAGAATGTTTTTCAGAAGATATCCGCTCGGAAATTACACAGAAGCAGATTGATAATAAAGAAGGCATTACAAGTGTGGAACATATTGAATTAAAGGCTGCCAAAAAGATGACAGCGGATGATTGGAAGTATGTTACTGGCAGTGAACCAGTGGCATCAGAGAGTGGCGAATATAAGAATCTTGATAAATATAATGACATCAGATTATGGTTTCTTATATTTGATGAAAGCGTTTATACAGCCCATGAGAATAAATATTATCTACAAGGGTTGAATTACAATCTTGCAATCACAGGGGAACGAGATGGCAGTCAATATATTCTTGATTTAAGGAATGAAAATGATTCACTGGATGAGATTGAAAGATGGCTTGGAGTCAGATGAGGAGAAGATAATTGAAATTATACATAAGAAATCAGCTTTATATGCTTATACGTCAGCCTTATTTCTGGATTAGTGCGGCAATTGTCAGTGCATATTCAATAATTAATATAATACATTATGGAATTACATATTATGGAAAAAGTGCACTTGGAATTATGACTGTGACAGATCTGTATATTTATAACAGTAACAATTCTTTCTGGGCAGTTTTTTCCGTGTTGATACCATTTGTGTGTATGTTGACATAAGGCATGCAGACACTGACAGATAGAGAGCGTGGAACAATAAATTATTATAATAGCAGAATTGATATGAAGTCATATTACATATCAGGTGCGATAAGCTGTGCCATAGGTACTTTTTTAGAGATATTATTAAGTGCAGTTATATCGACAGCTTTGATATTTGTAAGCTATCCACAGAGCGATAAGACAGTCCTTGGAACGCGGTATACTGAAAGTTACTGGCTTAATATACAGTCAGGCTACAGGACACATTTTGTGAAATTATATGCGTTGAATCCGATTATATATCTGTTAATTATGTCGCTGATTTTTTCAATATTTTGTAGTGTGATGGCAGTGTTTTTCTATGCGGTATCTATAGTCGTAAAGAAAAAGATACATATGATACTTGTAGCTGGAATAATGTCGTATACAATTTTGCAGATATATCTTGCGACTGGATATGACATATATGGTGACGTGACAGCATCAATTATTGGATGGCAGAGTGGAATACCAACTATCATATTTATGATGCTGATGCTTCTTATAAGCGTTGTTATCGTAAAATACAAGATAACAAAGCAGGGAAGATTATAAAGGACGCATACAGATGAAGAGAAAATCTATATTAAATACTGCAATTGTGGGATGCTTATATGCTGTTATAAGTGGAATTGAAATGTTGTATCTTCGCAATGATGACGTACAGATGGTGTTTGTGAACTTGCTGTTTGATGTGAAAAATTTTCTTGGAGACAAGCACTTTTTTCTGGTTATCAATGTGCTGTTTGCAATTATTCTTTCATGTTATCTGTGCAGCATGGATATCAAAAAATATTACACAGTGTACACATTTGGAAGAATTGCCTCTAAAAGAATATTTTTTGCGAAATGTCTTATAAATGTCTGTATCAGGCAGATAGTATTTTCGATGTGTTATTGTTCTGTGTTAATGATGTTATCTATGTTTTCATGTCGTGCAGGTCTGGAAGTTAATGATTATCTACTGATTTTGCTGGTAAAGGCTGTTGTGGCAATAGTGTATGGATGTATAGTTTTTGGAATTATAACGGCTGTTGCTGCCTTGTTTGCAGATGAGAGAATAGCGGTGTTATTTATTATTGTATTAGTGTTGGGACTATCGTTTATATCTATGTCATTTTCAGACATGTCATTCATTAATAGTCACTGGTTTGTAGTTAATCCAGTGATGTCAGTTACGATTATCAATATGGATTTAATACAAACTTTTATGGCATCAGGCAGAATGTTTGTCATAACAGTACTAGAGATAATGATGGCGGTAAATGTATGCAAAAGAAAGGAACTATGATGGGGTTAACTATAAAGATAGATAATCTTGTGAAGAATTTTAAGAATAACGAGGTTATAAAAGGGGCAAGTTATGAATTTGCTTCTGGCAATGTGTATGGAATAGTTGGTGGCAATGGGGCAGGTAAAAGTGTGCTTTTAAAGATGATACTTGGAATGATGAAACCTGATTCTGGAAAAGTTTCATTTGAAGGTATTCCTGAAAATAAAGCTGCTGCTAATAAAGTGGCTTCTGTAAAGCCTGATATGGCATGTGTTATAGATGGCTGTGATTTGATTATGAACATGTCAGGATTAGAAAATCTCATATATCTTGCAGGTTTTAGAAAACTTGTTGATGAGAAATGCATAAGAGAGTGCATGAAAAAGGTTGGATTGAACCCAGATAACAAAGATAAAATTAAAAATTATTCGCTTGGCATGAGAAAAAGACTGCTTATAGCACAGGCAATAATGGAAAATCCTGATGTGCTTATATTGGATGAGCCGACTAATTTGCTCGATTCATCAGGTGTCCAGATGCTTCACGATATTGTGCATGAGAATAAAGAGGCTGGCAGGATAATTATTATCGCAAGCCATTATGAACATGATATAGATGGTTTGTGCGATATAGTTCTAGGTCTGAAGGATGGTGTGCTATGCTGAAACGCAGAATTACAGTGCTTGCTGTTATAAGCGTTATTTTGTCTGCATTTGCATTAGGAGTGCGGTTTTCACTCAGCTACAGAGAGGTTATTGGACAGAATTGTGAAGATGAACTATTAAAGACAGATTTTATGTTTTTTGGAGTTTTTCGTGAAGATAATGTCCCTGATACAGATATGATTAAGCAAAGCCTGGAGAAAAGCAATTGTATATTAGAAGTTGTTCCTACAGGAAAGATGCGGCTGTCTGATACATGTATAGTGCAGGAGGTCTTGGTTAAGAACTGCATTAAGGGAGAGGATATATTACAGGAACGGATTAATATAATATCATACAATGGCTTCTGGTATAAGAAAGAGACAGATGTTTTATATAACTGGGGAAGAACTAATATTATGGCAGAAGATGCATCATATATAGTTGTTCTTGACAGAGTCGAAAATGGGTATGGCACTTATTATTACAATAATTTTCCAATTGGGGCGGTGAGCTGTGATGTTAGGAAGTGTACAGAATATATTGATGTGGCTAAGAGTTATAATTATGAAGAATTAAAGATGTATGAGTTTTTTGTGGACAGTCAGTCTGCGCTTGATAAGTTATATGAGATTAAGAAGATTGTGCTTAGATATATAAAATAGTTTGAAGAGAATGTAATAAGGGGGAATTACATGGCAGATACTGTTCAGGATATATTCATTTGGAGCAATTGTGCTGGGAATTAATGTTGTGGCAGTGATTACATTTGTGGTGGGATATAAAAAATATTTTCTGATTCACGTTAAAAAAGCCTGATTCACGTTAAGTGTATTGAAAATAAATATGCAAGCAGTTATGCTGAAACTATAAGAGCAAAGGTTGAGGGGAGACAAATCATGGCTCATATAGCGGAAAGTATAGCTGCTTTTTTATATAGACATGAAATTCTGGAACGTGATATGCAGGAAATATGTGCATATGGATTAGAATTGCTAATATCCACTTTGATAGAAGTAATAAATGTCATTTTTGTTAGCGTATTAGCTCATAAAATAATATTTGGAATTATATATATTATCTGCATAATGACAGTAAGAACATATACAGGCGGTTATCATGCAGATACTAAATTAAGGTGCAATATTATATTTATAAGTATATATATACTGAGCCTGATTTCTATGCAATGGATACAGAAAATAAATAATTATAATTTGATATTATGGTGTGGACTTATTGCATCATACATATATGTTATATATAACGTACAGATCATCTGTAAGATGCAGTGAGGGGGTTAAGTTGATGAAGAGAGTGCTGACTAATATGACAATCATTGTACTTGGTGTTGTTCTGTTGATAATAATAAGCTATGAAAATAAAGACAAGCTGAATCATATAAAGAGTGTAAATCAGCTTGACAGTATTCAGCGTGAAACAGCAGGTGGTGAAACCATGCTGGAACAACCAGTGGCAGGAATAGCAGTTCCAACGATAGCTCCCTCTAACACAGAAGCGTCATATGAGTATGTTAATAATATGCCATGTTATACGGAAAAAGTAGAACTGCCGTGCGAGGATATTGATTTAGAAAATGGAACTGCGATAAAGATGTACGTTAAACTAGAAGATTATTATGTGTCGCAACAGATTCCAGAAGAAATTGATGATGTAGAGAATGTATATATGGATGATGGAGCGCAACTGGTTTCCGAAAGAGAAGTTGATAGTGAACATCGTGTGGTAGTGGCAATGGTAAAATTGAGAAATCCTAATGAGCATGATGTTGATGTGTGTCTTGGCAATATAAATTTAAAATATAACCTGACCCCGTATCCGTTTGAATTAGCGTATCATAATGAAAAAAGGTATGCGACATCTGTGAAATCAAGCAATATAGTTAAGCTAAAGGCTAATGAAGAAAAAGAATATGAGCTGTTGTATACACCTAATATAAAATACCTTAGAGATTATGATATGTATTTAGTTGTTGATTTAAAAGGGGTATATGTCAATGATGGTTCATGGGCAGTATACAAGCTGGATTTAAGCGAGTGGATAAAGTGAGGATGTAACTTGTGAAAGGATTATGGAGAATTGAACTCAGGAGATTAATGCGGAATAAAGGATTCTGGGGGATATTAGTATTATGTATAGTAATAAATGTATTACAATATAGGGACATTACATTATTATCAGTAAAATATATGGATGCTGTCATGGCTAAATTAAAAAATATCAAGATAGGAACGCTCTATCCACATAGCGTGTACAATAACTGGATTGGTGGAGACCTTGAATCGTACTGGCATTATGTATATTTTCTGCTTATTCCTATTATAGCAGTCATACCATATTCATATACATATAATTATGACAGAAAATCAAAGCTTACAATTAATTATTACATAAGAGCAGAAAGAAAAGATTATGTTATAGTGAAATATATCATTACATTTCTGGCAGGTGCAGTTGTGGTCACGATTCCGCTTGTGTGTAATTTTGTTCTTACGATGATGAAACTGCCACTTATAACTCCGCAGGCATCGACTGGAACGTATCCGCTTAATGGTTCTGACATGTTTGCTGATATATTCTATACCAGACCAATGCTTTATATTCTGATATATTTTGCTGTCATATTCGTATATTCTGGACTGATGGCTGTACTGCCTATGGGAATAAGCTATTTTACAGACAATACATTTGTACAGTTATCGACGCCATTTATAGGAAACATATTGGTTTACTGCATATGTAATGTCAGAAGCATGTACAGATATGTGCCATTAAGATTTATTGACCCAGCCCAGGATGGCGGCTTTACAGATGCTGCATCAGCATTTGCAATTATATTGTTGTTGTTAATATTTAATATAGTTATGGCTGTACGGGGAATGAGAGATGAGACATTGTAGAAGAATAGTATACTATCTGGTATACAGTCTGGCAGTTATTGGTGGAATGAATATTATATGCCGTCACATCAACTCTGCATATGTATTATTTGACATAAATATATCTTTTGCCGATATGCTGTTGTGGTGTCTGTACAAGGGGATATATGTATCCTATGTAATGCCATTAGTATATATTTTTTTTTACAACAGAAGACTTAAGAGGCTGACAGACGTGCATCTGGCAGTGAGAGGTCAAAGCAGATACAGGATAATTCTTATGCAGGAAATGTATATAGTAAAGCTTGGTGTGATCAATGCTGTATTATGCATGGCTGGAATGTCTGTGAGCGCTTTTGAAGGAAATGTTGATTTTTATAATCTCAGTTCTGCGGACAGTATGTTTTATCTCATCACCCAGAAAACTTTCAGTGGTAACAGATATTTTGTATATGCCATTATATTTTACTATATGTTTTTGCAGACAGTGTTTATTCTTAGCTGTGTTCTTTTAGTATATGTAATCTTCAGAAAGAAGGCTCTTATATGTCTGGGTATTGCAATAACATGGATTATGGAATTTACTGCTAGTGGTTTGGTGGTCAGCAACAGTAACTGTTACAAGGTTTTATTAAATATATCTGCTGGATATGCATATATGTTAAGAATACCTTTATTATTAGTTATCGTTGGCATAATGATACTTCTTATATATAGAAACAGAGAGTACAGGTAAAATGTATGTGGAATGTAATCAGATATGATTTGTGTGTGGGATTAAAGAAATGCTATATAAGATACATAGTATTATTCGTAATGGTAATTATAACCTGTATCCATGTTGATGGAATAATATATGACAATATTGAAATGAGGTTCTGTCATGCAGGCTTTCTTAATTATATCATATATATGTTTCAGGGAATCAGACCTGTCAGTGCAGGAGAATTAAAAGAATATGGAATGCCTGTATTCTGGGTGTTTTACAATATATACATATTATTTGTTCTTGGCGGATATATGTCAGCCAGCTTAAAGATTGATAGATGCCAGTGCTTTGTCAGATTTGGTTCAAGAAGCAGATTTATAATCGGTAAATATATATATATGCTTACTGGAACACTACTATATTATATATGTATATATTCTGCTGTGCTTTGTCACATGTTTATCAGCCGGAATATCAGATGGTATGAGCCGGCTATAGGAACGCCGGTTAATTTCTTTAATATCCAGATATTTCCATCAATTAGATACATAATATATGCTTTTGTGCTGACTCCGTTGTTAAGCAGCAGCTTCTATGTGTCAGTATGTCTGCTGGCAGAGATATATTCCAGGCTTATGCCAGGGCTGATAGTGATAAGTCTGTATATTATATCGGGCGTATATGTTAACAATAGATATAACATATCCAGTAATACAATGCTTTGCAGAAATGAATATGTTATGCCGGAAGGCATGGCGGTGAGTAATTCATTGTTTATAGTGTGTGTTGCAATAGCAATAAGCGTAATAGCAGGAATAATAAGCATACGACACTATGAGTTTATCAGAGGGGAGAGGAACAGTTGAAGATAGAGGTTACAGGATACAGCAAGACAATCAATAAGAATAAAGTTCTTGATAATATATCTGTCAGATTTACATCAGGTAAAGTGTATGGGATAAGAGGTGAAAATGGCAGTGGCAAAACTATGTTGATGAAGGCTATATGCGGACTTATATTTGCAGATAGTGGAAATGTCAGTATAGATGGGCGAATAATAGGCAGGGATATATCATTTCCAGAAAGCGTGGGGATTTTAATCGAAAATTCAGGATTCATAGGCTCATATAGTGCTTATGATAATCTGAAATCAATATCGCTGATAAAAAGTTGTGCTGGAGATAATGAGATATATGAAGCGTTAGAAGCGGTAGGACTGGATTCACACAGTAAAAAGAAATACAGACAGTTTTCACTGGGAATGAAGCAGAAGCTTGGAATAGCGGCAGCAATATTTGAAAAGCCAGACCTGATAATACTTGATGAACCATTTAACGCTCTGGATGAGAAAAGCCGCACCAGGATAAAGAATATAATTAATGAAAGATCAGAAGCAGGGGCATTAGTCATAGTATCGTCACATGATAAAGAACTGCTTGATGACGTATGTGATGAAATTATTAATATACAGGAGGGAAAGCTGATTGAAGCGCACAATAGTAAAACGCAGCGGAATATGGAAACGTAGAATAATAGTGCCATTTGGTATGACAATTGCAGTATGTCTTATCATATATTGTGTTTTAACTATACGAGACGTTAACCAGAGATATCCAGACACAGTAGTTACAGAAGTTCCTTATGGAGAAAAGATTGCGTATAAAGATATAGAATTTATGATAAAAGATGTGCAGTATATGGACTATGAGGGGCTGAAAGCATTATGCAGTAATGTCACGGATAAGTCATATGAAAAATATGAGCCATATTATGAACAGACATTTGCATTAATAGAAGCAGAGGTGAAAAACATAGGCAGCCATGATGAAAATGTTGAGCTGTACCAGTTTGTATTAGGCAATGATACATATTCTAATGGAATAGATACTGAGCTGTTTGGCAGCTTCAACACAGGTGAGGAACTGCTTTGTCCGGATATCAAGCCGGGGGAATCAGTTAATGTGGTGCTTACATACAGCTTCTTGAACCAGTATTTTAAGAATGGAAAAATTGAGAACATGGGGCTGATAGTAAGTCTATATCCGCAAAAGATTATTATGGATTGTAGTAAATAAAACAGTATAAAAATGGAAATGTGAATGTAATTACTATGTTATAGTTGTACAGGCTGGGGTGAATTGCCCCAGCCTTGTTGCTATGTATACGCAAAAATAGTATATTACATATAAGTTAAACATATGGGGGATAAGATGATTCGTTTTGGAATATGTGATGATGAACTTGAACTTTCGGATTCATTGGCAATGGAAATACCTGAATTATATAGGGATAATTGTAATGTTGCAGATGATATTAAAGTGTATACATATTTATCAGGTGCAGAATTGCTTAATCGCTATAAGGAGGATAAGCCTGATATTGTGTTTATGGATATTGAGCTTGGTGATGATAGTGGGTTTAAAATAGCGGACAGATTAAGAGATATATCAGATAATACAGGAATTGTATACATAACTAATCATGAAATATATATGAAAGATGCATTTGTGTGTAGACCACTTGGCTTTATACGTAAAGATAATCTTGAAAATGATTTTTTGAGGGCTGCGGGAGAGATAAACAGGTTTTTAGCGGGAAGAAAGAAAAAAATATTATTTAAGGATGGAGTAAAGGAAGTACCAGTTTCTTTGGATGATATTATTATGGTAGAAGTATATGACCATGATGTTGTTATTGTAAGGGAAGGTGGCAATATTCAGGTTAAAGATAAACTAAAGCGTGTTGAAGATGAACTGCTCAATCATGATTTTGTTAAAGTGGCGCGCGGAAGAATGATAAGACTTAAGTATATATCAAAAATAGATAAGGGTGAATGTTGTCTTTATAATGGCGACAGATATGCCATTAGTGATAGTAGAATCAGTGAGATAAAGGAAAGTCTGCTTAAATATAAGATGAGGTGAATAAGGAGCGTTATATGATAATATTTGAATCGTGTGTTAATATTTTTCAGGCTTTTGTAACAACTTATTTTTTAAAGAAGTGTCTTGGAAAAAAAGATAGATTTTCAGATACTGAAATGAATCTTGAAATGGTTTTATGTATAGCAATATATATGGAGATACAGACATTTTTAACAGATTTTGAAGGGTATGGCATAATTATAAATATAATATATGTTTTCTTGATAAGCAGGGCATTCCTAAAAGGCGATATATTATCACAGATAATGTATAGTATGCTTATTGGATTGATAGCAATGTTTTCTTCTATTATTGGTGCTAATATTGCGGCTATGCTCACTGGAAAAACATTTATTGAGCTTACAGGCGATAAATCATTTGATGGAGTCATGGCCTTAATTATTGTTCAGATTGTATTTGTGTGTTTTGTTATTATGGTTATTAAATTCAAAACGTTTGACAGATTTCTTAATAGAAAATATACAGTTGTAGCAATAATGCTGCCTGTTGTATCTATAGTAATATGTACAATTGTAATAACAAGAATGCAAATAATTGGAAATATATGGAGCATATCAGTTGTTGCAGGAATATTACTGCTTAATGTTGTTAATTATGTATTGTTATCCGCTATCGATAAAAGCTATGCAAAGATTATAGATGATGAGATGACGATTAAATCATTTAAACAGCAATTAGATGATGTAGAGACTATAATTGAAGAAAATAGTGAGCTTGAACAAAAGAGACATGAAATTAAAAAGATTTTAAGACTAATATCAATGATGATAAATGATGGTGAAAATAAGAAAGCGTTAGAATATATTAAAGAGTTAAATGTAGATGATATTATTTCATATGATAAAAAGAAATTTTCTGATAATATGATAATTAATTATATATTAAATAAAGCGAATGATACATGTAAGCGTAATAACTATGATTTTTCATGTTTTGTCAATGGAAAAGTTGACGGTGTATTAGATGTTGATATGCATATATTATTTGAAAATCTTATAGATAATGCAATAGAAGGAATGGCTGGTTCAGATGGAAAGTCACTGTATGTACAGATATCAGCCAGTGATGAGTATATAAGGATAGATGTGTATAATTCTGTTACATGTAATATACTTCTTGATAATAAAGAACTTCATACTACTAAGCTTGATAAGATAAGGCATGGATATGGTGTTAAGAATGTTAAGGCAATAGTAGATAAATATGATGGCTGTGTAGAGTATGAATATTTTGAACCTAAGACAATCAGATGCATGGTTATACTTACAAAATCAAACCACAACACGGAGGAAAATTAATGTTATATATAATAAGACATGGACAGACAGACTGGAATGCGCTCCATAAGCTTCAGGGGCGGACAGATATACCGCTTAACGATAATGGCAGGAGAATGGCGAAGGAGGCGGGAGAGAGGTATAAAGACCTTCATATAGACGTGTGCTATTCGTCACCGCTTATCCGCGCAGTGGAGACAGCTAAGATTTTTCTTGGAGACAGGAATATTCCGGTTATAACAGACGACAGGCTTATGGAGATGAGCTTTGGTGTGTATGAAGGGATTGAGAATTCATTTGATATACCAGATTGTCCTATCAATACATGCTTTAAAGACCCGGTTAATTATAAGACTGTAAAAGATGGTGAGAGCTTTGAAGAGCTTTTTGAAAGAACAGGCGATTTCATTGATAAAGAAGTAAAGCCATTGTTAGATAATGGAAAAGATATTTTAATAGTTGGACATGGTGCTATGAACTGTAGTATAATTGCACAGTTTAGGGGGACTTTGTTAAAAGATTTCTGGAAAGCCCTGCCTAAGAATTGTGAATTAGTTAAACTGGATTAAGATAGGATAAGATTGGATTAGAGGTATAGACATGAGTATAACATTAGATAAGCTTCTTTCATCAGATAAAGACTCTGTACAGATTATAGATATAAGAACTGAGTGGGAGGTTGACCATGGAAGGATGCCGGATGTGGTTAACATTCCTATGATTACAGGAGATAATGAGTATAAGAGCAGTGATGATATGGGAGATATGGCTGATAAAGTCTATCACGATACGGCACAAAGAATTGCTTCATCAGATAAGACAGACAAGAATAAGAAACTTGTGATAGTGTGTGCCAAGGGAATTAACAGCGAGGGAGTAGCCACACATCTTAATAGCATGGGGATAGATGCAGACAGTCTTGAAGGCGGCTATATAGCGTGGCTTCTTGATGCGTGCGATAAGGAGAATGAGAGTGGCAAAGATTTTGCCAGGGACGTTGAGCAGAGTCTCCGCAAGAAATTCCGTAAGAATATATGGTGCAAGTTTACTAAGGCGATTAATGAATATGAGCTTGTAAAGCCGGGTGACAGGATTGCAGTGTGTATCTCTGGTGGTAAGGATTCAATGCTTATGGCGAAGCTTTTTCAGGAGCTTAAGGTTCATAACAAATTTGATTTTACAGTGAAGTTTCTTGTTATGGACCCTGGATATAGTCCTGAGAACAGAAAAGTTATTGAGGATAATGCAAGAAAGCTTAATGTTCCAATACATATATTTGAATCAGATATATTTGATTCTGTGTACAATATTGAGAAATCTCCATGTTATCTGTGTGCAAGAATGAGAAGAGGACATCTCTATTCATTTGCGAAGGAATTAGGATGTAATAAGATAGCATTAGGACATCACTATGATGATGTTATCGAGACAATTCTTATGGGAATGTTATATGGTGCGCAGATGCAGACAATGATGCCTAAGTTACATTCAACTAACTTTGAAGGAATGGAGCTTATAAGACCGCTGTATCTGATAAGAGAAGATGATATCAAGGCTTGGAGAGATTATAACGAACTTCACTTTATACAGTGTGCATGCAAATTTACTGATACATGTACAACCTGTAATAATGAGGAGAACCAGTCAAAGCGGATTGAGATTAAGAATCTGATAGCAAGTATGAAGAAAACTAATCCATTCGTAGAGAGCAACATATTCAGAAGCGTTGAAAATGTCAATCTTGATACACTTGTAGCTTACAAGTCTAAGGGGGTGAAGCATCATTTCCTTGATACTTATGATGAAAAATAAATAAAACATATAATGAAAAGTAAATAAAACATATGATGAAAAATAAGCTGACATATGTGATGAAGAATTGAGAGATAAGAACAGGGAAATATAAAAGAGAGAGGAATTAATTCATAATGAGAAAATCTATAAAAAGTACATTGATATTGCTGACGCTGGTATCGGTAATGTTATTTACAGGCTGCGGGAGCAAGGCAGCGGATGCAGTAAATGGTAATGCACAAGGCAGCGTGAGTTCAGATTATACATTTACAGATGCACTTGGAAGAACTGTGACAGTAAAAAGACATGAGCGTGTTGCATCACTGCTTGGAAGCTTTTCAGACGTATGGCTGTCGGCCGGTGGAAGTCTTGTGGCGGCAGCAGATGAGACATGGGATAATGTTGATGAGACATTGCATGATTCAGTTGTTAAGCTTGGTGGAATACAGAATATCAATGTGGAGCTTCTTATAGCTTCCAAGCCTGACTTTGTAATTGCAAGTGCTTACACAGATGCGCATGTTGCATTGAAGGATGTGCTTGAGAATGCGGGAATCTGTGTGGCGTATTTTTATGTCACGACATTTGATGATTATCTTGATATGTTGAAGGTGTGTACAGATATAACAGGAAGAGAAGACCTGTACCAGCAGAATGGTGTTAAGGTGGCTGAACAGATTAATAAGATTAAGAGTGAAAGAATCACATCAGAACAGCCAAAGGTCTTATTCTTACGTGCAGCGTCTACGAATGTCAAGGCTAAAGCCAGCGAAGATACAGTTGGAACACAGATTTTAAAAGACCTTAACTGTATTAATATCGCAGACAGTGACAGTGCATTGAAGGATAATTTAAGCATAGAGGCTATAGTTAAGGCTGACCCGGATTATATATTTGTGACAACACAGGGGTCAAAGACGGATGCAGCTATGGATAATGTTGAGAAGCTTCTAAAGTCTAATCCTGTGTGGAGTTCTCTTACAGCCGTAAAGAACAACAGATATTATGTGCTTGATAAGACGCTTTTTAATAACAAGCCTAACAAAAGATGGGGCGAGGCATATCAGCAGATTGCAGATATTCTTTATCCAGTAAATTAATAGACAGATAGAAGAAGGAGAATGATATACTATGGGATATTTTCCATTTTTTGTTGATTTAAAAGGTAAAAAAGGATTGATAGCAGGCGGCGGAACTATTGCGTATCATAAGATATGCAAGCTCCTTCCATATGAGAGTGACCTTGAGGTTATCGCTAAGAGCTTTAATGATGAGATTCTGTCTCTTAAAGACATATATGACCAGGGCGATGAGACTATAGATTCGCGAGAGGGAAGTTTTACTCTTGTGGAAAGAGATTTTAAAGACTCAGATATAGATGGAAAATTATTTGTGATTGCAGCCACAGATGATGCAGGGCTTAATGCGCATATATATGATATATGTACAGAAAGAGGACTTCTGGTTAATGTCGTTGACGACAAGGACAGATGTGGTTTTATGTTCCCTTCACTTGTAAAGAAGGGCAAGCTTAGCATAGGAATATCGACAGAAGGTGCGAGCCCAAGAATTGCAACTATATATAGAAAGAAGTTAGAAGAAGAGATTCCAGATGAGATGGAGGAGATTCTTCTGTATCTTGAAAGTATAAGACCGGCTGTAAAGACTGCGATTGCCGAGGAAAAGGTCAGAGCGCAGATGTTTAAAGATGTTGCAGATGAGTGTCTTAGTACTTTATCTATACCAGATGATGACTGGTTTCAGGAAATTCTGTCAAAGTATACAAAAAAATAAAAAAAGTACTTGTATTAATTACCATTAAGGAATATAATCATCTTAATTCCTATTGATTCGATATGAATAGTAGATATTTGAGCAGGAGGAGATTATGGCAAAGATAGCAAAACAGCTTGTTGAGCTTATAGGTAATACACCACTTATGGAACTTACTAATTATGAGGAAAACAATTCTCTTAATGCAAAACTGATTGCAAAGCTCGAATACTTTAATCCTCTCGGAAGTGTTAAAGACAGGGTAGCTTATTCAATGATAGAGGATGGCATTAAGCGTGGTGTTATCAATAAGGACACAGTTATTATAGAGCCTACGAGTGGCAATACAGGAATAGGTCTTGCGTTTGTATGTGCATCTAAGAAGCTTCATCTTATTCTTACTATGCCAGATACAATGAGTGTTGAGAGAAGAAAGATTGTTACAGCACTTGGCGCAGAGATAGTTCTTACTCAGGGAAGACTCGGAATGCAGGGAGCGATTGCCAGGGCTTCTGAATTGAAAGAAGAATATGGCAATGCATTTATTCCACAGCAGTTTGAGAATCCATCCAATCCAGAGATACATAAGATTACGACAGCCAAGGAGATATGGGAAGATACAGATGGCAAGATTGATATCTTTGTATCATCTGTTGGAACTGGTGGAACTATCACAGGAACCGGACTTGGATTAAAGGAGAAGAATCCTGATATCAAGGTTGTGGCAGTTGAGCCGGCAGGTTCACCGGTATTATCAGGAGGTAAGCCTGGACCACATAAGATTCAGGGAATAGGTGCAGGATTTGTTCCTGAGGTTTTGGATATGTCAGTTGTAGATGAGATAATTCAAGTAAGCAATGAGGATGCATTTGATGCAGCAAGAGAGATTGCAAAATCAGACGGACTGCTTGTGGGAATATCATCAGGAAGTGTAATTCATGCGGCTAAGCTTCTTGCACAGCGTGAGGAAAACAGGAATAAGAATATAGTTGTTTTACTTCCAGATACAGGAGAGAGATATCTTTCAACATCACTTTTTGAATTATAGAAACAGTTAGGAGATTATAGGTGAAGAGCATAACAGCAGGACATAATTACAAAAGAATACGAAGAATTACTGCATGTGTGATGATTGCTGTTATGACACTTTCTTATGCCGGATGTGGAAGGAATAAGGATGGCGTAATCACGATAACTAATGTATCTTATGACCCGACAAGGGAATTCTATGAGGCTTATAATGAGATATTTACAAGCTATTACAAAGATACATATGGCGAGGATGTGAAAGTAATCCAGTCACACGGCGGTTCTGGTTCACAGGCACGTTCAGTTGTTGAAGGCTGTAATGCGGATGTTGTTACATTAGCTCTTGAACATGATATATCACTTATTGAAAAAAACGGACTTATTGATAAGGGATGGAAAGATGAATTCGCAGAGGATTCAGCACCATATACATCAACAATTGTTTTCCTTGTAAGAAAGGGCAATCCTAAGAATATAAGAGACTGGGATGACTGTATTAAAGATGGTGTTGAGGTTATAACACCAGACCCTAAGAGCAGCGGCGGAGCCTGTTGGAATTTCCTTGCGGCTTTAAGCTATGCAAGGAACAGGTACACAGATGACAATGCACAGCAGGATTTCTTACGGAAGCTTTATAACAATGTATCTGTTATGGACAGCGGTGCAAGAGGTTCTACAACAACATTTGTGGAGAATGGCAAGGGGGATGTGCTTGTAGCGTGGGAGAATGAAGCAATCACTGTCACTAAGAATTATCCGGGACAGTATGAGATTGTATCACCATCAGTCAGCATCAAAGCACAGCCAAGCGTTGCGATTGTTGATGATAATGCAAAGGTTAATAAGACTGAGCCTGTAAGTCAGCGGTATATTGAATATCTGTACAGTGACAGCGCACAGAGACTTGCAGCAGATAATGGCTACAGACCAGTCAATACAGACATATTGAACGAATATGGCAATGTGTTCGATTTGAAAATCAGGCTGACAACGATTGAAGATTTCGGCGGCTGGGATAATACATATAATGTATATTTTAATGACGGCGGCATATTTGATAAGATTTATCAGTATTAGCGGATAGGAGGAAGAGATGAAGCACAATGCAAAACCGACAAGAGTGATTCCAGGATTCAGATTAACTATGGGAATCACGATTACAATGCTTTCTCTTATTGTACTTATTCCGCTGGCATCTGTTATGGTATGTTCACTTAAGCTCTCACCTAAGGAGTTTATAGAGCTTGTCACTAAGCCTAATGTTGTATATGCATTTGCGACAAGTATTGTCTGTTCACTTATAGCGGCGATAATTAATGTGATATTCGGTGTGATTCTTGCATGGACACTTGTAAGATATGAGTTTCCGGGAAAGAGAATACTTGATGGATTTATCGAGCTTCCATTCGCACTTCCAACAGCGGTTGCCGGCATAACACTTTCAAAGCTTTATTCAGAGACAGGACTTCTTGGAAAACCGCTTGCGGCACTTGGAATCAAGGTTTCTTATACACATATCGGAATTGTTGTGGCACTTGTATTTGTCGGCATTCCATTCGTTGTAAGGAATGTGCAGCCAGTACTTGAGAAGCTTGACGGTCAATATGAGGAGGCGGCATTTATTCTTGGAGCATCACCATCAAAGACATTTTTTAAGGTTATACTGCCAGAGCTTAAGCCATCAATTCTCACAGGATTCGGACTTGCGTTTGCAAGAGGAATTGGTGAGTACGGAAGCGTAATCTACATATCAGGTAACAGTTCCAAGGAACATACACAGGTTATATCATATGTAATCATGCAGAAGTTAAGTTATATAGATTATTCATCAGCGACAGCGATAGCGTTGATTATGCTTATAATATCATTTTTGATACTTCTTGTTATCAATATAATTCAGATGCGTCAGGCACGCAGGACTAATATCGTATAAATGTATGTGAGGTGTTATATGACTGAAAAGGATAAGCTTGATAGAAGAAAGAAAATAACTAAATATGTTCTTATGACGATAAGCTTTCTGTTCATACTTTTTATGCTGATAATTCCGCTTGTTTCAATTATATATAACGCATTAAAAGATGGATTTGGATTTTACTTTAAGGCGATATCGACAGAGTATGTTAAGAGTGCCCTTCTGGTAACACTTATTGCGACAGTTATAGCTGTTGTAATCAACACATTCTTTGGAATATGTGCTTCATGGGTGCTTACAAAGTTCTCATTTAAAGGAAAGCAGATACTTGCAACTCTTATAGATATTCCATTTTCTATATCACCGGTTATTGCAGGTCTTGCATTTCTTATGACATTTGGACGGCTTGGATGGACTTATCCGGCTATAAGAGCAATTAACCAGTGGCTTGGAACGAATATAAGAATTGCATTTGCAATTCCGGGAGTTGTAATTGCGACTGTATTCGTAACATTTCCATTCGTATCGAGAGAGATAATTCCTGTGCTTAACTCACAGGGGAAGGATGAGGAAGAAGCAGCGGCACTTATGGGAGCCGGTGGATTTAAGATATTCTTTAAGATAACACTTCCTCAGATTAAATGGGCACTTATATACGGAGTAATTCTTTGTACAGCAAGAGCGTTAGGAGAGTTTGGCGCGGTTAATGCATTGTCAAAGACGAGAGGTGAGACATTTACACTGCCATTGGAGATTGATGCATTGTATATGTCGGGAACAGACGCATCGATAACGGCTGCATTTGCAGTATCATCAATCCTTGTAATTATAGCTGTTATCATATTGGTTCTGAGAAACATATTTGAATACAGATTTAAGAAGAATCTGTAATCGGAAAATGAGGTATGACATATGTATGTTGAAATGAAAAATATATGCAAACAGTATAATGATTTCAAAGCGTCTGACAATGTTAATTTTGGTATAGAAAAGGGTAAGCTTGTAGCTTTGCTTGGACCATCGGGAAGCGGTAAGACAACACTTCTTAGAATGATAGCAGGACTTGAGACACCTAATTCAGGTGATATATACATAGATGGCAGGAGAGTTAACGATGTTCCGGCTTCACAGCGTGGAATTGGTTTCGTATTCCAGAGCTATGCACTTTTCAGATACATGACTGTATATGACAATGTTGCTTTCGGGCTTGAGCTTCAGAAGATGCCTAAGAATGAGATTAAGAAAAGGGTAATGGAGCTTCTTGAGATAACAGGACTTTCTGGAATGGAGAAAAGATATCCTAGCCAGTTATCTGGTGGACAAAGACAGAGAGTAGCATTTGCGAGAGCACTTGCACCTAACCCACAGGTTCTTCTGCTTGACGAGCCATTCGCGGCGATAGATGCCAAGGTAAGGACGGAGTTAAGACTGTGGTTACGCCAGATGGTAACACAGCTTGGAATAACAAGTATTTTCGTAACACACGATCAGGATGAGGCTGTAGAGGTTGCCGACCAGATTATTATAACTAATCACGGCAAGATTGAACAAATCGGAACACCACTTGATATATACAAGTCTCCTGATACACCATTTGTGGCACAGTTTATTGGAAGGTCATCAATTGTTGAGGATTATGACACTCTCAATGGATATGACAGAATTGAGGGAGCAAACAAAGCTGTTATAAGACCTGAATTTATCAAGATATCAAAGTTTGGAAAGCTTTTGCAGTATAACAGTGCGGCAGAGGAAGGCTATGTTGAAGACATAGTGTTCAGAGGCAACAGACTTGATGTCACAGTTGATATTCACGGCGTCAAGATAACAGGAGAGTGGTCGCTTGAAAAGGACAGCCTTGAGATTGGCGAGAAGGTGCATGTCCTTATCTACAGGCTGTATGTTATAGATGATGAGAGAACATACCTGTGTGAGAACAAAGAAATGCAGACTGATAATGTATTCTATATTTAATTGCTTTCAGGCAGAAATGAGGAGAATATGAGGATTAACAAGAAAGAGATATTAGAGACAGATGTGCTTATTATAGGTGGTGGTACTGCTGGATGTTACGCAGCCATGACTATAGCAGAGCAGAGTGATTATTCAGTTATAATTGCAGAGAAGGCGAATATCAAGCGAAGCGGATGTCTTGCGGCTGGCGTTAATGCGATTAATGCATACATAGTTGAGGGAAGAAAGCCGGAAGATTATGTTGATTATGCCAAGAAGGATGCGGCTGGTATTGTAAGAGAGGACCTGCTTCTTACTATGTCACAGGGACTTAACAGGGTCACAGACAAGATGGAGAAGTTAGGGCTTGTCATATTAAAGGATGAGAATGGCAAATATGTTGCAAGAGGCAACCGTAATATCAAGATTAACGGTGAGAACATCAAGCCTATTATGGCAGATGCGGTTAAGAAGCTTCCTAATGTGATAGTGCTTAACCATGTTAATATTACAGACTACATTGTTAAGAATAATACAATATATGGAGCAGTCGGATTCTCGATAGATGAAGAGTCAGATGGAGAAGAATTAACTGGAACTGCATATGAGATAAGAGCTAAGAAGGTTATATGTGCGACAGGTGGAGCGGCAGGATTATACAGACCTAATAATCCGGGATTTTCGAGACATAAAATGTGGTATCCACCATTTAACACAGGTGCAGGATATGCTATGGGAATCAGGGCAGGAGCTGAGATGACTACATTTGAGATGCGTTTCATAGCTCTAAGATGTAAGGATACAATCGCTCCAACAGGAACAATTGCACAGGGTGTCGGTGCCAGGCAGATTAATTCGTTAGGTGAAGTATACGAGGATAAATATGGTCTTACTACATCACAGCGAGTATATGGAACTGTTATGGAAAACATTCAGGGAAGAGGCCCTTGTTATCTTAAGACTGAAGGAATCTCAGACGAGCAGAGTGAGTCACTCAAGAAAGCTTATCTTAACATGGCACCAAGCCAGACGTTAAAATGGGTTGAGTCAGGCAGGAAGCCTAATGAAGCTAATGTTGAGATTGAGGGAACAGAGCCTTATATAGTTGGTGGACATACAGCGAGTGGTTACTGGGTTGACACAGACAGACGTACTACAATAGATGGTCTGTATGCGGCTGGTGACGTTGCAGGAGGATGTCCACAGAAGTATGTCACAGGAGCTATGGTTGAAGGCGAGATAGCAGCTAATGCGATTGTTAATGAGCTTAACGATGGAAGCTATCCAGACAGCTATGAGAGTGATGCGGAATTAGATAAGAAGATAGAAGAGTATAACAAAGTTTTATCTAATGAGAATCCTGTGTACAGTACAGAAGCTTTAGAGGAAGCCATGCAGAAGGTAATGGATGCATACGCTGGCGGAATCGGAAGCCACTATCAGTTCAATGAAAAGCAGCTTAAGCTTGCCAGGGAAAAGATTGAGAACATCAAGAAGCTTGCAGAGAATGCTTCAGCATCTGACATGCATGAGCTTATGTTCGTATATGAGTTAAGAGAAAGACTTGATGTGTGTCTTGTGCTTATAGAACATTTAAAGGCAAGACAGGAGACACGCTGGCACAGTTTTGCGGAGAATCTTGATTATCCTGAGACAAGTGATGAATGGCTTAAATATGTCAATTCCAAGAGTGTTAATGGAAAGACAGAGATTATAATGAGAAAATTAGTAGGAAGGGATGAGACATATGAGCATAGCAATAGATAAAATCAAATGTAAAGGCTGTGGGCAGTGTATGGATGTCTGTCCTGGAAGCCTGATAAAGAAAGATGATGGCGGCAAAGCATATATTAAATATCCTAAGGACTGCTGGGGATGCTGTTCATGTATCAAGGAATGTCATTTTGATGCGATTGCACTTTATCTTGGTGCAGATATCGGTGGAATGGGAAGCATGATGACGGTTAATGAAAAAGACCATTATCTTAACTGGAATATCAAAAAGACAGATGGAACTACTGAGACAATAGTTATTGATAAAAAGGAATCAAACAAATATTAATAAGCCATATGGCGGAATGGAGGAAACAATGGGAGAATTGTCACATTTGGATGCGCTTGAAGCAGAAGCGATTTATATTATAAGAGAGGTGGCTGCAGAGTGTGAAAAACCAGTAATGCTCTACTCAATCGGAAAGGATAGTTCAGTAATGCTTCATCTTGCCATGAAGGCATTCTATCCAGAGAAACCACCATTTCCTTTCTTGCATGTTAACACAACATGGAAGTTCAAGGAGATGATTAAGTTCAGGGACGAGACAGCTAAGAAGCTTGGCATAGAGATGCTTGAGTATATTAATGAGGATGGTGTTAAGCAGGGAATTAACCCATTCGACCATGGCTCAGCTTACACAGATATCATGAAGACACAGGCATTGAAGCAGGCACTTAATAAGTATGGCTTCACGGCAGCATTCGGCGGTGGACGAAGAGATGAGGAAAAATCAAGAGCGAAAGAGAGAATTTTCTCATTCCGTAATGAGAACCATGCATGGGACCCTAAGAACCAGAGACCAGAGATGTGGAAGCTCTATAATTCTAAGATTAACAAGGGCGAGAGTATAAGAGTATTCCCTATATCTAACTGGACAGAGACAGATATCTGGCAGTATATAAAGAGAGAAAATATTGACATCGTGCCTCTCTACTATGCGGCTGAAAGACCAGTTGTAGAGCGTGATGGCATGTACATAATGGTTGATGATGACAGAATGAGACTTAACCCTGGTGAGAAGCCAATGATGAAGAGCGTAAGATTCAGAACACTTGGATGCTATCCTCTTACAGGTGGTATCGAGTCACATGCCCACACACTTGATGAGATTATTGATGAGACACTTTCTGCTGTATCATCTGAGCGTACAACAAGAGTAATTGATAACGAGGCTGCTGGCAGCATGGAAAGAAGAAAGAGAGAGGGGTATTTCTAGGATGAGAAGTTTACTTAAATTTATAACATGCGGAAGTGTAGATGATGGTAAATCAACACTTATTGGTCATATCTTATATGATGCAAAACTTTTATATGCAGATCAGGAAAAGGCACTGGAGCTTGACAGTAAAGTCGGAAGCCGTGGTGGTGCTATAGACTATTCTCTTCTTCTTGATGGACTTATGGCAGAGAGAGAGCAAGGAATAACAATTGATGTTGCCTACAGATATTTCACAACAGACAACAGAAGCTTTATCGTTGCTGATACACCAGGTCATGAGGAATATACAAGAAATATGGCGGTTGGAGCTTCATTCGCTGACCTTGCAATTATTCTTGTAGATGCTAAGCAGGGAGTTCTTGTGCAGACAAGAAGACATGCAAGAATATGTTCTCTTATGGGTATCAAGTATTTTGTATTTGCTGTTAACAAGATGGATCTTGTTGGATATGATGAGAAGAGATTCAATGAAATCAAAGCACAGATTGATGAGCTTACAGAGGAGTTAAAGCTTGAAAGCGTAGTTATTATTCCAGTCTCTGCTACAGAGGGTGACAACGTAACTAAGAAGTCTGAGAATATTCCTTGGTATCATGGAGAGGCAATTCTTCCATACCTTGAAAAAGTGGATGTGACAGAGAAGAAGCAGGAGGAAGGCTTCTACATGCCAGTTCAGCGAGTTTGCCGTCCAGACCATACATTCAGAGGATTTCAGGGTCAGATTGAGTCAGGTATTGTTAAGGTTGGAGATGAGATTATAACTCTTCCAAGCAACGAGCATGCACATGTTAAGAGTATTCTTGTAGGTGACAAGGATTCTAAGGAAGCATTCATGGGACAGCCTGTTACAATCCAGCTTGATAAGGAAGTGGATGTATCAAGAGGATGTGTACTTGCATCAGGAACACACCTGCCATTGAGCAAATCATTCACAGCAACAATTCTTTGGATGGATGATACAGAGCTTACAGAGGGTAAGGATTACCTTGTTAAGATTGGTACTAAGCAGATACCGGGAATTCTTAAGAATATCCAGTATAAGATTGATGTTAATACAGGAGAGTTTATTCCAGCATCTACTCTTAAGAAGAATGAGATTGCACTCTGTGATATATCACTTCAGGAGGCAATTGTGCTCGATGAATTCACTAAGCATAAGACTTTAGGTGAACTTATCCTTATAGACAGAGTTACCAACATGACATCTGCATGTGGTGTTATAGCTAATTCATCAGTTGATGACCACAAGGATTTAAAGGCTGCATTCGTATACGAGAACCTCAAGGCTAACGGAGATATTTTCGAGGAGTTCTATTACAACCTCGACAGCATGACTATCAATAAGGTACGTCCAAGTGGCAAGACTTATACAGTTGGTGATGCAATACCAGTTAAGGGAGAGAGCTTTAATTATCCTGACAACTTTGATATTGTTGTCCTTCGTGATAAGGTTGCTGTTAAGATTCGTGATGCTAAGGTCGCAGACATCTATAAGCTTGATGACTTTAAGTATGATGGCGTTCCAGTAATCAACGGACGTGGATTCGGTGTTAAGATTGCATCAGATGATGATGCCAAGAATTTCATCAAGGAATTATATGCAGCAGGAGATTCTGTTGGAAGTGATTTCTTTAATAAATGGGTTGAGTTCGGAAAGTATAGAAATATTGTATTTAAGGATGAAATCTGGAACTAAATAGGTATGTGGGGGGAAAACTCCCCATCTCTGTGAGCTGGTCAGGCTGCAAGCCTGCCACTTACCAGTAAAAATTGCTGGTCCTTTGTACCTAGTGTCTCTAAGGGCAGCACGACAAAGCTGATTAAAGCCGACTTGCTAAAAACGCACTTTGTTTGAACGTTTAGCAGTCGGCTTAGCTTTTGTCTAACACTGCCCTAAGAGACACACGGTAGTCGTCATGCGAATTTTTATAGATAAGTGGCAGGCTTGCAGCCTGACCAGCTCACAGAGATGGAGAGTTTTCGCATATACCGGTGGCGGAAGAGAGATGACGCGCGTTGACATAGTGGTTATTTATGTAATGGCGTGTGTTATGTTGGCGGTT
>OIYR01000161.1_pt1 | contig 38393 bp, 58 predicted proteins | sample 1588221 | NCBI WGS metagenome assembly OIYR01 (sample SAMN03283292) | human gut metagenome | biome: human-associated habitat; material: feces | host: Homo sapiens | place: Peru | collected 2012
CATCAATATTCATACTTTACCTCCTACTGCCATGCACCTATTGCAATATAATCATACTTATCTTGTTCACTATGGTTAGTATCAAATTGGAAATTAGTTGTAGTTTTATTTCTTACATCTCCTGTGTTCGTATAATTTCCACGCATAGACCCACTTGCATGTTGGCAACAAACTTTATAAAGTGTATTGACGAATGGTAGTGTAAAAGTTACTGTAACATTAGTCGCTTTATTAAAACTTCCCCAACATATTTGTATACCATTTGAAAATCTTAAAGCCCAAGCCTCTGCACCAGAAGTTCTTGTATATGACTCAAGTTTTAACACTGCCTTACTATTTACAAAAAAATCGCCATCGCTTACGCTTTTACCTGTAATAAGATTTAAACACCCATTGGTAGAATGCACTTGAAACTTTCCAAGATAACTACTTCCATTTGAACAAACTTCAAGAATATCTTTAAACCATTTTGTTCCACCTATTTCTTCGTCTCCTGTTTTATGAACAACAGTGTTATCATTGGCTTTTGCATTCCAATCAGTTTTTTCGGTATCAGTTACAAGTCTATGAGTTTCATCTTGAGATAATTGTGATAGTGCAGTAGGAATTGCTGACGAAGTAATAAAACCACTATCGTTGACAAGTTGACTTGTCTTTGTTGGAATTTTGCCTTCTATTTGAGTTATCGCAGTTTCTCTGGCTGTTATTTCATTAGAAATTTTTTGGTTTAATAAATTTCCTTGATATGCTGATAAAACCTTATCAATATTTGTGCTTTCAAGATTATTTACTATATCTGTATTTTGAATATATCCACTTAAATCAACAGAAGGACCTAATTGCTCCCACCTTTCTGTATCTCCGTCATTCAACCAAATATAACCAACACTTTCATTTTTTACATACCATACATCTCCAATACTATTATTTGTTGTTGGTAAGTCTCCAAGTGTCTCGACAGAACCTTTTAGGTCAAAAACTGTTCCAATTCCGTCTATAGCAGTTTTTAGTTGTTTTGGTGTAACAGCAGTATTTTCGCTATTTCCTTCTTGAATTTCTTGTGCAGAAGCAATCTTTATAAGCCCATGCTCTGCATTACTTGCGTTTGGTATATCAGAAAGAGTAATGAACCCAGAATCATTCTGTAATTGGCTAATGTTTCTTGGAATTTCAATTTCTATATTATCAAAAACTATTTTGTTAATAGCCATACACTACTCCTTTTTAATTTCTTCTTCTACCACCTTTGGTTTAATGTCTTCTGCACTTTCAATGTATGAATATTTATTTGGAATATCAACTGCCTCTTCATACTTTATGTTCGTGCCAGTTTGAATTATAAATTTACCACTATCGCTGTAAGTTCTTATTAGGGTCTTGTCATTTATTTTAACTTCTTCCTGTTTAATCATTCTGCACCTCCCATTTCGCTTGCTTTATATATATAATTTGCATATGTTGTCCAGTTTGTAGAATTTATCCATGTGTCATATAAATCATCTGGGACATAAATTTTACAAGTTTCAGATATTCCATTAAATACATTTGTAGATGCTAAAGTTGGGACAGCAGAACATTTACTAAAGTCATACTTTTCAACAAGTTTACACCCATAAAACGATTGAGAAGCCAGATTTAGCACATTTTTAAATTCAACAATTTTAAGTTTTTGGCAATCATAAAATAAAGATGAGTTTATTTTTCCTGAAAAGTCATTTGAAAACTTAAATTTTGTCAAACTTCCGCATCTAGAAAACCCAGAATTACATATAGTCGTCAAAGTATTAGGAATTACAAGAGTTTCAATACTATAACAACCAGTAAGTCCAGATGAATAACTTGTTGAAGTGCTTTCAGAATCACAACCCAAGAATATTAAATTTGCAGGCAAAGTCATTGTTTTTATATTTATGCAACTATCAAAAGCATTCCATTTTATTGATGTTATCCCAGAAGGCAAAGATACTGTCTCAAGCCCATAACAGTGATAAAAGCAATAGTTATATATTTGTGTAGTATCTGATATATAAACTTTTTTTAATGAATAATTTACATTTGAAGAAGTTTCGCTACTATATACAACATATGAACCAAGCCAATATTCTGGAAGATTATTCTCATCGGCAGGATAAATTTTTACAACATAATTACCTATGTTTCCATAAGTATGTGGAAATACAAATCTCCCAGCACCATTAGTAGTTACATCTGTAACACTTCCATCTCCCCAGTCAATTATAATTCCGCCTCTCAAATTATTATTCAACCTTATAGCAATATTTATTGTTAAACTCGTTTTTTTAGTAAACTCGAAAAACAAATAATTTGTCATATTACTTGTTGTATAATTAGGACCTATCAATATATCAGAATCTATAACTGTAATAGAATTATCAACAATTTCTGCCTGACTAACCCATTGTTGAAATATAAGGTGTTCATGAACTGGAGCATCAGGCAAAATGAAAACATCTCCGCTATTTAACCATTCTTCTTTTAATAACGAACCATCAAAATCAATAACCTTTACATTGTATTTGCCATACATTCTCAAATCTTCTTTATATTCAGAAAACACAGTTTTATTACCGTTGACATCTGTTAAAGAAACAAATTCAACATTGTTATAAACAATGTCCTTTCCATTGCTATTTTTTATTATATAGTCATTTGCCATAACATCCTCCTAATCAATATAAACGGTATTTCTAACTTGACTTGTTTGATATGCACCGTTAATTTCAAGTTGAGAATCTTTAATATTGTTCTCATAATAACTTGTTGAGATAAATAATGTATCATCAGAAACCCATACTTTTATTCCACCAATAGTATCTTTTGATGCAACTGGCATACCTATAAGTATATTTGGGTCTAATCTTTCATTTGGTATTTTTCCATTTTGTTCTAGCAATTTGTAATCAAAGACTTTTAATGACCATGCATCTGAATTTGTTCCTTTTCCTATTTGAATTGCCCCAGTTGCAGTAGCATTTGTTTCATATAAGTGTCCATTTGGTCCAATGGCAATAGTATGAGATGCCGAAGCCTTACTGCTTGACCCTATAGATATAGAACCTGTTCCACTAGCACCAGAATTATATGTGCCAATCAATACACCATCTGGTCCAGCACTTCTACTATCTCCACCATATATTGATATAGAATTGTAACCAGATGTATTAGCATCGTATGCACGAATGTATAACCCACTTACAGAAGTCATATTTTCTTTTGCAGAAATAACTATATCTTTAAGAAATATTTTTTTTCCTTGAATTTTTTGTTCGTTAGTCAAATCTACATATTTTTCTGATATTTCTTGTCTTAAGTTGTTTAATTCTGTATAGGTAGAAATTTTTTCTCCATTATAAGTCAAGTCCTTATCTTCATCAATATCAAGTTTCCCAATATAATCTTCATAGCCTACAATTACTGGAGTTATAATTGTAACTTCTCCTACTGGATTTATAACTTTAAATTGTAAACTATCATTACCATTATCGCCAGAACCATCTTTTTTAAATTTTATTGTTATAAAATGTTCTCCAGCGGACACATTAGAATATGTTAAGGTTACTGGGCTTGTAGAACTTTGTCCTTTATAACTTTTATAAACCAAAGTTGATGAAGTATCTTCTGCATTACTGTTAGTAAGAGTTTGGTCTAATTTACTAAATATTCCAAAGTCATAATTACTTTCGCCAGAGTTGATTATTTCAAAAGTAAGGTCGCCTTCAATCCACATATTAAATGAAAGTTTACACAAAGCATAAGAATTTGGCATTTTTTTATTATTGCTCTCATAATAACCATCATCATTTAAAACAAAACCATATGTTGTAGAAATGTTTTCCACATTATATTCATAATTAAAAATTGTTTCTTGGTTTTCATATATAGGAATAAGTTGCTCTCCTACGATATCTATGAAATTAAACTCTTTATTTGTAAGTCGTTGCTCTGAATTAAGGTCAACATAATTTGAAAGGTCTAATTTTAAACCATTTTCAGAAACTGTTAATGCATTGCTGGAGGTATCGTCTAATTTTATGCCAAATTGATTATCCTTTAGTTTAATACCATCTCCTGCAGAATAAACATCAACAAGGTCCGACATATCAATTCTTGTGGTTTGTTCCCCAGTTTCTGTAACCCATGTAAATATAAGAGTATCTGTTTCTGAGTCGTATTCAACACTTTTTAAGAATTGGTCCTTTGGAATATTTATTTCCCCAGCCCTTTCTCCATTTACGCTCAAATAATATAAGAGATTATTTTCAGTATCTTGTTCAATCTTGATTGATATTTCTGATTGTTTTTTTTCGTCTACTATTTTTACAGAACTTTTATTATTTACGATTATGTCATTGATAGAGTTCTTTGAAACCCCTTCAATTTCCTTCTCTAATGCCTTAAATTCATCAGTTAGGTCCTTTCCTAGAGATTTATACTCCCCAGTCTCTTTATCGAACCTGTAAGGCGTATTTTGGGTCTTATCGACATATATAAGATTTTCACTCCCAACTTCTGGAAAATCTTCTACGCTATCAAACTGAATTTCTTTGATAGTGGCACTTATCGTTTTCTTTGCACTATCAACAGTAACTTCTATACTGTCTGAAGATAAACCTGTGTATGCGACAGCAACTTCTATAAGCCCAGTCATTTCTGATTGTATTTGTTGTTCGCTCTGCATTTCGGAGTTTATTTGTGATACTTCATTGATAGTGCCATCAATTTGGGCTGTGTTATTTAAACACGAACAAAGTTTGCTTAAGTCCATACACACCTCCTATTGAATGATTTGGTCCAAAATCGAGAATTGACTTTGATTAGGAGTATTCACAGTGCCATCTGTAAAAGTATATTCTATTTCGTAAATATAATCTCCCACAGGAATTTTTGCAGTTTCTTCGCTTTCTAATCTAATTTCAAAAAAGCCATTTTCGTTTTTGGTAAATTCTTTTTGGAAGACTTCTTTATAAGCATCATCAGAAAGTTTAAACATACATTTTTCAATGATAGATAAATCAACAGTAGAACCGTCTGACTTTTTAGGGACTGCTGTAAAATTAGCAGTATCCCCTTGAGTCAAATAGAATTTTATCTGTTTTCCACCATATTTTGTTGTAGTGTTTTCAGAATATAACATGTTTATCTCCTTTTGTTTTATTAAAAAACTTAATTTTTGTTTTGTCAAGCAATTTCAATATTTTAAACTAAAATAGCACAGTATTTTCCATATCCAACAGCAATTAGTTTGCCATTGCCATAAGCGACCTTTTTCCAAGCCTGAACAGCAGGTAATCTTTCTGTAAACCAATTTATAGCGTCTCTTGAAACTACAGCATAATTTGAATTATAAGAAACAGTTACAAATTTACCATTACCATAGCCAATATCTTCCCAATTAGCAGAATATGGCAAATCTCCTGATAATGTCCAAGTTATACCATCTTCTGAATACGCAGATTTGTTTCCATTAAATACAAGCATTGAGAATTTATTATTTCCATATGCAATCGCTCCCCAAATTCCACCACCTGAACTAGAAACTGCATAATATGTCCAGTTTATGCCATCTGAAGAAATAAATACGCCAGCATTAGCAGTTATAACGAATATATTATTTCCATATGCAGTGTATCTAACTATATAATTATATGGCAATGTCGCTTGTGTCCAAGTTATACCATCTTCTGAATATATAACCGTAGCCATATCTACTATTGCTACAAATTTACCGTTTCCATATACAATGTTATCTATGCTTCCATAACCAATAGAAATCGGAACTGATTGCCAATTTATTGCATCTGTTGACACAAAAACTACACCGTTTCCAGTAATTACAAATTTACCATTACCATATGCAATATCATAGATAGATTTTTCGCTTGTCAATTCATATGGAGTCCAAGTCAAGCCATCAGAAGATGTTGCAACATAAGATTTGTTATGATTACTTGTAATTGTGGATATTGCTACAAACTTATCATTACCATATGCGATAGAAATCCATGCACCATATTCACTACCAAGTCCATCTACAACAGGCATTTCCACTTGCAACCAATCTGAAGGAAGTTTTTTATTTTTAGACACAATCGTTGTATCTCCACTAACAGTATAAAGATAACTAATCGTTGTATCTTCTTCTCCTGTAATCGTCTGTCCATTTATACTTATATCTAATGCATATTCGGCATTTGAAAGAGATGCTGAAAGGGTTATATTATCTCCACCATATATAGTATCTCCATTTGATAATTGTGTTCCGTCTGATTTTGTAACGGTTAAATTATTTTCCGATGTAATATTTAATAGATAAGGTTCTCCAACTTTATATGTTACAAATTCAATTATTGCGTCTTGTGTAACATACCATAGCCAATAACCACGACCTTCTGCGTATATTTTTTGTCCATTTACAAACACATAACTTCCAACGCCATAGCCATCTTCTGTTGTGTCTACTGCTATCTTTATAGTATCTCCTTTTGCTATAGTTTGCCCAGATAATAAATCTTGATAATAAAGTTCATTTGGACCTTTTATCATTACCGAATATGTTACGCCTTCAGGTTGAGAGAATTTTACGGAGAATTTTGAAATTTCTTGTTCGCTTTCTATAAGTTCAATATCGTTTACGCCAATTCCTTTATAATCAATGTTTGCACTTCGTATTATAAACTTTTTAGGCGAACCATCTGCGTTTGTAAACACATGTTTGCTATCTCTCGTAATATAGCACATAATGTCTTCTTCAAGTGGAACATCATAAGTGTAACCCTGATAGTTCTCCATATTCAAAATAGCACCATCTTTTCCGAAAAAAACACCATTTTCTTCTTTTGCTATACCATAATTGCCCACATATACGATAGAACTTCCTAAAATATCTTTTGTTTTCATTATTGGATATTTAAGATTTATCATAAGTTTTCCGTTCTTATATCTTGAATATAAATCTTCTGCAAATGCTCTATCATAAACATAAGAACCATTTTTAAAAGCACCTTGAGTAAATAGAAAGGATTCTTCTGCGGTATATTCTCTATCTCCGTCATAATAGGAAACAGTGTCCACAGTTGTTTGATATTCAACAAGAATGCTTAAACTTTCGATTGTATTAGTAATTTTATATAAATCTGCACTATCGAAAGTAATATCATATACAGCATCTTTGGAGAAGATAGATTTTATACTCCTAATTTGATAAGCATTTTCTGAACCCATCATGTAAATTGCATAGGGGCATCTAACAATAATTGTTATTGAAGTCCCTTCATTTTTCCAAGAAGTAATATAAGGTTTAATATAGTTTAAAGCGATAGAAAAACTATTATCTTCTTTTTGAATTGCATTTATTCCGTCTTGAACAAAATTACTTATCTGATTATTTATATCTGTTTCAACTTCGTCTATAGTATATTTGCCATCAGTAAAGTTAGACTTTTCTTGCCAACTGGTAGTGCCAAAAGCCCCATCTGTTTCCAAATTATCTAATTTACCAGCCAAATCAAAGTCCATAAAATATTGTTCAAAATCAGTAATCATGTCTTCGTATGCCCAAAATGTCATTCCACCAGTAGTTCCAGAATTGGTAGTAGACAAAAAGCACCTTTCTCCAGAATTTAAAATTGAATTGGCATCAGGTATTATTTTTATGTTTTTTATCTTTGAGAAAATATTATCAGAAGAATTTACTGTTATAGTATAATCTTTATATCTTACATCGACTATATAAAATGGAAATTTAGAAGTTTTTTGAACGCTTGTTCCTATTGTATCAGGAAAATCTGTTCCAGACCCAGAAGTTACCATTTTTTTTGCAATATTATCAGTTGGAGAAATAGATATAGAAATTGAGGCAGAATTTTCTTCTAACACATCTCCGATAGTGGTAACAGGGACATTGATTTTATTTATTTTATTTTTCTTTGCAACATCATTATTTTGAGTTCCATATGTGTTCTCAAGTTTTAATTCTAAAATCATGTTATTCTCCTAATATTTTTAAATAATATAAATCGCCTCTTTTAAGGAATATTGCTCGGCAACCATTGCAGAAATTTTCTATAAAGTCCCATATGCTATCAGAAGATACAATAACTTTTGGGAGAATAATTCTTTGTAACTCTTCTTTTGTATCCATGTCTATACTAACAGATATATTATATAATGACAAAACATCTATAAATACAGAATATGCATTTGTGTTAGTATAATATATGCTATTTGTTAATTTCATATCTTGAAGTGCTGATATACTATCAAGTAAATTTATTCTAACCTTTTTATCTTGTTCAATTATTGAAATATCGTTTTGAGATACAAAAGAATATAATATTACTCCATTTAGCCTTATATCTATTTTAACATCTGGCAAAATATTGTCATCTGAAAGAGTTCTAAACCAACCATTAGGATATTCTAAATCTGGTTGGTCTATCAATTCTAATGTTCCACTTTTTGATATTATTCCATAATATGGCAACGAATTTGAAACACCATTTATATCAATACTAACCAAACCATTTGCCTTATTAAATTCTTTAGATATGTTAGGTTGATTTATCGCTGTAACTAAAACACTAACTGTCGACTTGTTCATCTACCAACTCCCATTGAGCATATAGTGTTATGTTATCTATCATAACAGCAACTGCTCCCATAGCATATTTTTGACCGTTACCATCGATTGATGTGTTCCAAGAACTTAATTTATAACCTTCATAAACAAGGCTCTCTCCATAAGGCACAGAAAATTCGTCTCCAGTAACGCCTTTTATTGATGCAATCTCTCCAGTTCCACCATTTGCATTAAATTTTATTGTAACTTGAGTTGGTTGGTCTATTGGATTCATAGTTCCAGCAAAAACAAGTTGTAAATTTGTTACGAAGTCAAACTCTTGTCTCATGGAATAAAGTTTATTATATGTTGGTTGCTGAACATAGAAATATGCTCTTCTGTATTTTTCATCATTTGTATCATAATATTCAGTTATGATTTGGTCCACTTGTATCAATCTCATAAGTTGTGCATAATCTGAAAATTTCATAACATTCCAAGTTACTGTAAAATATGGAACAAAAAATTTATCTGGGAATATTGCAATTTGTCCTGCATTATTTCTAGTTGGCTCTTGAACATAAACTTTCTTTAATTCAAACTTATAATCAGATGGCATTGGTAATGTATAATTGCCAATAACAGAATCTATAAATCTTAATGGGTAAACTTTTCTTGTGGAAACTGTCAAATCTGGTTCTTCATATGTTCTCATAATTGATTACCCCCTCTTCTTCGACTTTCAGTTTTCAATGCTGGGAATATTGCACGAGCAAAAGCATTGTCATTTACATTATTGCCTTCGATAATAATTCTATTCTGCATTGCATCGATTAGCCCAGTTTCATAAATTGCTTCAACAAACCCTTGTTTCGTTAATTGAGCAAGTTGTGGTCCGTTGATAACATTTGTTTGGCTACCTCCAGTATTAACAAGAGCCTCTGGAATGCCGTTTTCATTCATTACAAATAATTCAGATTTTTCAGGTATTCCACCTGTAGCATAACCTTTTACATTTACTTCTTGTATTCCACTTATAAGCCCTTTAATACCAGCAAGGGCAACTCCACCAGCACCCAATGCCAATGCAATAGCACCAAAGCCAGTCCAAGCATGCTTAACTAATTGAATTGCTGTATATATTGCAACAACTGCTCCAACAATCAACATGATTGCTGATACTACTATTTTTGCAGTTCCAGAGAAACTTTGTAATAAAGAATCAACAATTAAGAAACCAGCCAAAAATGCCATTACTGCACCAAGAGTGGTCTTTGTTGTCATTGTTAGTGCAGAAAATGCTTTTGAAACATTCGTTATAGTTGTTGCTATTTTCAATGCTATCAACCCAACTATTACAATTTGTAAAAGTTTTAACTTATCAATTATAGTTATAAGAGAAGCAACAATATCTATAATAAACTTTATTACACCACTTTGAAGGATAGGAACAATTATACCATTCCAAAGGTCTTCAATAACTTCCCATATATCTTCAAATATCTTTTTCACACTTACAAGAATATTATAAAGATTTTGTTCTGAATTACTTAAATTCTTAATTTTTTCATTTGTCAGGTCAACTTCTTCAAGACCAACTCCAAGAGTGCTTTCGTCCTGTTTAGAGAGTGCTTCAAATTTATCAAAAGATAATTTTTGAGTAGCCTGACTTATTCCGTCAATTCCTTTTCTTACAACTTTAAAATATTTATCAGACCCCAATGACATTGCTAATACTTTATTAAAAGTATTTAAAAATTCCAACAATGAATCTGTTGCACTATCAATAGGACCAATAAATGCACTCAAAATCGTATAACCAATACTACCTATTGCAGTCGCTATTAAGTTATAATCTGCCTTCAATCTTAATGCAGTCTGTTCTGCTTCTGTGCTTAATTTTGTAACCCTTTCAAAACCTTGTGTAACAGTTTGGAATACAAGTTGTAATGCTCTACGAATAGTTCTATATATAGCAATATTTTTAATTCTACCGAGCAGGACTTTCCATTGAGAAGAAGTCTTTTTAGTAGATTGCTCTAATTCTTGAATTTCTTTCTTTAATTTCTTAATATTCTTTTCTGCAGATTTAGTATCTTGCCCAGCCATTTTTAATCTTATAAATTCTTCTCTGGCTTGATTAAGAGCAAGATTAAGTTCGTAAGCCTTCTGTTTAACTGGGTCTAAAGACCTTTCAAACGCTTGCAAATCTGCTTGAGCATTTTTAAAATCTGCTTGTTGTCTTTCTTGTGCAAACGCTTGTTCTGTAATTTGATTTTTTATTGCAGGGTTGTTTTCAACAAATTGATAAATAGCCTTCTGAACATTTTCATATCTTCTTAATTGGCTTTCAAGTTCACGAGTGCTACCACCCTGTATCTTCGTAATATCAATCTTTGATTGTAATTGTGCAATCTTTTTACTAACAGTATCCAACATTCTATCAATAGTAGTTATTGGGTCTGCCACTTTTTCTAAATATTTGGTTAATCGTTTTACACCTTTAGGCTCTTCTATTTCGCCAAATTTTGCCTTTACAGCATCAAGTTTCTCCATAAGATTGCCATAAGAAGAGAAACTCGATTGGACATTTATGTTAATATTATTGTTTATATCACTCATGATTTTCTCCTATTTTTTCTAAACATATCACAGCGTGCTTTCATCTGTGCTTTTCTAATTTCTTCATATTGCATTTGCTTTACTTGTTCAGAAAGTTTATTTTTGGAGAGTTCAAAAGGTTTTTTAGGATAAATATTTTTAGGGTGTTTACTAAATTGTAAACATTGAGCAATAGCCAATAAAAAGTATTGCCCTTGAAGAAATGCGACAGAATTGTCGTATTCAAACTTTGATTTTTGTTCCTGTTCGTAGGCTTCCAAATATACCCAAAATATATCAGGGTCGTCATTCCAAAATTGGTCGTAGGTCATACCTATCCTGATTGATAGTGGGCAAAGATAATAAGACAAATAGTCAAGCAAGTTGTCATATTTGTTAAGAACATTACTCGCCTGACTATCTGCTGTGGAGTTTAGTCCTCCCAAACTATCTTTTTCTTCTTTTGGTCGCCTGTCGTAAAAACCGACATAGCCAAGTTAATCAATTCAGTCTGAACATCTTCATATTCATTCTCGAATTTATCTAAAATTTCATCACTTTTTTCTTTAGTGATGTCTTTGTGAACAATCTTAATCATGTCGTAGAAAAGAATATCTAAATTCGCCATTACATCTACTCCACAAACGACTTCAACTTCGTCTTCAGAAATGTTTTTATTTTTAACAAATTTCAACAAATCTGGGGCTATATTACAAATTGTTTTTATAATTGTTCTATTCGCCGTAAGTGTGTATTTCTTACCGTCAATTTCAATCTTTTTTTTCACTTTATTTTATTCCCCTTTATTTTATTCTCCAACAGTTTTTTCGCCTTGATATGCCCAATCTCTCTTTGAAGGAACTGTAGAATAATCTATAGGCAAAGCATCTCCAGATGTTAAATCTGTAAAAGTTTTTTCTGCTGGTGTTACATATTTAAACAAACTATTAAGTTCGCCAATAGTATCATCATCGTCAGTTGGGTTTGTAACATTCCCAATGTCGTTTACCCAAATCATATTTTCAGGTGCAACAGTAACTTCGATTTGTCTTACATCTCCACCTTGAATTGTTGGTCTACCAGAAGTTCCAGCAATTACCGTTGCAGAACCATCTGAAAAGACTTCCATGTAAACATTGGTTTCTATGTTAGACAAGATTTGCAACCAGCGAATATATCTATCTTTTGTATAGTTACTTGTAAAAGTAATATCGTTCAAAGTAGTTCTGCCAGTGATTTTAGCAACATAGTCAAGGTCAAGTTCAGGTGCTTCAAAAGTTTCAGTGTCTCCACCATATTCCCCACCACTAACAAGTGGAAGAGCATATTCAAACTTCATAGCATCTTTATTCCACCAGAACAACTGTGTGCCATACTCTCCAATAGCAATCTTGTTATCAAACGAGTTTTCCATTGCTTCAGTTAATACTGCCATGTTTATCTCTCCTTATTATAAATTAGTTTTCTTGCGTTATCTACTATACCAGAAAGCCTTGCTTGTCTACGATTTGCGTTTTCTATCGGTGTCGATAGTTCTCGGTCGTATTCAAGGTTAAGTCCACGATTATAATAGTTTTTTAATTGCTGATTTGTTTGCAATATATTTTCAATGAATCGTGCAAGTCTCATATTCATTGTTCGTCTATTTTTCCCATTGGTGTATGTCTCTAACATTACTGAAAATCTTGAATAAGGTTCGATTTCAATATCTTCTTGAGCCTGAACATAAGGTCCGTCATTTTGAACTTCAATCCAAACAGCAGGAATTTTAATTTGAGAGTTAAAGTCAGAATCTATAGGAACTAAATGAATTTCTCCAAATTTTTCTATAACTTCTTTATTCTTGATATTTTTCTTAATTGTATCTCTCAAATCTGTTTCAAGCAATTCAATATCAAAATGTAATGAGTTTGCCATATTACTTACCTGCCTTTAGAATAGATTTTATCTTTGTTCGTGCCAATGCTCTCTCATAAGCACCATTTGGTTGGTTAAAGTTATTAAAAGCATTATACATGTATGCAATCGAACGCAAACCGCTAGTGAAGTTCCATTTGCCATCTTGTTCATAAAACCACCCATCTTTACCATCTGGTTTATCAGAGTATATAATTTCTGGTCCAATAGCATATTCCCAGTGAGCAGATTCTGCCCAAGCGTGTGGTTTCCCAATTCTTCCTTTAGGGTCTGCCATTGTTCCTTCTCCAACAAAGCCTGTTCCATATTCTAAATAATACATAGTATCTTTATCACTATTATTTACTATACTTACTGTATAATAACCTTTTTTTTGTTTAGAAAATGTAATATTTCGTAATAATCTACCTGTTGCATATCCAGAGTTTGAGAGATTATCTCTTGCATCTTTTACAAGTTCTCTTGCACTCCATTCTGATAAATTTTCTGCTTCATCTTTAATCTTCCTTATCATATTTGATATGTTAGTAAGAACTTGTTGTGCATTAGTGGTTACATTTATTCCCTGCCCATAGAATTTCTCTGTGTTGGTTTGTTTAGTCATTATATTCTCCAAAAGAATATTCAGTAAATATTTTAAGATTATCAATAATTCCAATATTTGTAATTTCGTTTAATTGTATTCTGTTTTCTGTATCTTCTGCACTATCAGGTTCGTAAAGCCATACAATATCTCCTACAGCAAATGGGACTTTCAAATACTTATTAACATAACCTTTAAGAGTATCATTGTCAAAATTCATTTGATAAGAGAAAATCTCTCCATTTTTACTATAATAAATATTCTTGAGATTTACAGCACTTCTTTTTGATAGTCCAACGATTATTTCCCCATCATCATGACTAATGATTTTTTCCACTACATAATTGCCTTCTTTATTCATTGAAGTTGGGTATTCATTTATAAGGAAAATGGTGTCGTTGGAGATTTGCTTGGTTATAGCATTACTCTCGAACATTACAATCAAGTCAAAATCTCCTTCTATGCCATATATTTCTTTATTAAAACTACCACTTAAAGAATCTCTCACATAATAGATTAAAGTCCAATCAGAGAATGAAGAAACTTCTGCACTACCAACAGAATTGCCTTCTGTGAATTTAGCCAATAATGGCTTTTTGTTCTTTTTTATAGCCATAGATTATAACCTTTGTGGAATTGAACTTTTTAATCTTGATAGTGGAGTTCCAGAGAATTGTCTCGTATTAGAACCTACACCATCATATGATTGTCCTTCAATACCCATAATATTATAACTTTCAACTACAAAACTAACAATATTGCTATCATACATTCCTGTTAAAAGTTCCGTATCATCATCGGCTTTTCTCCAGCGTTTTATTTCAGAGATTGCAGAATCTATAAAATCGTTAATAAGGTCAGTATCAGGTTCATATTCAGAATTAAACTGAAGTCTTCTTACTGCTTTTTCTTGTATTGTTGATTTCAGTTTGTTTATTGAGTTGTATTTCTGTGTCATCTTCAACCTCTCTTTTAATAGATTTTGGTTTTTCTACCGTAACTCTTTGAAAAACGCCACAGCCTTCATAAGAGTTTTTGAAAACAGATTCTGGAATTACAAATATTTTATTGTTCATATCTTTTACTTTAATCCAAGACATAACACACCTCCAGATTATTAACCGCCAGTAGTATGATTTACATCTGCAATAACAAGTAATTCTGGGTTTGTAAGAACTGGAAGATATATCATAGATACTTTTGTTTTAACATTTACTGGGTCAGTTTCTTTAGTTGTTGTGATAGCAACGCCAGTATCAACAATAGATACAACAGCATCAGTAGCACCAGACATAAGGTCGCTTTCTTCTGGAGTTGTTCCAAATACGCCTTCTCCAACTGTGTCAGGGAAGATTACAACAACATCGTCAGCAACAAATTTTGTAAACTTACCAGTTGTTTCATCTGTATAACCTTTGTCATAAACATAAATTCTTGTATTTGTTTCTTGTTCAACAAGTCTTTGAGCAGATGTTGTATTTGGTGTTACAGTTCCATTAGCAAATACATAAAGAGCATTTTTTATAGAATTTGCGTTTACAAACAATCTCAAAGTGTTTCTGTTCATAAGGATATTGCTTGGTCTTGAACCAGTAGCGTTTTCAACATCATCAAGCCAATCGTTAATATCTTTAATTGGGTCTGCAGTTGTAGTAGTATGCCAATTTGTTTGTTTTTTGTTTTCAGAAGGAACTCCGAAATCATAAGAAATTGCTTGACCGTTGCTAGCGAAAGCAATAGCCCCAGAAGTCATAAGTTGCATACGAAGCATTTCTCTTGTTACATCTGCGTTAGCAAGTAATCTGCTTTCATCGTCAAAAATTACATTGAGAATAGAATCAATGTATGTTCTATTTCCACTAGCAAGAACCATATTAAGTTGTTGTCTTTGTTTTTCATTTACATCCATGAAATTCTTGAAGAATGGCATTTCTGTAGAGATTTTTGCAAATGCTTCTCTTGAAAGTGGAATAGCCTTTGCATCAAAACTTGACAAGTCCAATGGTCTTACCTTTGGTGCATGTCCTTGAAAGTATGAAAGTTCAATTCCAAGTTGTTTTCTTTGTGGGAATAATGCTTCTCCCAAGAAAGGTGTTCTTTCTTTTGAATTATCTGTCCATTTTTCAGCAATAATAGGTGCTGTAATTTCATCATAAATTGTAGCCATAATTACAATGCCCTCCCTTTGATAAATCTAACTCTTGCTTCTGTCTTTGTATTTGTATCTGCAGTAAGAGTTGTTCCTACAAGTGTTTGAATTGCACTATCGAGTTTGAGCAAATCAACATAACCGTCTACAAGCAATGTAGCATTTGTATCTCCGTCAGTAACATCAATGTCCCAACGAGCATAGCCATAAACTGCTGGACCTGCAGAAGATGCAGTAGCCAAATAAGCAGTGCCTTTTGTTTGTCTATTAGTGAACACATTTGAAGAGAAAGTTATAGGTGTTCCAGCCTTGATGATTTTCTTACCTTCATTATTAGCACTTACTCCTGTATTTGAAACAATGCAAGGAATAGCAAACGCTAATTCTGGAGCAATAAGAATATCAGTTTCGTTTGTGAAAGTTTGAGTTTTCAATTTTTTTATTCTCCTTTATAAGTTTTAGTTATTTTTATTTTGTGGTCTATATAAGTCCAAGATTTTAGATTTAGTCCATTCATTTTGTTGACTAGGTTCATTTTTTCCGTCAGGACTAACTACAATAGTTCCTACTTTTTGTTGTCCTTGTTGCAAACCTTCGATAGCAGATTTTTTAGTGTTAGCAATAAGTTGTTCTCTTTCAGTAATCAGTTCGTCAATTTTTGCAAGACTTGCAGTTTCATCTTCATTGATAGTGGACAAAATAAATTCTACTTCTTTTTCAGTGAAACCTTTATTTTCCATTCTTGCCTTTGCCTTCGCTTGATTTAACTTTACGATTTCGCCTTTCTTATAGTCTTCAAACTCAACTTTTGCTTGTTGAAGTTTTTGTTCTGCTGTAAGTTTTGCTTCTTCTTCAAGTTGTTTGCGAATTTCTTCCTTACCTTTTCCGTTTTTGAACTTCTCTACTGCTCTGCTAATTTCAGCATCGAACTCGCTTTGGAATGCGTCCTTGTCAATTTGGACCGTTCCGTCTTCATTTTGAACTACATATTTTTGAATATCCATTTTATTACCTCCTTCCAGTTCAAGTTCTTGTAGACCCCAGTCAGTTCATAAGCCCCAACCAGTTTCTATCTGCTTGCCCCAGATAATGAATATTATTCTTCAGCGTTTCCGCTGTTAGAACCTCTTTTATTCTGACTTTTATTGTCAGAGTTTTGACTGTTTTCAGTCTTCGTGGTATTACCCTGATTGGTAATCTCTTGTTGCTTCTTCATTTGTTCAAGATTTGCTTCAGCCTTTTCTTCTTGTTCTATTTTATTCTTTTTAGCAACAGATTGTGGGTCAGATACAATTCTTGTAGCAATGAGAGCATCAATATCATTAAGTCCAGCATTACGCAATGTTGCATAAGCATTAGAAGCATTTGTAAGATTTTCAACTTTGTTTCGATTTTCTTTAATCTCAACATCTCTAGTTTTTAAATTCTTGAATGGACACTTTTCAATATTTCTGCACATTGCAAGAATAACATCGAGAGTTTCATTCTCTGTTTTCAAAGCATTTGCTGTAACAAGTCCTGCAATATTTTCCAATGACCTGAAACCATTTCTGCTTTCAACAGCACTTCCAGTATCGCCTCCAGAACTTCTTGTTTCTCTATTAGGAATGTTTAGAACTTCTTCAAGTTTTGAACACAAGAAATCTTGTAAGGTCTGAACTTCAGATTGATTTAATTTTGTATCGAGAATATCAATATCTGGTTGAACAGTAGCATTTGCAATACTCTTAAATGAAAGTATTCCATCTTTTATTGCATTTTTTATTTTTTCGATTGCTCCATCACTCTCTGTATCAATATCTCTTAACAAGATAATATAGTCAACGCTTTGTTCAACATCGTCTAATCTTGCACTAGCAAGAGCATTGATTGCATTTATCAAGTCTAATGCGAGTTCAAAATCTCCAGTTCTGTCAGACTTTCTAACATTCTCAATGATAGGAATTTTTCTATATGGCAATGGATATGCTTGATATTCTATTTGTTCGCCACTTGGTAATAGCGTATAGAATAATGAGTTTGTCCAAGTGCCAGCCTTTTTATAAAATTCCCATTGATGATATTTTGTCCAAACATTATATATCGTAACATTTTTAATGGCTCTTAAATTTTCGTCAAACAGTTTTTTATCATAAAACGATACAGCCATTATTTTTTCTTGTCTTAAATCATTCGAGTATATACAATATGTTTTTTCTGGGTCTAAATTGCATAATGTTTCAAAATAAATGTCATTTTCGATTTGTTCTTGTGTTGCTGGCATAACATATCTATACCCTAACGCACAAATTCCTGCATTTAGATACATGTCCATTGATTTTCCAGCGTAATTATCGTCATCAAGGGCATCGTTCAATGCTTTTATATCCTCTTCAACATTTGAATTTCTGCTTGAAAATGTAAGTGGGTTTGCAAAGCAATAAGCATTTATTGTTGTTACTGATATTTGTCCATAGTCAACGCCAATTTTATTATTGATTTCTTTTTGTTGAACCTTTTGCTTTGAAAGAATGTCGGTTTTGTTGTAATAGTAATTTTTCAATCGCTTAATATCATTAACATTTTTATTGTGAAATGGCAAAGTTATGTCAAGGATTCTTGGGATGATATATTTGTCTTTTTCAATGTCGCCTGTAGGAATTAGGTCTGACAATATTTTAAATCTTCCATTTTCCACGAATAATCACTCCTTCTTAATCTATTTCAAGAATATGACTTAAAATTTACCTTGTCAAGCAAATTTAAGTAAAAATTTATGAATTTTTATACATTTTTTTAATTTTTTATACATTTTATCTCCAAATACTGCGTTTTTTAAGCCCAACAACTTCAGAAAATCTATTTTGACGGTTAAATAAGAATTTATCAGAGTATATTGCAACACTATCTGGAGCATCATCATGGTTAGTTTTCTTATTTCCAGTTTCTTTTGCGTCAAACCTTGTAAAATCTTCCATAAAAAGAGCCAAATCAGTTTGTGGTTTTAAAATTGTCTTATCTGGGAACTCAATATTGTTTACGATAGTGGCTTCTTGAGAAAGTATTCTTTGCAGTTTAGTTTCTCTACCTTTTTTGCTCACATTAAATACTTCTTCTATCTTGCAACCAGTATAGCCCATATCTTTTAATTTTTGTTCAATAAATGAGCCGAGAGTATTGCTTGTATTATTTTCAATGACTAAATGCACTATCGAGTTGGAAATTATAAATTGACAAACTTTAAACAAGAACTCGTTTTTAGGGTCGCTTACTTTTCCCAAAGACTTTTGTTGATAGATAGCATCAGTAAGTCTTTCTTTTCCTGTTTTAGAGTTATGTCTAAATACAGGCATTGCAAAATAGTCATTTCCAGATTTTCTAGTTGGATCTACAACAGCAGTTGCAGTCTTTGAAATTTCTGGACCATTACTTTTATAAGTATCAAGTATAGACCAATCAAATATTCTTGGGTCTCTGCTGGACCTAATCTGTCTATAAACCAAATCAAATTCATAAGGCTTAAGACTTGCCTGTTTATCTTTAAGTTTTTCTGTTGAGATAAGTTCTGGAGCAATACTGTTTCCACGCTTATCAAAACAATCAATTTGTATAACAACAGTATTGTAGTCTTTTGTATATCTTATATTTTGATTTTTAGGGTCGTCAATAAGCAGGTCCTTTTCCTCCAGTTGCTTAATCAAAAAGTTTGGGACATCGAACTCATTGAACATAGTTCCAGCAATAAATTCTGGTATATCTTCACTTTCCTTACGAGAATCCATATCAATTTGATATTTTGTTGTCATTGCTTGGTGGGCTTCATCATTATTCATCTGGTCGAAACCATCAGATAAGTCGTCAATAGCAAGTAAAACGAAAATACGCAAAGAGTTAATCGCACTATCTCTACCACGAGCAAAGTGAGATGCTCTGATTTTAGGCTCGAGGTCTGCAATCTTCCATTCTTCAGAAGTTGCCTTTTCAAGAATTTTTGGTTTACCAGTTGCGAAATATTTTTTAAACTCTGGAAACACATCAACAATTTTATCGTTTTCAATCATGGCTTTAATCTGGTCCGAGAAACCACAAGCGTTTCCACCATTATTAGACATTCTCAAAATGCCACTTGTATTGTAATAAATCGCATGCATACATAATGCAAGAACTGAATAAACATTTACCACAAACGATTTCCCAGAGTTAGGTTGAACTGCGAATATAATTCTGTGAGGCATTATACCATCTTCAAATTTTATACCTAACTTTGTTGCATTCATTCTGTCTGCATAAAATATAACATCTTGTAGTAATGGCTTTCTTTTTGGAAAAGCCTTATTATCTGTCGGCATATCAAATTCATAATAAGTAATAAAACTCTCAATACTCCAACGAGCAGAGATAGATAACATTTTCTTTGATAGTGCAATAAATTTTGTTCGTTTTGGAATTGTAATATTATATTTAGCAAGCACTGGAATGTTCTTTTGAAACACTTCAATAACTTTTAGACTTGCCTTGTATAGTCTATTTGCATATTCGCTTATTTTATAATCAATGTTTATGACATCAAGATTTCCAATGGTTCGTGTGAATTGTTTGAATTGCATGAGTTCAGATTGTGATTTTTCTATCAAAGTCATACAAAGAAGAAGCAAATCTACTCTTTGTTCAAGAGTTTTTAAAACATCTTTGTTTTTATTTAATGCATTGATTTGCTTTATCAAATCGTCTGTATTTTTGAAATAAGTATCTATTTTTGGAAGATTCATTATGCCTCCAGTATTTTATCAATTTCTTCAACTAAATCTTTAAAATATGCACTATCAATAGACAAGGTATCACATAATTTCTGCTTATAAATATCATTAAACTTGTCTCTTTTCATTCTATTTACAATGTGATTTATGCTTTGTGGAGTAACTTGCATTTTGTTTGCAACATCTTCATAAGATAAGTCTCGCAATGCAAATATATATTTTAATGCAATGCCATAACTATTTACATTATGAGTAAGTTTACAACCACCCTTTTTACTGCCACCACTATTTAAGAACTCTATTGCCTTCTGGGCTTGGTCCTTGACTTGCATTTCTTGTATTTTCATGTCTCTCCTTTTCTTTTCTGTAACATGGGTATGAGCATTGATATAAGTATTTTTTGTCTTCTTTGACTTTATACACATATTCTCTTATATCATAAAAAAACATAGAAAACTTTTTCCCACAATAAGAACATTGTCTATTGCTTTTACCCATATAATCTTTCATACCCACTCCTATTTGCAGTTTATAAATACTGATAAATCTTCTCCAACAATTTCCTCAAGTTTGCGTATGAATTTTTCGGTAAATCTATTCTTGTCAAAAGATTCGTAAACATAGCCTGCATAGTTTAATTTTTTGTGTATGTCATACACCGTCAACCCTTTTTCTTCAAGTATTCCCTTTAGAATTTCGCTGTTTGTATACATCTCTTAACTTCCTTTCTCTGCGTTTTTGCACTTCTATCTTTCTATGGCATTCTGGACAGAGCAACATTAAGTCTGATAGTGGTTCTTTGAATATGTGAACATATGTTTTATGGTGGACTTCAAACATATTTCTACAATAAGTTCCACACCGTTCACAAGTAAAGTTTCGTTTAAACCCTAATGCTTGCCTTTTGCGTTTCCATTTATCACTTCGCAAGTATTTTATATATTCTGTCCATGAAAATCTTTTTCTTTCCATTTGCCTCCTTTTTGCACTAACGAATGAATATGGTGCATATGGCAGGACTCGAACCTGCACGCCCACTTAAGAACTGGAGATTTTAAGTCTCCTGCGTCTGCCATTTCGCCACACATGCATGGTAGCCGAGAGTGGAGTTGAACCACTACTGACTGGTTTATAAGACCAGCATTTTGACCGTTAAATTACTCGGCTAAATTTGGCGGTCTGCCAGAGAGTCGAACTCTGATTATCGGAGCGACAGTCCGATGTAATTACCGTTATACCAGCAAACCACACTGGTAGTCTTGGAGAGAATTGAACTCATCATTCCAGCCTTGAAAGGGCTGTGTCCTAGCCATTAGACGACAAGACCAAAGAATGATTTGTCATTACAGTCTTCGCATATAATTCTGCACTATGCTCTTGTAATAAACAAATCAAGGACCAATTAACATCTTCAGAATTTAGAAAAGCATGCACCGTCAAACCATAATTAGATTTTACTTTATGAAAATTAAAGTTCTTTTTTTTGCATGTTAATTGGCAATCAGGCATGCACTGATTACTGGCACGGACAGAACGAATTGAACATTCACTTTCGGTTTTGGAGACCGAAGTTCTACCATTAAACTATGTCCGTAAGTAGGTCTGTATGGCATGAAAATGCTTTCGGAGAAACCATACAGACAGGAGGATTAGAGAACATTTAAAGTAAAACAGCAAAAATCTCTAAATTTCTCTATGTTAATTAACGAATGTTTTGAAATGCGATATACATATTTTACAAAGGATTGTATGAACGAGGGTGCTGTTTTTATGGAGTATCTTAAGAGATTTGAACTCTTACCGCTCGCTTGGAAGGCGAGAGTGCTACCATTAAACACCAAAGATACATTGGTTGCGAAGGAGGGACTCGAACCCACGATTTTCAGGTTATGAGCCTGACGAGATGCCAACTTCTCTACCTCGCATTATGTAGCACCACGAACAAGAAAGGAAAATGGTGCTACTGGCTGGGGAAGAAAGACTCGAACTTCCGAATGCTGGAATCAAAATCCAGTGCCTTAACCAACTTGGCTATTCCCCAATGTTTTTTTCAATACAGCCCAGAGTATTCTCTTTTCTCATGACAGTCTCACATATAGTGTTCCATATTGATGAGTTTTCATACGCCATCACGCAAGGAATGCTTTCCTACCTTGAACATTTACTGTATTGAACGATAGTTAATCACGCTACCGTATATCAACTGATATGGTTGATTACTCCATAACAGTATCAACTGGAGAGACTGGTTGGGGTCGAACCAACGATAAGGGAGTTGCAGTCCCTTGCCTTACCACTTGGCGACAGTCTCAAATATAAGCGAAGCCCTGAAACATGTATGCACTCCTGCTAAAAGACACGAGTGTCAAGCAACGCTTATAGAACTCCTTCTACAACTAGAGGTAGATGAGTTAAATTTTTGGGCGATTTACTGGACTTCCTGCCCCAGTAAACTCTTTGTCTTGCAGGATAGACTTATCTATTGACCCAAAACTTATTTTTTAGCCTTTTCACTATTATCAACTTTCTCAACAGTTACCTTTCTTGGCTCTTTTTGTGCCTTTTTCGCATCTCTTAACTCTTGCAACTCATTAGTGTCTGCTACAAGCCCATTGAGCATTGATGATAACTTCGCATAGCACGCTTCCGATATAAAATCAAATTCTTTTTGTGTCATTTTTTACTCCTTTTTTGCACTATCAGTGTTAAAACCCATTGTATACTTTGGCTCGACTTCAATTCTGTTTATACACATTATATTTTCCAAAGATACACAGTATTTATACCTGCTCTTCTCTGGAGGCACAGCATATTTCGCTGGCTTTTTCTTCGTCAATTCTCGCTGTATCGTATTGTATGCCCCATTGCAAGCATCTATTACCATGTTAGTGCCATTTTTGTATATTATCTGTATTCTTTCCACCGTTTTTCCCTTTTCACACTTGCATTATATCACATAAAATTTTATAAAACAAGCATTTTGACCCCCTTTTTTAAATTTTTTCAAAAATTTTTAAGAAACCTTTTAATTATGGCGATTTCGCCCTATTTAGACATCCACCACTTCTTCTCTTCCCATTCTTTCTCGTCCACCTTGTCTGGCAACGCCACAAACTTCCAGTCCCAGATGTCCCAACTGCTCCCAACCTTCCGATACGCACCCCCACTTGGCAGGTCCTTCGCCCTTCGCACCTTCCGATTGCACACTATCTTCCCATACTTCCCCATGCCACCACCTTTCACACACGGAAATCTCTTCCTACTCCTGCTCATTTCTCTCACACCCCCACCGTTTTGTAAAATTTTATCACTCCAACCACTCCCCTGTCAACCAAAAAACACCCCTTTTTTGTTTTTGCGAGCGATGTAGAAGACTAACCCAATAAGGCGAAACGCTGGACAAAACCCCCTAACCCATGTTATAATTATTATGAAAATTGAAGCAAGAGGCGAGGCGTTGCGTGATTTTCTTAAAAGGAGTTAAACAAAAATGCAAGAAAAACAAATTGATTTTAAAAGCGTTGAAATGTTGCAAAATATACAAATAGACATCAACTCAATTATTATACAGCAAGGCATTAAAAAACTTGACAAATTAAACAGCGAAGCAATCGACACAATAACAGCAATTCAAAAAGAAATTAACAAAACGCTTGCTGAATATATTAACTATATTTTAACTAAATAAACCGACTACATACAAAATAAATTAAACGAACAACACAAGGCACACAAGCCCTCGCCCTTTGGTCGTGCCATAATAACAAAACAAATAAAGGGAGAAGATAAAAAATGAATACATTAAAATTCAATCAATTTAAACAAAAACAATTTTACACAGCATACACACGCAACGGAGGTATTATTTGTAAGTCTTACAATACTATTGTTGCATATATTACACCATACGACGCCGTATATCGTGTTCTCTACACCCACACCACAGGGAAGCAGATAACCCAATTTTGCGACAGCGTGAACGCCGACACCTACAACTTCACATATTGCACAGCCGAAGAATTGCACAACCACATTAAAGCACACGAAAACCTCGACATCAACACCAACTACAACGAAGCCCACAAAAACGACTAAATTTGACGGAATCAAAATCCGTCTTTTTGTCGTGGAACGGACAGGAAGAAAAAGCAAGTTTTTAACCACACAACAAACACCACGAACAAAACAAAGGAAAAGAAACACAACAACTATCAAACTAAAAAAACAACTACTTATTATAATAATACTATAATATGTAAAAAAGCATTAACGAATAGCGAAAATATGCACAACTGCGAAAATATGCACAACTGCGTTTATCATACGCAAAAAATCAAAAAAATTAAACAACTGCATTATATATAATTATATAACTGCATAAAAAGGAGAGAATATGTTTACATTTGATATTGTATTTATTAAAGGACAAAACAAGGTTATTTTGTCGAGGCTTGTCAATGGCACAAAAAAGATTGTTGCCATCTGCGACACTATGCAAGAAGCACAAAATCAAAAAATCGCTTGCATGATATAATAATATTATTAAAAGGAGAATAACAAAAACAATGACAAAGGAACAAAAAGAAAATATTTGTAAATGGCTTGATGAACGCTGGCAAATTGCACTAACAACCGACGCAAGAATGGGAAACACAAAAGACGAATTTTTACCAAATAACCCTGATTATATATATTATAAAGGGGCTTGCGATGGTATTTTTGCAATGGGCTATGACTGGAAAAGAACAAACGGAAAACATAACATATACAAATTATAATAATAAAGGGAGAACAAAACAAAATGAAAAATATCGAAGAAATCAAAAACTTTTTAATGGACTTGTCAGACGATGACATGTTTAGCATATACAACGAATATGCACAAAAAAATTATTATGACGAACTTTTTAGCATGGACGAACTTGACGAAATCATGAGCAACGCATCGGCAACCGAAATTGCACAAAAAATGTATTATGGGGAATTTAAACCAAACGACAATTATTTTACATTTGATGGCTGTGCGAATCTTGTATCCTACAACTATGTTGACGAATTTGTGGACTATAATGATTTGGCTAACTATATTTACGACAACGATGATGACTTGGAAAATGAAGAGTTAAGGGAATTTTTAGACGAAGAGAAAGAAGAAGACGAAGAATAATAATATATAATAATATGCGTTTGATAGTGGAGTTTTGAAACAAAAACACGAAAACAAGACTCCACAACGCATAAAAGCATATAAATTCACAAAATTGTATAAATATGCATAACTGCAATATTATAATAATATATGTATAAATATGCATAACTGCAAAAATCATAAAAATTTGCAAACATTTTAAAAAATATGTGAAAATCGCTTGACTTATTTCAACAAATATGTTAAAATAGGGCTATGAAGATTGAAAAAGAATAAAATCAATTTTCAAATATACATATTAAAGGGAGAACAAAACAAAATGAAAAAGGAAATCAAAAAATATTTTGGCAAAAAAAATTATCTTTTAGGAAAAAATGAAGAAGGACAAAAAATTTGGCTTGTCGCTCCATCATGGGATTGTGATTGGTATTGGGGCTTTGGCTATCTTGAAACATATTCACGAAGAAATGGCTTTCTTGACATTGATTGTCATACACATTTTAACTCAACATTTTTTGAAGTAACTGCAAATTGTTTTGATATGTTTAAAAATTATTTCAAAGAAACTCCATTGACTGACAACGAAATTTGGACACTTTGCGACTACATGAAATCATTTTATATTTTAAGGGAATCGGCTGAATTTTTTAGACATGGATATTCTTATATCACTGGAAGAGCAAAGATTGACGAATTGCAAAGAACAGACCTTGAAGATGAAATCAACAAAAACATGTTGCCTCAACTTTTTGACAAGATTGATAAACTTTTAACACCACAAGAATAATAAAAAAAAGAAAACTATCAAAATATTAAAAATTTTACACATTTTAGGCACTTTATGAGTTTTCTTGATAAAATATTCAACTTTTATATTAAAAGGCTTGAAAATGGCATTTAAAGGGAGATTTTACTTTATGAAACATTTTAATAAAACAACAAAAAATATGACTTTATCACAAAAATTTGATTATATTAAAAATCATTATACTTATTTCACTATGAACTCATGGAATGGACTATCATCTATCGCAAATAATGTCAAACTCCACAATTTACCACTAACAAAAGAACAAGACGACAAGGCTTGGCAGATTGTTTGTAGCGAAACAATGAGTCAACAACTTTGGGATTGTTGCTTTTATGGATATATTTATGAGTTTACTCAACATTATAACAATTATAGAGTTTATTCTAACGGTCGCAGTGGGGGATATCTTGTTTTGTGCAACAAAGATAATAACAGAAATGTTGTCAATGAAGATATAGAAAATAGCGAAAACTATAAAGAACTTGTTAAAAATTTCAAAGAATGGTATGGCTGGTCGCATATAGACGCTCAACACGAAGCACGACAAGAAATTGAAGACACTTTTGACTTGATAGTGGCTTTTGATGACTTATGTGATAATATCTTGGCTGAATTTATTGGCGTTCTTGATAATGTAAAAATCAAACAAAAAAAATATACGCAAGAATTGGAATATAGCATTTTGGCGTTTGAATAGGAGAAAGACAATGACACAAAAAGAGAAAGAAAAAATATTGCATGAGTATATAAGAAAAAAACTTTTCACTTTTAATTGTGAAGAACTGAAAGAAAACAAAATCAAATATAAGGGAGAAGATGAAAAATGACAAGACAACAAATAAAATTTATATTTAACGAAATTAAAAGAGAAGCAAAATTGGACTTTGCACTCACAAAAGGTTATTGCTGTCAAACTTGCACTTGGGCTGACATAGAAGACGAATATGGGAAAGAAAGCAAAGGTATTTGGCTGAAATATTTTGACAAGGGAATGAATAGGCAAAAATGGAATGGCAACGAACCTCAATATATTGCACATGAATTGGCAAGTGAACAAAAAGAAATTGTCTATAATATTTTGTCGCAACATTTCAAAGTAGAATGGGAAAACATGAGCGATGACAAATGTATTATCATAAAAAATAAAGGAGAATAAGAATGAACCACAATGTTTTTGAATTGGCAATTTGCTTTGATAGTGGTTATGAAGATATAAAAATATATGAATACAAAACATTAAAAAAGTGTTTATTTGATTTGCAATATATTTTAGAACATAACTTATACAACGAAGCAGATAGAATTGAATTGAGCATACAAGAAAGAGAAGAAAAAGACGGAGAGAATATCAACACTTATTCTTTTGCAACTATTGATATGAAAGAATGGAGAAAAGGAGAACAAAAATGAAACTTGAAATTAAAACAAACGGAAAATTTAATAAAGCAAAAATCAATAGAATAAACGGAAAAATTGAAAGTATTGAATTTGACTTTGAACAATCTTTGATTTGGAGCGACTTGGAACTTTGGCTTGGGTGTGAAAAAGGAAATTATTTAGACCACATGTCAATCAATGTATCAAAACGAAACAAGTTGCAAGCACATAAATAAAAGGAGAAAATGAAATGAGATTTTATTATGATGAAATTGAAGAAACAAACAAAAAATTTACGGAAGACGAATATTATCTTGTATTCGTGCTTGGGTATGATTTATTGCATGAAGACATTATGCAATGCGTTGAACATGCATGTGATATAGTATTTGACACAATGGCAGAAATTATCGAATTGTTTTTAAATAGTGAGGAAAATCGCAATCTTGCACTATCAACATATGATGCTTTGAGAAAGTTTTTGAGCAACAATAAACTACAAATTGACACAATATTATATAACAATTTAGGTGGAAAATATCCATATCTACCAAACGAATAGGAGAAAAAACATGAAAAAATCTTTTGAAATAACTTTTGGCTTTTTACACATAAAAGAACTTGGCTATTTTGAAATCGCAGACTTGGAAGACCTATGTAAATATGAAATAAAAACAAGAGTTGTAAAGGCAGAAACACAAAATAAGGCATGCAATATTATAAGACATTCATTTGGGAAAAGCGTAGAAATAAAGCATGCAAGAGAAATCACGCAAGAAAGGGAGAGGACTTTGTAAAATGGAAGACAAGATTTTTAGAGGAGATGTCGTTTGGGCAGACAACTCAACAGCACATGGACACATGCAAAAAAAGTTGCGACCATATTTGATTATTTCTAACAATAAATGCAACGAACATAGCGAAATTGTGCTTGGAATCCCACTGACAACGAAGATTAAAAAAAATTTGCCAACACACCACAAAATCATACTTAATAATAAAGTAAATACGGTATTGGCAGAACAAATTGTTTGTTTAAATAAAACTGACATTGATAGTTATATTGACACAGTGAACGAATATGACTTAAAACAAATTGAAGAAAAAGTCAAAATTCAACTTGACTTAAAAGGAGAATAATATGGAAAAGGAAAGAATGGAACAAATTATCAAAAACTGCATAAAAGAATTTGAATACAGCGAATACGAACATGAGGCTATGCTTGAATATATGGGAATGACCGAAGAAGAATACGAATATTTTGCAAACAAAAAACAAAATGTGAAAACCTATCGCATAATCAAAACTATGGAAGATTTTATACTATTAACAGAAGAAGATGTTGAGATTTGGGACGAAATTTCTACAAATGATATTGAAACTGCAATGAATGACTTTTGTGAAAAAATGGGAGAATCCTATATGTATTATATTGAAGAAATGACCTGTTCTGATGACTATGGCAGTGAGTTTAAATTCGTGGAGGTGCAAAAATGACACTGATTGAATATATCGAAAAAATGGGCTATACAAAAGAAGAATGGCAGAAAACTGCCGATGAACTCTGCACTAACGGAGTTGGGAAAGGCTGTTATCAAGACTATAATTTACTCACGCTTGTTATGGGTTATTTATATGACTATGATAATAAGTTGTTAAAAGGAGAAGACAATGGAACAAAAAACAATATTTGAAGATAATATTTTTTCACTTGAAACAAGTGGAAGAGATTATGACTTTGTATATCTCATATTCAATAAAATTGACAAAGACATAGAGATAAGAGTTGGAGATATGTTTGATTATGAATGCTGGAATGTTAAAGCAAATGGTTGGGCAGGCTTATTGAACAACGAACTGACAAACGAAATGGTTTTTGACCTTGAAAGTGGAAATTATGACATTGTTATAAAAGGAGAAGATGAAAATGAAAAAAGTATTATTAGTTTTTAATGGAAAAGCAGACTATTTATTTGAAATTGAGAATATTGAAGAACTAAACAAAGCAGTAGAATATAAAAATAACAAGATTGAAGAAGCAGAATTTGGAATGAGCGATTTTGAGTATATATTAGAATATCTTGACAACAATGCTATTGAGTATAATTATATTGACTTGTTTGACATAGAGCAAATTGAATATTAGGAGAATGAAAAATGGAAAGAGTAAATAACAAAAATGGGATTGAAATGTATTGGGAAAAAGCAAGCGATGTAAATAAAATCAACATTTTGGACAGCAATCGCAATTATTTTAACGACCAATATTTTGATGAATATGAAAATGACAACGGAGCAGAAGATATTGGTGCTATTGTCCATACACTTGAAGAAACAACGCTTGAAGAAATGTGCAACTATTTTAATGCAAGAAAATATAATTCATTGAAAGAACTCATTGATAAAGAAGAATTGTATGACACAAACGAAACAGAAATCTTGAACAACGACTATTTGAATGTATTTAATGTGAATGGAACAACATTTTATACTTATTCTTGGTAGTGGAGGGAATATGAAAAATTTTAAACTTTTTATCACAGCATCAAATGGCGAAAGAATTTTTGCAACAAAGACTTTTAAAACAATACCACAATTTTCAAAATGGTTTGCTAACAACATTGATATGTTTAATACAAGCATAAACTTTGTGCTTGGACTTACACCTGTTGAAATTCACTATAATTATGCAAAGAAAAATGTATTGATTAAAAACAAAGAAACACAAGAATGGATTTATAAAGGAGAGTAAAAATGAATAAACTTGATGAACTTTTGGAAGAAACAAACTTTACACAAGAAGAATATCAAACTTATAGAAAAGTGCAAAAAAACTATTATTTATACGACCTGCAATTCATATTGAATGAAATGTTAGACAAAGGCACTATCAATGAACAGCAATTTGGAGAGGCATTAGAAAAGGCTGACATTATCGTTGCAAAATATGACGCATGGCTGGAATACGACTGGGAAAGCACAATGAAAAACGCAATAAATTGGGTAGTAAAAGGAGCATTATAATATGACATACACATACGAAATGGAAACAAGATTTGGAACTGTTGATTATGAATTTATACCACCATACGAAGATGTAAAAAGAGCAATTATCGACATTATATCAGAGAAATCTCCAAAAGAGATATATAATATCTTGGAAGAAATTGCTGACGATGGTGCTGACCTCGAGGAATATTTCTATGACGAACTTGAAGAATATTTTGAGGAACAAGCAAAAGAAGATTATGAAAACGGAAAACAACAAGAAGAAGATTATTATTACGATTATTATCATGATAAATTATAAAATTTTCAACAAATATGTTAAAATAATTTGACTTTTATTAAAATATATGTTAAAATAAGAGAAAACAGGAGAGAGAATGGAAGAGAAAGAATTAAAAGCACAAGGGAACGAGATTGAAAAAATATTCAAAGCAATGGATATTCATTGTTGTTTAAAGAAATGCACAAGCAACGAATTAGCAACTAAATTTGAATTTAATCTTAAAAACCTTGCTGATTTTAAAAAGATAAAAAAAGCAATCGAAGTTATTCGCATTTGCACACATAAAGACATATCACAAATTGAGAGCGAAACTTATCATTTTGCTGTTGAAATAAAAAAAGATAGCAAAATTTTAGGACTTGTTGATTATAACAATAAGTATGACATTGAAAACAAATATTGTGCATTGCTTGGCGTTGACACCAACAATAAACCTATTATGTTTGATTTGAAAAAATCAATTCATACACTCATATCAGGTGCAACAGGCATGGGAAAAACCTCAATCTTAAATAATATCATTTATGCACTAACAAACAAAAATTCAAAGAAAGAATTAGAAATATACTTGATTGACATTAAAAAGACTTTATCAATTTGGAATGGCTTACCCCACATTAAAAATGAACAAATAGAAGATGTCTATGACGCTTTGGATACCCTTGAAGAAATAAGTGATATTATGGAAAAAAGACTTGACATTCTTGCAAGTAAAAAAATATCAAAAGCAAAAGATGGAATGTTTTCACACATAGTAGTTATAATTGACGAACTTGCTGACCTTATGTTGTCTGGACACAAGAAAGATACGGAAGAAGAAATCACACACATTGCTCAACTTGGTCGTGCAGTCAACATATCACTTATTATTGCGACCCAAAACCCTATTGTGAAAGTTTGCACAAGTTTAATCAAAGCAAACTGCCCTACAAGAATTGCATTAAAAACAGTCTCATCTACTGACAGTATGAATATTCTTGGGAATAAACATGCATTTGAACTTGACGGAACAGGGAATGCTATAATCCGTAGTGCTGACAATCCTACTGAATATAAATTCAAAGCGTGCTTTTTAACAGATGATGAGATAAAACAATATTTAAAAGGGAGGAAAAAACATGTGGCTGATTGATAAACTCATAAAACCAAAAAAGAAACCTATCAAAACTGTTGTGATTGATACAAAAAAATCACAAACAAAAAGTTGGATTCTTGGAGAAACAAAAGAAATTGAACTATCAGATATTGACATGTGCATCGAAGACGATGATTAAAGGGAGAAAAATATGACAGGACTACAAAAAGAAATAGAAAAAAGAAAACATGGAAAAAAATCTCTACCAGAAGAAAAGTTTTCAATACAATACATTGCCAAACTACTTGGAATAAGTTATATGGCTGTTATGAGAAAACTAAAAGACAATACTTTTTGGGGAGATGAAGAAAGAGCAATTTTTTACTCACTTATTGAAAGAGAAAAACAAACACTTGAAATGAGAGAATATCTATTTACAGAACAAAAAGGAGAAGAATAATGAAAGCAAGAACAAAAAAAGGTTTACTGGTTATAGGAGTTGCATGTGTATTGATTTTGACAATATTTTTAGCAATAATTTTATCAGGCTGTTCGCAAGCAGACACAACAAGACACAACATACAAAAAGATGCAGACCAATTCAAAGTTTATAGAAAAATGACTTTTGTAAATCTCTATACGAATGAAGCACTTTATAGTGCAGAAGGCTACTTTTCAGTGCAAACAACTTACAGCAATGATTATCAAGGTCAACAAGAAATAGGGCTTGTATTCAAAGTCGGAAAAGACGAATATAAAATGGACTATTTCAGTATTGCAAACAATGTTGCATATGTTATTGAACAACTTGAAAATACCACACAAAATCCTTATCATTGGAAAATTGTTTGGTATGTTGCTCTCCCAGAAAATGTTGGGGGTTAAAAGGAGAAAATATGAATAAAATAATTTTAGACAGTATGGCAATTCGCAATTTTAAAGGAATTGCAAGTGCAGATTTTGGTTTTGATGAAAAAATTACCACTATCAAAGGCGAAAATGGTAGTGGGAAAACAACAATCAAGAATGCTTTTGAATGGTTGCTCTGCCAAAATGTTGCAGATGTATTGCCAATGTTGAACAACAAAGAAATTCCAAACCTTACGACAAGCGTCATTGCAACATTTAATATCAATGGATATGATTATTGCTTTGAAAGAGAAAGCAAAGGAAAATATGTGTTGAATAAAGAAACAGGAAAAATGAACAAAACCACAAACGAGAACACATATAAAATTGATGGTATGGAATACAAAGAAAAAGACTATAAAGATAAAATTGCAAATCTATTTACAAATGGTGTATTTGAGAACTTGCAAATCTTGACAGACAAAGAATATTTTAATACTGATACAACAAAGTTTAAATGGACTGATAGAAGAAAGATTTTGTTTGAAATGTGTGGAGTTAGAAACGCAGTAAATTCAATCATAGAAAAACCAGAATATGCTTGCATTCAAGAATATATTATCAAAGGTCATGCAACGAGCGACATTAAATCTATGTTGAAAAAGAACAAAAGTGGCTATAAAGACCAACAAAATAAAAATAATATTCTTATTGAACAAAAAATCACAGAGAACACAGAAATTGCAAAAATTGATTTTAGTCAAGTCGAACAAGACCTTAAAGAGCAAAAAGAGAAACTTGCCAAAATGCTTACTTCAACAGAATTGGAAAATCAGAGTGAACAGTTTAAAGAACTGCAAAATCAACTTGTCGAATTGACACGACAAAGGTCTTTGCTTGAAAGTGAAGATGTCAAAAAACAAAATGATTTACGAAAAATCATGCAAGAACTTTACAACGAATGCCAAAACATTAAATTTCAGTATGGAGTTGAAAAGGACAAATACAATGAACTTTCTACTAAAATTAAACCATTGTCAAATGAAGAATGCCCAACTTGTCATCAGAAATTACCTCAAGAAGAAATAAACAAACTAAATGAGCAAATAAACAAAGAGAACACAGAAACAAACAAACAATTAACAAAGTTAGAACAAGAAATCAAAGAATTACGCAACAAATATAATGAAAAACAACAAAAATTTAATGATGCAAAGGCAAATTTAGACAATTTTACACTCAACCCAGAGATATGTAAAGTAAATCAATCTATTGTAGCCACTATGAAAGCCATAGAGCAGGCAAAAGGTTCTGACTTGAATAAATTGTCGACCGAACAAAAAACAGCCATAGAAACGCAAATTTCGGCGTTAGAGAGAACTATGGCAAAGAAAACATATTTTGAAGAAAATCAACAACTCATTCAAAAATGGAAAAATGAAAACAAAAACATTGCTGATTTGATTGTTGGAATTGAACAGAAAGAAAATGCTTTGGAGAAATATGTTAAAGAACAGACAGATATTATTATTGATACTGTCAACTCAAAATTCTCAAACGGTGTATCTTGGGCTTTGTATAAAGAAACTTACAAGAATGGCGAAGGTGGAATTGAAGAAGATTGTGTCTGCATGTATAGAGGCAAAAGATATTCAAGCCTTTCAACAGGAGAAAAAAATACCACTAACATAGAAATAGTTAAAACTTTGCAAGACTATTATGGAACAAACATTTGTATTTTTTCGGACAATGCAGAAGCAAACACAATTTCATTTGATAGTGCAGACAGACAAATCATTGAACTTTATGCAACCAAAGGCGAAACTCTTGATGGAGTTATAAAAATAACAGATTTATATAAAGGAGAAAATTAAAATGAAAGATTTAGAAAAAGAATTTGCAACAATGCTTGGAAAATTTATTGTTGAACATACTAAAATAGATGACAATGATGCCATAGAAGACCAATACAGATACTATTCTTTAAAATTAGGAGTTGTATTACAAGACATGATTCCAGACAAAATGTCAATCGAACAGCAAGACAAACTTATTCCTGTATACAAAGAGTTTATTAAAACAATTCAAGAGATAAAAGGAGAACAATAATGCAAACAGCAGTATATATTTTGCTCATAATATGGTTAATCTTGTCAATATATAGTGTGTGTCTACAAATTAGCATTGCACTAAAAAATATTAAACACGCAAAAGACTTGGAAAAATCAATTAAAAATTTTGACAATGTTATGGGAGAGACTTTTAAAGACATGGCAAGAGACAAATTCTTTGAAGAAATAGAAGAATTAAAGGAAGAAAACAAAGAAGAAGGAGAAAACGAAGATGGAAGAGAATAAAGATTTAGTTGTTTTAGAAAATGACAACAAAGTATCATTGAGAACACAAGAAGGACTTATTGCTGTTGCACAGTCTTATCTAAAAAAGAACGGAGATGTTGTTTTACCACCAAATTACGATGTAAATGACGCAGTAAAGGCATTATATCTTAAAACAATTCAAACCGTTGACAAACAAAAAAGACCAGTTCTTGAGGTTTGCACAAGAGAAAGTATTGAGCAAGTTGTTCAAAAATATGTATCACAAGGTCTTAATATTTCAAAAGACCAATGCTATATCATTCCATATGGAAACACATTGACACTCTTAACAAGTTATCATGGAAAGAGAAAACAAGCAAAAACATATGCTGGCGTAACAATCAATTCTGATGTTATTTATGAAGGAGAAGTTGTCAAAATCTCTACAAGAAAAGACGGAGTAAAGATTATTGAACACCAACCTGATTTTACAAAATTTAATCTTGATAAAATTATAGGAGCATATGCGATTGCTGTAAATGAAAACGGAGACATTGTTGCAAGTGATATTATGACAATGCAAGAAATTAAAAGGTCATGGGCAAAAGGACAAAGTGGTGGAGATGTTCATAAACAATTCCCTGTTGAAATGTGCAGAAAAACCGTTATTGGAAGACTTGCAAAAAGATTTATTGACGAAAGCGATGACAGCAATAAATTCGATGTTATTGATAGCGACATGGGTGGATATTATGTAAACGAAGGAATCGATGCTGATATTGTTATTGAAGATAATAAGCCAATCTCAAAACCCTCCAGCACTAACGAAACAGAAATGAGTGTTGACGGACTTGACGAAGAAAAAACAAAAGAAATTCCATACAGCGAATTTAAAAACAACAAGACAAAGTATCGTGCAGTGCCAAATTCTTATAATGAAGAAACTAAAACAATTCTTGTATATTGTTAAAAGGAAAGATTATGGGAACAAAAAATAAGAGAGAAACAATAAAAATTATTGGTTACGATGACGGAATTTTTGAATTGTTTGTAAATGGACAAAGGCGTAATAGAGTAAAAAGCATTGAATTTAAAGTGAGTGTAGAAGAAGTCCCAACATTGACAACAACCGAGTTTCCAATATAAAAGGAGAAAATTGTGGAACTTACAACAATATCAACTGGCTCAAAAGGGAATTGCTATATCTTGAAATCAAATAGTGGACACTTTTGTATTCTTGATTGTGGTATAAAAATGAAAGATATAACTAATCATAAAAAATTTGATGGTTTTATCAATCTTGATTTTGTTTTTGTAAGTCATGAACACAAAGACCATTCTTTAAGTCTGAAAGAATTTGAACGCTCTGGGGTTGATTGCATTTCTTATGAAAATATAACAACAGGGAAAACATTGAAGATAGGAGAATGGACAATCTATCCATTCCCTGTCCAACATAATGCCCTGAATTATGGAGCAATCATTTACAACTCGCACGAACAAAAGAAAATTGTATACGCAACAGACTTTGTAAAAATGCCAAAAATCACAAATGTTGACTATTGGCTTTATGAAATCAATTATGATGAGTTTACTGTTGATAAACTTATAGAAACAAAAGATTTGGAAGATTTGCATGTTGCCAATAATGTAAAATATCATAATTCTCTTGAAAGTGCAGTTGAATATTTCTCTGGGTTAGAGAAAAAACCGAAACTTGTGGTGGCTTGCCATTTAAGTAATATTGGTGGCTGTGATAAAAACATTCTACGCAGTATGCGACCACTTTGCGATAAAGTCGAAATCGCAACTAAAAACAAAACTATAAAATTTTAAGGAGAAATAATGAAAAAGAAAATATTTATATTATTATTAGTTCTTCTATTCCCAGTTTGTCTATTGTTCACTGGTTGTGGGGTAAAGACTGTTCCTAATGAAAAGATTGGGACTGAATTTAAAATAGGAAATATTTCTCTAATAAAAGTCGAGCAGACTGAAAACTTTGTAATACTTGTTGATAAAGAAACAAAAATTATGTATCTCTTATATTTTTCAGATGCAGGGAGTAATTGGGCAACAACAGGGCTTACTATAATGCTCAATTCAGACGGAACACCTATGCTTTGGGATGGAGAATTATAATGAAAAAGTATAGCAAATGTGCAGTATATGCACTTGAAAAAATCAATAATAATGAAGGTGGATTCTTTTACGATGCAACACTTGTTGAAAACACATACAACCCTAAAATTCCTTATAATAATAAATGGGAAATGACATTTTATAAATGCCAAATCTATGAAGATATTGAACTTGAAGTTGCAAATTTTGATTTGGGAGTTACCAAAAACACGATACATTTTGACAATATCTCCAATCCAGCACACAGTATAATCAGAGTTCTTGATTTTTCAATCGAGAAACGCAGTTGCTGGAAAGGAGAAACTCAAGTAAAAAATGATATGGACAAACCAATATATAAAGAATATATTGCAATCAATAAGTGTGAATATGATAAACCACAATACAAAACAGAAGAAAGACAGATTGCTGAATACCAAAAACGCTTTGAACATCAAAAAGAGGTCAACAACGACTTGAGAAAGAAAATTAGGAAACTCGAAAAAGAAATCATTAAAAGAGACGAAGAATTACTCGGTAAAAACGAGAAATTAAACAATCTTGAAATTGGGTATAACCCAAAATATAAAGAAACAAAAGCATTGCCAACAAAAGAAAACATGGTAGAATTTGAAGATATTTAAAGGGAGAAAATAAAATGGGAACAAGAAACTTAACTATGGTTATCGACAAAATGGGAGATTTAAAAGTTGCACAGTATGGACAATGGGACGGATACCCAGAAGGTCAAGGAACAACAATTTTGAATTTTTGTAGAAACACAATAAATTTAGAAGAACTCGAAAAAAGACTTGAAATTTGCAGATTTTATAATA
>OIYR01000163.1_pt1 | contig 38110 bp, 27 predicted proteins | sample 1588221 | NCBI WGS metagenome assembly OIYR01 (sample SAMN03283292) | human gut metagenome | biome: human-associated habitat; material: feces | host: Homo sapiens | place: Peru | collected 2012
TCAACGAGCACCCGTTCCGCGCGTCGAAAGTCCTAATCCTCCGCCAATCATCCTGAGCCAAAAAGAGATAAAGCTCGCTGACCATCTCGTCATATTCAACACGTCCGTTGAACACCCTGCGTCGGATTGTCTCCAACATTCCTCTGAGTTCCCCATAAAAGTACCCCACGATGATCTCCTCATCGTAAAAATCTGACAGTTTCATAAGAGTAAAATTACTTTGTTCACTCCCTTATGAAATTTCAGCCGGTTTGTAACCCAACAATCCGCAAAAATTATTAGAAATACAGTTGATTGATAATTTGATCGTGGCAGCGTCATTTTCTGACGAATACGGTATGCGCGGGTACTTGTATCTGGAGGTCTGGCGGTCATTCACCCGGACAGGGCGCGCGAAGCGCGCAGGCCGACAAGACCTCCAGGCACATGTTGTTGCGAGAAAGTCGATGTCCAATGTCGTCCTGGCCGCGAACTTCTCGTGGGCGTACATCAGTGCTCCGCCTTTCAGGTAGAAATTCTGACGGTAAAAAGTCTGAGACATTCTATATATCAATCTCTCTTGAAAGTAGCGTGTCAGAATAGTCTGATAATAGATGTTTTCGCTCTTGGCGATGTTCAGCAGTCGGCTTCGGATAGACTTCCCGTATTTTTTGACAATTTCTTTGCTCATAGCTTGACCTCCAGATATTTCTCAAGAGTCGTGTGTACTCTGAGGAGTTTTGCATAGTCCATAAGTTTCGAGATGTTCCTTTCCGGACGCTCAAGATAGTTGCTGATTATCTCGGAACATACATCAGAGCCGATTTTGTTCTTGAATTTCACGGCATCGCAGACGCTCCTTTCCACATCATATACATTAATGGTGAAACCGTCAAAGTTCATTTTCATTACACCGACATTGAGGATTTTTTCAGTGTAGTGGTGGATTTCAATCTACGGAAATGCAGGTACTCTCACTTTTCTTCCTCTGGAAATTGCGATGTGGAATGCCTGAGGCATCGATGTGGTAAGATTATGGATATTCCACGCTGACCACAGGCAAAGTATACTGCACTTTACGATAGTGTCAATGTCTATCATATTACCGCTCAAAACAATCAAATTGTGAAAATATGTTCCCCAAACAGAAGAACTCCCCCATCATCCTAATTGGAATCATTAACAAAGGTTGGATTGTTGATGACCATTGACCTTTCTGAATGTGAGCATGTTCTTGGCTGAGCAAGAATGACGATTAAGGCAACCAATCCAATGGCAAAGATTGCCACATGGGTTATCTTCCAAATATTGTGATGATTAATACATCTTGGCCAACGGTTCGGACATTTCTTTTCGTCCTCTTCATCGGCTCTATAATCTTTCGCCTCCTTTAATCGACTATTGATTTGATCTCCCATGTAAGTATGGTTCAAATGCTTTCGAATACACTGACTTCTTCGCCAATAGAAATTATACCGCTCGGAATATGCCATTACGGAAAGGAATCCGATCAATGACAGGAACATGATCATGGCACAAGCATATATGCCATTAAGATATCCCTGAACAGCGAACCCGAATATTGCGGTATTTGCCGTGATTATGCAGATCGACAGATTCGCCCGTGCCGTCTCATGATGCCGACGCTGCGACTGGCATTCATCGTACATCTTGATCCACAATCTGAACTGGATGTCATCTTGCGACGGCCCAGGATTATTATCACACGAGGTGGAAATCCGATTATTCTTTTTGGCTCCCATATAATTTACTTAATATTACAAACTAGAACTTCAGGTAGTGTTTCAAACTACAAGCATGTAGAACCTTTCATTCTGTCACCTCATACCCCATTGGAAAAGAAAGGCTAATTGGTTCTATTGTAATTGTTTTTCCGTTATCGATAACCGACAACGTCCCGTCTTCTCCTTTATAAGTCACTTCTACGGAATAAATGCCCCCCAATTCTTGCTTTGGAGAGTGTTTTAGTTCGTATTCCATTGTTGTAAATCCAAGGTTGACCACAATAGTTCGATTATTATATATTACATACCCATCGCTTCCTAGAAAGTCCCGTGACTCATCACCCATAAGAGTTCGTATGATTCTGTATTTCCGGGAAGGAATAAGTGGGAAACTATTTGACATATCTGAAACCGATGAGGAATTTGCTGCCACATCCGGGTGATAATAAACGCCTAGTTTTCGTAAGTGTTCTGATGCCAGTTCGTGTTCATGGCCAAATTCTTCATAAGTTAAATCCATAGCTTTTTTATACCAATAAATTGCTTCTTTTTTGTTTATTATTTCATAGTATAATCCTAATGAAAAACAGGCAAGATCACTTCCACCTCTTGCGGCTTTTAGTGACCAGTATAGGTATTTTTCTTCATTGACCTCTACACCTTGCTCTCCTGTTTCATATAGTTCTCCTAGGCAATATGCGGCAAATTCATACCCATTCTCAGCAGATTTTGTAAGCCAATAAACAGATTTACTATCATCTTTATCAAATCCCCAACGCCCATCGGCATAGGCTAAATGAATATCAAACATAGCAAAGGCATCGCCATTATAGGCCGCTGCATAAATCCATTTTTTACAAAGGCTATAATCTTTACAAAGACCCATGTCGCCTTCTGCATATCGTTCTGCTAGCGAAGCCTGAGCTTCTGGATTATTGTTTACTGCCGATTCTTTAAGCCATTTAATATAATTAGTCGTATCACGTTGGTTAAGGAAAACAAGCGATAATTTATACTGAGCCTTGGCATCACCTCCATTTGCTCTTTGAATAAGTTCTTGATCTTGCCCCCATGCCACTGAACAAATATTCATCAAAGCAATAAGTACCCAAAATTTCGAACAAATAGATTTTTTACTTGATTGTTTCATAATATTTTATAATTTATCTGAGATATAATTGTAATATTGCAAATCGCAATCTTGAAGTCAATTACCTTCCACCATTATCATCCTCTTTTAGATACACCTCACAAGTGTCAAAATTGATAGTCCATTTAGCTCCCAAATGTGATTCCCAATTATATTTCTCACTCATACAACTCCACCACTGATTGTATTTTAATAATGTATCATCCATATCAACCAATAGCCTTCCATACAATGAAGATTCATCTTCCTTTACAACACTAAATAGTTCTTTTAGACTATTCCTACGTTTGAAAAGGCGATATATTTCATTTTTCTCTTCAACCGTTACTTTTCCTACTATCTTCTTTGTCATTCTTACTATCTCTTACAAACATCAAAGGGATCTAGGTAATCAATCTCGGGGATATCTCTAGTCAACAAAAAATCAGGAATCCGTTCTCTTACTGAACAAAGAATCCTACGGCTTGCGTTCCTCTCAACGTGAGCAATCATACATTGCTCACGACTTGGAGTATTCACTTCGTTCGTCTTTTTTAGATTCAACCAAATACAACGTCTACACTGATAGGCATCACAATTCCTGCAAATCGGTGCTTTGTCGATTCTGTATAAATGAGCATTTCCGATATGTAATCCATCATTTAATGAGCCTATACTCATTGGGTGTTTTGAAGAATTCCCATATTTCATGTTTTGCTGTCCATCTTCGTAATAAAATGCCGGGCACGCATAGAAATAGCCGTCAGGAGCTAACGTAATATTCTCACAGCCTGCATTACAATTGTTCATAGTTGTTAACTGTAAACAATCGGTGAGGATATTCAACTGAGGACAACCATCATTGCAAAAAGCATTAATAAGAGGCTTAGCTATTTCTTTTAATATCTCACTATAATTGTAGACATCCTTTTCTGTAAAAACATCGACATCTGTTATACACAAGTTAAGGCGCGATACATTAGAAACGATAGATGTTATTCTTTTATAATTAAAGGCTAGTTCCTCTTTCGTTAGCCTTAAAACATATATACAGTCATTTTTAAGTTTAATACCCTCAAGCTTGTTTATTCCATTTATAACAACTATATCCGCATCATCAATAAGCGGAGAATCTGCAGGAATGATTTTTATATGATCAATTGTCTCTAACTCATCTTTAATATTTCGAGGAAGACCATAACTAGGATACACATATTGAATCATCAGATTCTCTTTCATCGCAAAGAGGATCCCTTTTTTGAGATTCTCTATAGATATAAAGCTATCAATTCCAAATTGAGGTGTGTAATGGCAGAACGAAGTGCTACTACTATTTAATAATATTGTAAGATGTTGTATCATAACCTCTGTTAACACTTGATGTTTTTAGTATGTGCATTGTGATTATTTTCCCACTCCTCTCTCTCTTGCTCCAATTCCAATTTCCTAAAAAGCTTATTCCAGTAATAATTATTTGCACGAACTAATGCTTTGTGCATTTTGCATATTGCAGTGGATCGCTGATAAATAGTAGGTGTATCTGCCGCGTCATAGTTTTCCCCTTGACACCAAGCACAACCACTGGCAATTTCACATTCTATACATTCTTGGCTGCTTTGTGTTAGTCTATCTAGTGTCAAAAATGGCCGCAGTTTATTATTATCTATTCCATCTTTTGTATTTCCTATAATCCAAGCTTGCTTTTCACGCAATGAATATTGAGCGAATCTTGTGCATGGATAAAAATTACCTGCTGCATCAATAGACAACATTTTTCCAGCACCACACCAATTATTATTTCTATTGAGCGGCTTCCCGATAGATTCATCAAAAACGGAACAATTATAATCATTATAATACCCATTTGATATTATTTCATCGGCCAATCTAATAAGTTGATCTTCCCATTTTAAGTCATCACCATCCTTCCATACATTCTCAAAAACGCAATTCATGTGGATATCTTTGATGCCCAATTTAAACAAATGAGTGATACTGTCAACAATGTATGGAATATCTTCTGAACTTACAGTAACCTTTGTTCCAATAGTTGGGAATTGCTTTAACCACAACGGTATATTTTTGACTATATCATCATATGATCCTCTTCCGGAATCTTTATATACACGATTTAAGTCATGTTTCTGCTTGGTTCCATCAATTGTGATCGCCACACTGACATGTTCTTTGTTTTTGGCGATATAATCTTGAACCTTCTTACTATTATAATTAATTCCATTTGTGGTAAAGCAAAATGTATAATTCTCGAACCAATGGTGATTTCTTTTATACAATTCGACTTTAATGTAATCGCAAATTTTATCAATTAGATCTATTTCCAAGAATGGCTCACCACCTATAAAATCAAAGAACACAGCTTCTTCTGGGAAATCTTCTTCATGATCAAGTATATAATCAACTGCTTCTTTAGCGATGTCCCATGACATCCTTTCTTTAGCATTTTTACCAACCAAATAGCAATATTTACATGCTAATTGACAGTCTTTCGTTACAATGAAAGTAATAGTTTTACTGTTTACCATGTTATCATCAATGAGAGTTGTTGGAATACGATGAAAGTCGTATCCCAACAATTATCAAGTTATTTTAGCGCTTGGCTTTAGACTCGCAGTATGACCAACAATCGCCTCCACAAAGGCTGTCACAGTTGTTTGAGCAATCGCCCTCACAGGATCCACTACATGATTTTCCACAACCTGATGGTTCATTGCCATCATCTGGTAAGCATGATGTTAAGATCGATGGAAGAAGCGCAGCGATTGTCAACATCGGCATTGCTCCTTTTGCCGCTTTCTTGAAGAACTCACGACGCGATTGGAGTTCTTTAGCCTTTTCATTCTTTTTCATTGAATACATTGTTATCTGAGGAAATAGTACTTGCACGTTTAAGCCGTTCCTCAGAGCTAAATAACGGCTTATCGTGGTGATAATAGAATTAGTCAGTCTGGATGACAAGATATTTTGAAACACTCCAAAAAGAAGTCACATCTGTTATAGACAAGAGGTATTCTCCTTTGTTGATTTTTTGAAGAGAATATGAACTTTTGGGCATGTTCGTTAGTATCCTTGGATTCTTTGCATTGAATGAGAGTTCAAGGCACTGACGGATATCCACCTTATGGAAATACTTGTCATCTAATTCTCTCTCATTGAGAAGTCGGCTCTCTTTCAATAGTTTCTTTTTAGTTATGATACCTTTATCTGCTAGATCCTTATTTGATGCTATTAGGATATAACAGTAATTGAGCATCTCATCTTGATGTGTAATAATTTTATTCTGCTCAACAAGCATACTATCCTGCTGGTTGATAGTTTCCTCATGCTCGGATATAGTTTTATTTTTGTCTTGAACCTCTTTTCGCAAGCGTTTTATGTCAAAATCTTTTTTAGATAATTCACTTCGTAGTTTCTCGATTTGAATATCTTTCTTTTCAAGTTCTATTCTTAGATTTGTCATCAAGACCTGCATGCTTCTCTGATTGAAATACTCTTTTGATGATAACAATGAGTCTAGTTCATCGATTTTCTTTTGTTGATGTCTCAAAACATATTTAAAGCGATTCAAATCCTGCAACTTCTTAGTCTTGGAATATCTCACTTCCTGTGTTGGAGTAAGAAACAACACGCCCTCTTCTCTCGTGATTGAGTCGAGTACACTGTTGATCGTATCTATCATTGCGACAATAGAGTTCATGTATTTAACCTGATTCTGAGTTTCCGCTTTCAAAGAATCACGTTCTTCTTCTAATTTAATATACTTTTCTGGAGATTGATTGCATGACCAGATACTTATCGTAATTAATGAAAATACAAAAAAGATTTTGCGAGTCAAATGCTTCATGACAAATAGATTTTGCTAAAAACCAAAGCCTAATGATATTCCGAGATACGGCTTATTACTTAGTATATATTTCTGTTCATCATTTAGAGGAAAAGAATAATAAGCAGTTATGTCATAATCGGAAATTCGAATGCGTAGCCCAAAACGAAAAGACATACCTAAATATCCAATGTTGCTTTTTTGAGTTCCATAATCTTTGATTTTGGCCTTAGCATTAAGGCCAAAATTAAAGTTAAATCCACCAAATGGGATTATAGCGAAACTACGATTTCCTAATACATAGCCAACTTCAGTTGGTAAGGCAAGCAAATTCGCTTTATAATCAACTTCACTTGAGTAATAGTTTCCTCCTAAATATCCAATTCTGGCACCACAATAGAGATTTGACATGAAGTAATTCACACCAATAGACGTTTCAAATGCGTGTGCACTATTGTATGTTGTTCCATGCTCCAAAAAGCCAAAACCAATCTCCATAGACAACGACAATCCATCGTAAGCTTTATCATCTTCATCAACTTTTTTGATTTGATCTTCTTGTTCAGAAATGGTCATAAAATTTCTGATATTGATATCGGATTCTTGTGGGCTGGCTTTGCTATAACCCTGCTCTATTGTTAGTTCCATTCCTGCATAAAGAAAGTTCGAGACATTCTTATTTAGTCTCTTTATTCTATCCTCAGTTGTCCCATACGTTTTGGCAATGGAACTCAAAGTTTCACCCCGCTTGACAACATGTTTAATCACATCTTGTGCTTGTATGTCAATACAAATGCACATAAGAAATACAATCAAAATTCTTTTCATTTACTTTCCAAATTGTTGTGTCACTTATAATAATTGATTATTACTAAAGCTGATCATTGTATTAATCATATAATCAACACTCTATTATTTGTTGTAGGGCGTTGTCTGGTTTTTATAATATCCTCACATTGTTCATAAATCTGTAGAGTATATTGTATTTCTCTCATTCTTTGATAGTGGATAAACTTTGTAATCCTATTCTTGATGTATAGAACAAATAGTAGCATGAGAAATGGAGCCACAAACGCTATAGTACAATTAGGAATTGTCATCATGTTGTTTGGATCTCCATTATTCTCTTGTATCGAAAGTATGTCTTCTTTTTGAGAAAGTATGATCTCATGGGTTGATGTAACATTTTCATGTGTCGAATCCATATTATCCCGCAAAGAAACACATAAAGGTATAAACGTTACCACAGAAGCCATTAATGCAATGATTATTAAGAGTTTGGAAATATGCCATGTTGAGGATGACATTCGAATGTGAGATTCATTCTTATTGATTAAGGCATATGCCTCACTGGCAAATATTTGAATCTTTATCTTTAGACTGTTCACCTTGTTTTTTGTCCTTTCTTCAACAGTGTACCAGTCAACATATTTCAACAAATCAATCAAGTTTCGCTTAAGAAGATATTTGTAGTAATTAAGATATGGAAATTCACATCTTTTAGCTGTGGCACAACCTAGATCCATTTGACAATATAATATGCAATAATATGCGGTAAGATCCAAGATTTCTTTCTTACTGTAGTAGTTGTTGCCGTAGTGGCGGATTAGACGTTTGTACGTATTAATAACATCTCTGGACTCATCAGATAATCGACCTTCAATTTCATGGTCTTTTGTGATGTTGAAATCCTCGGGAAAGAGTATTGCCTGCAGCGCCGCTATATTGATTTCTCCATTATTCCTGCTAAATAACGTACAAGCTGTGTATAATGTAATGAATTTGTCTTGTAATGCTGGCGATTCTTGGAATCTGTCATTTAGGATTTCAATTTGTTGTTTTATCGATTCGAGCAAACCCTTTTTGTTGTTCTTATTAGTTGCAACTCTCTTTATATTTTTTTTGACTTGCCTCATAACATCTTTACTATCTGGGAAAAAGATGTCAGCTCGGTAAAAAATCTGCCCTACAACATACGAGAAGATTATGCATACTACTAGCATAACCCACCATCCACTACCTTTTAGCAATTCTGCAAGTTTGTCCATTATTGTAGGTCCCATATATATGCAACAAGGTAAAGCTATGCTAATGATTACCACAACGATAAAAAGAAGCCCCGGAATAACAGCTCCTATAATATCAACCATCAACTCATTCATGAGTTTAGTTCCTATGTCGCTATGTTTTTTCTCCATCATTCAATATAATCTTTACTGCTGATATGATTAACTTAATCATTGTCATCTACTTGTCTATTAAAGAACACTTTAACGACAGTGTTTACAATGTAAGTGATACAAAAAGAGCCAACTAAAATAATGGACAAAACGAAGACTTGCTCCTTTACTAATATAGAGTCGCCTCGCCATAGGAATATAATGGATGGAATTGCTAATCCAATAGTAAGAGCCATTGTCAGAATATTTGAAGCACATAAACTGCAACCATTCCTATGTTGCTTAAGAATACGTTCTGTGTTAAGGACGAATTTATTCTCTATCATCTCCGCAATACGTGTTAGGTATGCAGCCATATTACTAATAACCACACAATGAATTCTCTCTAACAATAACGAAATAAATAAATCATTAATGTTTGATTCACAAACGTTCTCATCTTTAAGACTCATCTTATGATTAAGAACACTACATTCATTATGATGTACTGTTGGAACAATATCATCCAACAACAGTCCCTTTGCGTAATATTTTAAGGAAGATATAGCGCAACTGTAAGCATCAAACAGATCAGAATCATCATCTGACTTATTTATTTCATTTTCTATCGACTTTTCTATTTGAACAATAATAGCGTCACTAAGATATTCATGACAGATATCTGTAATGTGCTTTAGAATACCCTTAATTCTTACCCAGGATGTTAGATCGCCTGTGTTAAGTTGTTCTTCTGTGAATGTAGCAATCTGACGGTTAACACACTCAATTAATTTTGAGTATGGAGACTCACCATTCCACATTACCTTATCAAGGATGATATTTAAAATGTTTTCAGCTATAGCCTCTGCCTTACTTTTCATTTTTTACCTTAGTATTCATTGTTAATAAATTCAACACCAAACACAACGAAAGTGTGGAGTTCCACGTTCTTTCAATTGAAGGTTCTGACAAAACCCGAATAAGAAGAACGAATGGAACTCCACACCTATGTATGACACGAGTCGCTTGTGGGATGCGCCAAAAGGCGTGCCGCTGCGGCATGGGTTGATACACAAGAAAAGAGTGCTGTTCGTGGGTTCCTTATTCGTTGGAAAACTGTCAGATTTTCAATTGAGAACCGCGTGATCGCACATTTCGTATTTTACGCCGAATCACTCCGACCACGCAAAGTTAACAAAAACTTTGGTTCACTCAAAACAGCACTCTGGATTTTTTGCATATTCGTTTCTTCCATTTGGATTGTCATGTAGTTAGATGTTTGACGAAGACTTGATCTATCAGTGTCGGACTGAATTATGAGGATTTTTTGATCACATAGGCGTTGCCATGGTATAAAAACCGGCTTTTCCCTTCAATCCGTATCCATTCATCGTTGAATTTTATGTACTTGTCACCTTTGCTTAACCACACGGAGTAGGTACCTTTGTGATGTCCGGATTCCGTGTAGATCTCGACGGTCATACCTGTCCGCATATAGTTGTCGCTACAATACGCACATGACGGAACAGTCATGTATGAAATATTCTCGGAGTCAATCTGTTTGTCGTGGTTCGCGATGTTACCGGAAATTTGGGCACCTGCAAAATTGCATAGCAGGATTAAGCAGAGAATCAAGCAATTGGTCTTTTTCATGCATCACACCCTTATTCCGTGTCGGGTACAACTGTTAAAAAGTATTGTCATCAGTTACTTTCACTTCAACCAACAACGAAAGTGTGGAACTCCACATTCTTTCAATTGAAGGTTCTGACAAAACCCGAATAAGAAGAACGAATGGAACTCCACACTGTGTATTGGTGTCTGCCGTGCGGTGGCTGTGCGCCTAAAGGGCGTGCCTGTGCGGGCAGGTGCTGATACACAAGTAAAGAGTGCTGTTCGTGAGTCCCTTATTCGTTGGAAAACTGTCAGATTTTCAATTGAGGGCCGCGTGATCGCACATTCCGTATTTATGCTGGATTACTCCAGCGACGCAAAGTTAGGAAATTCTTTCAATCACGCAAAGCAGCACTCGGAAAATTCTTGTGTCAGCGTTTCGTCCATTCCTATCCTTTCGGATCGTCACTTATATTGATGGACGAAAGGAGTCTGTTCTATCTTCTAATGTGAAAAAATATATGAAGATTCGAGGAGGAACAGTGTCAATCCTCCTCGATGATGTTCTCTGGCTCCCAGATGCGGTCCATAATGTCCAGAGCGACGGTGATTCCGGACTCTGCCGCCGAGGAGAGGAGATCGTAATAGAGGGTTTTGTCATCGATAAACTCTTCGGGGTCGTTGTTCGTCGCGGCGGAGCCTATCCATTCCCAGGCATATTCATTCCCTGGGACGAGGGCACCACATTCGATCCCTTCCAGAAGGATATTCCTGTATAGTCCCATACGGGTGATCAGGCCGGTGTTCCAATCATTGCTTGCAGCCAGCAGAGCCTTCATAGGGTACAGTTCGATGTCGCCGTCCGCAATGGCCGCGTTGATTTGTTCGAGTACTTTCCGCTCGGATTCTGTTGTGGAACTGAAATCGCCATCGCCATGCTTCTTCGCAATGCTTTCCAATAGGTCAAATGTGGAATCAGGCAGCATATCAAGTGGTAAACATTTTTGTTATACGAATAAACATGTTTGTTTTATTGACTGCAAGCATTGACTTTACCGCACTCTAGAAAAGAATGAGAGGAAATAGAGACATTAATGGGCCTGTAGTCTTTCGCGGTGGCCGTGAACGGGTTCCGCACAAAGGTTTGAGGGTTCATCGCGATGAGCGGAAACCAGCTTCCCTGAATCTGTATCATCAAAGAATGGCCTGGAAGGAAGTAATGATCTATATCGCACATCGTGAAGTCCACGCTGACGACTTTTCCTGCCTTAACAGCCTTTGCCTTGCTGAATCCGTCACGGTAACGGAGCGGCATCACATCACCTCTGACAAGCATCTGATAACCATCGGGGCGGACATCAATCAACTTGACGACAATGTCCGCATCCATATTCTTTGAATATGCCCCGTCCGGCAGGTCGAGCCTCAATTCCATGTGCGTCTTTACCGGACCAGCAAGATGCAACGTGTCTGAAAGTACATTTCCTGAATATGTAAGGACATCCTCCCGTGCTGACGCGAAACTCTGATCGGCCGTCATGTAGGCGCGGTCACGTCCATTGGATTTTAAATCCATATACGGGACAGGGTTCGTTGGATCTGACGTGAATGTCCTGAAAGCCAGCACGTCAGGCAATCCTGACATATTCAAGGAATCAGCACCTGAAAAGAATATTCTGATAGGCTCCGCATCTGACGGAGGCCATGAGGAATATGTCTTCCAAAGTGTCGAAGATGGTACACCTTCCATTTTTGATTTCAGAGTCTCACCGGATGGTAGAATATTCACCCTCGCAGGCATTTTCCCTTTTCCTTCAAGGTAATATGTAAAGAAAGGATACTCAATATCATCCAAGTAATATTCCCCGGACGCCTCTCCGAACCACGCTCCGGAAAGGTGATTCGCCTTGCGGTTCTTCCATCCCCCGTGGTACCACGGCCCCACGGCCAGATAAAGGTTGCATTCCGGAGACAATCCGCGGATCTCGTTGTAGGTCTCGAACGCGCCGTAGCAGTCCTCGGCATCGTAGAAACCACCGGTGACAAGAACCGCAGGCTTGATGTCCTTCAGATGCCGGCCGGGATTCCGGTCTTTCCAGAATCTGTCGTAATCCGGATGTGAGACCATGCTGTTCCAGAACGCCAAGGTGTCGCCGAAGTACGCCGAAAGGTCGGCCATCGGCCTGCCAAGGAAATATTCATAGAGATCGGTGTCGATATTCACCAATTTAGACAGGCCTTTAGTCGAAGGTGCTTTCCGCGTTCTGTACATTGACGAGCCGAAACGGTAGCAGTCCGCAAGGCAAAGAGCCCCGTTGTGATGCGCGTCATCTCCCATAAACCAATCGGTGACAGGTGCTTGCGGTGAGACAGCCTTGATCGCGGGATGGCGGGAAAGGGCAGCCATCGTGGCGTAAAAGCCAGGATACGAGGTTCCTTTCACACCGATGTTTCCGTTGTTGTCAGTGTTGGCAAGGAGCCATTCTACCGTGTCGTAAGTGTCCGTGGCTTCGTCAACAATGCACCCTTTCGCCGTACCTCCAGCCATGCCGCCAAGATGCGGACGGATGTTCTCGAAATCTCCTTCACTCAGGAAGGTGCCACGGACGTTCTGCAAGACAATAACATAGCCATCCGCGGCGTAGTTGAGCAAGTCATCCCAGATGCCGGATGAATATGTCTGTTTGCCTGGCAGAGGTTCCTCCCCCGCCTCAAATCCGTAAGGTTTGAGCGAATAGGGAGTGCGGACAAGCATCACTGGTTTGGCATCGACCGCCGAGACAGGTTCATAGACAGCGGTGTAGAGTCTGACCCCATCCCGCATCGGGATCATCACCTCTCTTTTTGTGTAATTGTCTTTAAGCCATTTCACCGTGACGTTCTTTCCGTTCTGGGCTATGAGGCTGACAGAAAACGCCACAAACAGAAGCAAGGAGAAAAATCTTCTCATCTTTCAATTGTTATTTAACCCGTATCCTCTTCCCAATGCGAAGTGTGGTGTTCACTGACATCCCGTTGAGCCTGCATAACGCAGAGACCGAGGTCTTGTACCTTAACGCGATTGACGAAAGAGTGTCGCCGGACTTGATTGTGTGGTATTTCGCCTCCGGAGCAGGTGTGTAATTCTCCACCAACGCCTGCCGAGGAGGATCCGTCCTGGACGGAATGCGATGCGACACATGCTTGATCGCTGACCAAGTGCCGGACGGAGAGAGGACAATGCTGGCTGTGTCCTTAGGGACGTTCAGAGATCCATCGTCCCCAATGACCATCCAACGCCCGTCCGCCATAAGCAGGACACGCATGTCACCTTCCTGCAGCCGCAAGGTGTCCCTGACATCAATGACCGTGTTTTCAGGCAAGGCTTCCATCACCTTCTCATCTTTATGGCTTACAAAATCAGGAAGGATTCTCCTCGCTCCAAGGAACCTGGATGAGTAATATTTCTCAGTGATGTGCGAGATCTGAATCCCACCTTTCACCGCCGCATGGATGAAAGTGAAATCCCTGCCCGAACTGTCAAGCTCTATGAATATCCCGATGTGGCCGACCCTTCTGGCGTTGCGTCGCGTCGCGAACACTACCAGATCTCCTTTTTGAAAGTTGGACCACGAGCCGCTCACTTCCCTTCCTTGCTTTGATTGGCCTACGGAAGAACGCTCCAGGTCATAGCCGAACTTCTTGTACAAATACTTTGTGAATCCAGTACAATCGAAGGCCCTCGGTCCGCTGCCGCCATAGCGGTATGGTGTGCCAATCATCTTCATTCCTTCCTCCACGAGGATGTCCGCCAGTGTTTCAGTTGACACCGTGATCGAATCCTCGACCTCGGACATGACGTTATGGGCATTGGCCGCGACCGAGATCATCACGGCGATCGCCACAAGCACTGTTCTTATTGCGTTTCTCATTTATATTCAATTCTGTATATGTCCACAGCATTGCCACCGCCACTGCTGTTGCCCTGGGAGGTCGAGAAAAGATAGTGCCCGTCCCGCGTTATCGCCAACCCGACAGGATACGAATCCGCGCGGACGGATCCGATCATGGACATGGTCTTTGTCTCCACGACAGCGATTCTGCTGGAAAAATTGCATGCCGCGAAGATGAACCGTCCGTCTGGCGAAGCTACTATCGTTCTCGCGCCCGGAAACACCTTGCAGCTTTCCCAACCGTTGATTCTGGCGGTTTTACTTTTCCCATCAAGTTCAGCTATGGCCGAATAGACACTTGTCATTTCTGTCCTTTGGACATAGCCTGCGGATAAAGGTAGCCGTCCTTGCAAATTAAATGCCTGACGTTCGGCTTCAAGCCTACAATCCTCCCCAGATACGAAGAGGCCTCAAGATCTATCACGGCGATTCCACCGGCACCGCCCATACAACCGACCAGAAGATACCTGTTGTCAGGTGTGAACAGGGTTCCCCTCAGGCAGTGCCCGCTGCCATTGTCCCTGTTGACCGGCTCTGTCCTGCTATAATCAAGGGATAATTTACTACCGATCACATAGTTGGAGATGTAATGCCAATCCTCAGGCCTGTCACTTGAGATGTCCATGACACCGACCGTGTTGTCTCCCCAATGAGTGACCGCCAATCTCGTTCCGTCATCAGACACGGCGATCATCTTAGGGAGCGGCCCAGTCTCGAACATCCGGATAATCGTGTCCCTTTCCGTGTCCAAGACGGCGACAGCGGAAGGTTCTTGCGCATTGATGTCGTAACTTCTTCGGTAATAGGTTATCCACAAATATTTACCTTTGTGGGAGAAAGCCGATTCGACTGGTTTCCCCGAGAATGTCCGAGGATTCCTGCGCTTGCCCTTGAATGTGTAATAGCCGCTTTCATCAGCCCACAACTCCTTGTCCGAACCATCAAACCGATGATGGACAGTTTTGATTTTCTTTCCGGTAGGAACCTCAAAGACAACAGTCCTCATGCCCTCCAGAGAATTGACGTAGAACTTAGAGCCATCAGGATGGATGGTCACCGATTTCGGAGAGCGGATGTCTGTGTCACGCGTCTTATGGTCAGAACAATAATTCTGTCTTTTCTGGACCAAAGTCACTTTAATATCCTTTGTTTCAAGGCATTCAGACAAACATGCCGGATGCGTGACACCGTCCCCGCAAATGGCTGGAACAACATGCATCAATAAAACACCGGCGAGCGTTAATGCATAATGAGTGTGCTTTTCAATCATCAGCAGGTAGAATCGGTTCTAATTATGTGTCATTAAAATTATTCGCAATATATGAAAAATAAGTAAAACCTCAGCATAAATATTCAAAATATTGCCGTAGCTTTGCAAAATCCAAGCATTGAGAAAAATTCACAATTATGTTTTTGATACAGTTGATGATAGTGCTTCTGGCACTTTATGTCGGCTCACGGTACGGAAGCCTGGCATTGGGAGCGATTTCCGGAACAGGCCGCAAGCGCATGCTCCTATAAAAGAGGCTTGGACCTTGGCAAGGACCCTGCGTTCCAGGCAAGGCTGAAAGACCCGGAGATGTATGAATATATGTACGGTAGCACAGCGACATCCCTCGGAAAGGAAATCTCCGCGTCAGCGAAACGCGCGGTCTATATATTCCTTGCCTCAATCGCCGTCATCGTGCTGTTCGCGTCATGCCAAAGGTTGCTCCCTTCCTACGAGGACGGCAGCCGGTTGAAAATGAATATAGTCATTCAGATTGTGATGCTTACAGCCGCCGCGCTGATGGTCATAGTCAGCAAGGCTTCACCGAAAAAGGCTGTAGCCGGTTCGGTTCTGATCAATTCACAAGGTGCGGTGGTCGTGGCGATGCTGCCGCTGGCATATTCATTGGGCATCCCGGGACCTGTGCTTTTGGGTGTACTGCCAAGCGTCTATGGCTATTTCTTCATACCGAACTATCCTTCGGACATCGCTACGGTCAACTTCGACCGCAGCGGAACGACCGTGATCGGGAAATATCTTCTGAACCACAGCTTTATGATGCCGGGACTGGTCAGTGTGGCAGTGTCCACAATCGTGGCCAGCATTATTTCCAGTTTGATCTTTTAAATGAATCTGCCGGTGGCGCTGTCCTTTGCCTCACGGATTTGATCCGGGCTACCGGTCGCGACAATACGGCCACCTTCGGCACCACCTCCTGGACCCATGTCGATGATGTAGTCGGCGTTGCGGATGACATCCAGATCGTGCTCGATGACTATGACGGTGGCTCCGTGATCGATAAGGCTCTGGAACACTTTCAGTAGCGTCAGGACATCGGACGGGTGAAGGCCTATGGTCGGTTCGTCGAACACAAAGACAGAGTCGCTCTGTCCCCTGCCCATCTCGCTGGCCAGTTTAAGTCGCTGGGCCTCACCTCCGGACAGGCTCGGGGTCTCTTCTCCCAATGTCAGATAGCCAAGGCCGAGATCACGCAGGACTCTGAGACGCTGACTGATGAGTTTCAAATCAGCGCAAGCGTCAAGGGCGGAATTGATGTCCATATCCATCAGCTCTGGAAGCGAATGGAACTCTCCTGCCGCATTCTCCCTCCGGATGCTTCCCGCCGCTTTTGAATATCTTGACCCACGGCAGTCGGGGCACGGAATGTCCACATCCGGAAGGAACTGCACGTCAAGGCTTATCACACCCGTGCCGTCACAGGTCGGGCAACGGAGCTTGCCGGTATTGTAGGAGAAATCCCCGTCCTTGTAGCCGTGCTTTTTCGCGTCCGGAGTCTTGGCGAAGACTTTCCTTAACTCATCGTGCACGTTGGCATAAGTCGCCACCGTAGAGCGAACGTTAATGCCTATCGGTGAAGCATCTATGAGTTTCACCTGACGTATTCCTTCAGCGTTGATTGACTTCACATGCGTGGGCAGTTCACGACCTGCGATCTTGGCTTGAAGCGCAGGGATCAGGCTTTCAAGCACCATCGTGGTCTTGCCGGAGCCGGATACACCTGTGACAACCGTCAGCCTCCCTTTCGGGATCTCCACCTTCAGCGGCTTGACCGTGTGGATAGCATCAGTTGTCATCGTTATCTTACCATCAATGAATATGTCAGAGTCTTTTATCTGTTGTCTTACCTTAAGAGGATTCTTGCCAGAAAGGAAAGGACCTATCTTTGAATATTCATTGGCCTCGATGTCGCCGATCGTGCCTTGAGCTATCACTGTACCGCCGCTTGAGCCGGCACCGGGCCCCATCTCGATCATCCAGTCGGATTTCGTGAGGATCTGCGTGTCGTGGTCAACCAGAATGACGGAGTTTCCATCCGCTATCAAGTCCTCCATCACGCCGCAGAGGCCAATTATATTCGATGGATGCAGACCGATTGAAGGTTCATCGAGAACATACAGGACTCCCGTTGTTCGATTTCTTACGGCTCTGGCCAGCTGCATTCTCTGACGTTCTCCGGTCGATAGAGTAGCTGCTGAGCGGTCCAGTGAAAGATAGCCTATTCCCAAGTCCATCAGTCGTTTGGCGGTGTCGAGAAAGGACTCGCAGATGCTTTCTGCCATTGGTCGCATCTCCCACGGAAGCGAAGCCGGAACGCCTTTGACCCATTCCACAATCTCGGTTAGGGTCATCGTGCAGGCCTCAGCCAATGATATTCCTCTAAGCTTCGGTGCCCTTGCCGCATCGGAAAGCCTTGTGCCTCCGCAGTCCGGACAGACATCCAATCTTAGGAACTTCTCCACACGCTTCATTCCCTTCTCGTCCTTGACCTTGGCAAGTGCGTTCTCCACCGTGTAGGTCGCGTTATAGAATGTGAAATCCAGTTCGGCGGCGTCATTGGAGTTCTTCGCCTTGTAGAGAATGTGTTTTTTCTCCGCCGGACCGTGAAGGACGATGTCTTTTTCCTTGTCAGTCAGATCCTTGAACGGCACATCGGTGCGCACACCCATCGCCCTGCATACATCTTTCATCAACGACCACATCAGTGTGTTCCAAGGAGCCACAGCACCTTCGTCTATCGTGAGGTTCTCGTCCGGAACAAGCGTGGATTCATCCACAGTTCGTACCGTTCCGGTTCCGTCACATTTGCGGCAGGCCCCTTGGCTGTTGAAAGACAGTTCCTCAGCCGATGGAGCGTAGAAATGCTCTCCGCACGCAGGGCAGACAAGCTCCTTTCCAGCCGCCACCAGCAAAGACGGCTCGACATAGTGACCGTTCGGACATCTGTGACTCGCCAGTCTTGAGAACATAAGCCTAAGGCTGTTAAGAAGTTCCGTACCAGTACCGAAAGTACTGCGTATGCCCGGAATCCCCGGTCTCTGATGAAGCGCGAGAGCCGCAGGGACATAAAGGACCTCGTCCACGTCAGCCTTCGCCGCCTGTGTCATCCTCCTTCTTGTGTAAGTCGAAAGAGACTCAAGGTAACGTCTTGATCCTTCTGAATATAGCACCCCAAGCGCCAGCGAGGACTTCCCGGACCCGGACACCCCGGCGATCCCTACGATCTTCCCCAGCGGAATGTCCACATCCACATTCTTCAGGTTGTGCACCCTCGCGCCACGCACCAATATTTTATCAGGTTGTCTGTCCATAATATTATTGAATATTCCACAAATTTACTCAATATTCCGATTCCCCCCTTCATCCAGATAGTGTTTTTTGAGATGGAATTTACGGCTATTGAACAACTTCCGTACATAAAAAAACGCCCTTATGCGTGCTGACATAAGGGCGTTTCCTTAACTACCAAAAACTATTTGTATGCGCACTCGAATGTTATCGGGTAATGATCCGAGATGTACTTGACACCATAGTCCTCTGTCACTATATGGTACTTGTCCGCGGTCAGCCTTCCGGCATAGAAGATGTGGTCAATCACAGAAGTGCTTGTCTCACCGAATCCGTTGTAAGTCCTTCCGCTTTCTGTCTTAGAGGAAGTTGAACGGGCTTCCTTCATCACAGACCGGAGAGGAGCGAGCTCGGACGAGCCATACGAACAATTGAAATCAGCGACAAGGAATATCGGATTGCCGCTTTGGGACAAATCAGACAGACCAGTGATCTCCTTGATCTTTTTAACTGTCAGAGTGCTGGACTTCTCCCTTGCCGCGACGCTCTTGTGATCAAAATGCGTCGCGAAGAAAAAGACCGTCTGCCCGTCGTGCTCCAGATCCTTGACCTTGACCCAGACCACGATCCTGCGGCAAGCGCTGTTCCAGGATGAATATGTTCCGTCAGCGTTCTTGTCCGGAAGTTTGTCGGGATTGTCAGCCAGCCAGAAAAAGCCTTTCTTCTCAAGTTTGAAACGATCTTTTCTGTACAGGATGCCGACACCTTCTCCGCTGCCGCTGCTGACAGGCTGACCGGTGTCCCTGTTGACATCGTAGTAAACATATTCATCGGAAAGATTGTAGGCGAAGTCCTGCGCCTGTGTGGAGCGTAGTTCCTGAAGGCCGACAAGATCAGGCTTATCCGTCTTGATGAACTTCATCACGGGATCCTTGCGCACCGACCAAGGGTACGGATCGTTAGCATTGAAGCAACGGATGTTGAAGGAACAGATTTTCAGTGTTTGTGACTTGACTGTGGGCTTGTCTGTTCCGCCGTTGTCATCGCCGCCCGGAACCCGGTTGATCACGGGTTCCGGCTTGCAGGATGCCGCAAGAAAGATGGCGATAATCAATAATTTATGGAATATTTTCATATTCATAACATTAGTACTGAACACAAGTCTTGGAAGGATTTCCGCCAAGCTGAGACCAGGAGTCTGCGTAACCCGTAGCCGAGCCTCTCACAGCGAAGAGCGTCGGATAACCATCCTTCATTCCGGTGCAGTAGATCGTGCCGTCCTTGCTGATTGTCGGAGATGAGCGCATCTCATCGCCAAGCTGGATCTCAGCCACTCTCTTTCCGTCCGCCGGAGACAGTTTGACAAGCCTTCCGGTAATATAATCATTATAGTAGATGTAGCCTTCATTGTCAACGGCCGCACTGCCGGAAAGGTTGCCGTCAGCAAGGGACTCCCACTTGACATCACCTGAAGGGGTCAAGGCCGTAACCCTGGCTTTGATGTCACCGGTCGAGCCGCTGGTCACATAAATGGTACCGTCAGCGCCGCAGACCACACCAAGTCCGTTGTACCTTGCAAGCTTGCCGTTGATTCCGGTCGCCCACTCAGGCTCGTAAGGTGTGGAGTCGTCCTTGACATATTTCTTCGTGTCGTAGCAGTACAACACACTGTTATAGGATGCGGCTACCCTATTGGTCACATTCTCATAGAGGATGTAAACCTTGCCGTCAGGAGTGACAGCCATCTGGCCGGAGTCTCCTGTCTCAAGAGTGCTACCGTTGTAGTAACCAAGGGCTTTTGAAGACTGGTTTGTGTTCGGCCCGTAGAATTTCCATTTACCATTCTCTTTGAAATACATTCTGGATCCGAACTTGGAATTGCAATGAGTGATGAATATGCCGTTCTTCAGTCCGACAGATCCTCCATAGTTGCCCTGCTTGACGAGAAGGGTCTGGACAAAGCCGCCGTTCTTGTCCAGAACGTGTCCGTTGTCCTGACTGCCGTAGGCTGACCAGATCTCTGGATACTGGTCCTTATTAGGGTTGGCCTTGGTGGTGAGGATGATCTGATCCTCGAACACCACAGGAACGACTGCTATATAACGGGCGTTTCCATAGCCGAAGTACCACTTCTCAGATCCGTCACCGTTCACGGCATATACTCCTGACTCGTATGTAGTCAGTTTTGCGTCCCTCTCGTTGTAGGCCAGCGCTATGTAAACGGTTCCGTCAGTGTCCACAGACGGGGTGCAGGAGTTGCCTTTCTTTGTCCCGTCTTTGCAGTACGGACTTGGATTATGCTTGGTCGCATCGAATGACCACAGCTTCTCTCCCTCAGCGGAGAACGCGGCGAGGTGGCAACCACTTGAGAATGCGTAAACAACGCTTCCATCGGCATTGGTGGCCGGTGAGGAGAACTTCACAAACGCCTCTGGATCATTCTCATAGGCCTTGGCCCACACCAGTTCAAGGCTATAGACACTCTTGTCAACGTGGATTGTCACGGTCTTGGTGTTTCGGCCCTTCATATTGTCCACTACCGTAAGGCTGACTTCCACATCGCCATATTCTGCGAAAGTGAACTTAGGGCTCTGCTCATTGAGCACCGTGCTTCCGAACTTCCACTCCCAGGAGACGATAGAGCCGTCAGGATCGGAAGACTTATCCGTGAACTGCACCTCGTCTCCGGCCCTGATTCCGCTTTGAGGCTCCCAAGTGAAGTCGGCTATCGGTTTGACGTTGGTATCCTGGATCGTGATCTTCTTGACTTTCTTGGATGACACATTGCCGACATCTGAAGTTGCGGTCAAAGTGATCTCGAATTCTCCGGTCTTGTCGAATGAGATAGGAGTCTCCGGCTGAAGCCCCCACATCTTCTTGCCATCCCATTCCCACTTGCTGGCGATGACCCTTGCGTTCTCGGCATAGGATGTGTTCTTAAGGAATATGTCCTCGTAGAGTTCGTACACATCCTTGTCTGTAGTGAAGTCTGCATAAACCGCGACTTCATTGTTCTGGCAGGCTGAAAGGCCGAAAAGGGCCAAAGCCGCCATTGTAAATATTCTTGTATGAATTCTCATATTCATTTCCTCCTGTTATTTCCATCCAGGGTTCTGAGACAATGTTCCGTCGCTCTTCTGGATAACCACCTCTGGAATTGGATAAATGTACATATTATCGTTCCAGACCCTGTTCATCTCGTAATTCAGTTTGTAGCCGCCGGCCGGATCATCATCCAGTTTGACAACCTTGAGGTTGCTCCCGGTGGTCATTGCTATGCTCTTGTATGGTCCGCTGTAGCTGCCGTTCTCAGTGACAAAGACATCGTAAGTGCCGTCTCCGTTCAAGTCAAGCGGAGTGTCGAGAGCCGGGATGTAGATTCCGTCCCAAGAGGCTGTCTGCCAGAGTTTTCCGCAAGCCCAACGCTTGAGGTCGTTAAGACGCATTCCTTCAAGGATCAGCTCAATCTCGCGCTCGCGGCGGATCTCCAGAATGACAGGATCGTTGACTGTCGGATATATTGAATGAATATAAGGGTCAACCACAGTCGGCTTCTTGTCCAAGTCGCCACCAGTGATTCCGGCTCTGCGCCTGAGGGCACCGATGGTGATCTTCCAGTCATCATCAGTCAGCTCACCAAGCTCGGCCTTCGCTTCGGCATAGTTCAGAAGCACCTCGGCATAACGTGCGAGAGGGACATCATTGTAGTTGTTTCTGCCGTTGTCAAAAGACACATCGTCCATCACATATTTCGTGAATTGATAGCCGGTGAGGGAATGTCCTGTCATATTCGCCGCTGTAGGGACATATTCACCATTTGAGTTCTTGCAGGTGTAGTCCGCGCCGCGGATTGTCTGGTTAAGACGATAGTCACGTCCGGTGGTCTCCTCGGCGAAAGTCTTGTAGGCTCCGTTGGATTTCTTCTCGTTATAGACCGTGCCGTCAAGATTGAGGTAAGTCTTGGCGAATGTGCGGGTCATACAAAGATGAGGACCGTAAGTCGATGAGTTGTAGTACCAGTTCATTTCGCCTAGCTGCATAACCGGATCGAGCGACAGTGCGAGCATCACCTCGTCGGTCATCGGATTATCGCTGATGAAGAGGTCCCTGTAGGCTCCGCGGCCATCCTTTGTGTAAGCGTCGGCAGTCGTGTGAAGCTTGTAAGGTCCCTTCTCGATTATCTCACCGGCGGCCTCAGCCGCCTGCCTGAACAGTTCGTCAGCGGTTATCTCACATCCGGCGAGATATTCCTTTCCGAACTCGCTGCCGGTGGCGTGATATTTCCGGAATGAAGCCTCGAAGAGGCAGAATCTGGATTTCAGGAACAGCGCTGTCCAACGGTTGACGGTGTTTGAGTTCGGTGTCACCTTGTCCTCGGTGATGTTATTGGCCGCGAAGTCAAGGTCAGCGATGATGTTGCTGATTATAACGTCCCTGCTGTCCTGTGGCTTGTACAGTTCCTCACTGTCCGGCTCAAGCGGCACGGCGATCCACGGAACGGGGCCATACTGAACAAGTTTGCTGTAGTAAAGATAGGCCCTGAACAACCGTGCGATTCCGGTGTAGTTGTTTCTGACACTTTCGGAGACACGAGAGTCAGTGTTGTATTTGATGAAATAGTTGACGTTGCGGATAGCGTTCCAGCTCCACGAAGTCGATGTGTTCGTCGTGTAAGCTCCGACCTCGTAGGTTCCGGTAGCGTTCTTCGCCGCATTGTCCATTGTCGTGTTCAGCTTGAACGCGTCATCGTAGTTCGGCAGGTAGTTGTAAAACCCGTAGGTGTAGTTCTTGAGTCCTGTTTCTGAGCCGAAGACCATATCACGTCCGGCCTTTGCCTGCGGGGATTCCGTAAGGTCGCAGGAGGCCACACCGGCAAGAAGCGCGAGTGCTGTTAAATATATGTTGAGATTTTTCATATTCCTTAATGATTAAAAGGTTATGTTCAGACCGAAGCTGTAGGAGCGGAGGGTCGGATAGTTGAATCCGTCACCCGTTGAAGACAGCACGGAGTCGGTGCCGTAGATATTCGCGGTGACATCGATGTCGCATGTGTACTTGTACATCGGTGACCACGTCCAAAGGTTCTCGCCGGAGAAGAAGACGCTGACTTTCTTCATCTTGATCGCGTCGGTCCATTTCGCAGGAAGGGTGTAACCTACCTGAAGGTTCTTCAGACGGATGTATGAGACATCCATCAAGTACCTTGTGTTGGCGTTGTTGGTTCCTTTGTAGAACGGAGCGTAGTAACCGGCGTATCTTGGCAGGTAAGCGTCAGGGTTGTCCTCGGTCCAATAGTTGTTCAGGTGCCACTTAGGCATCTGGGCATACGGACGGTTGTACTGTCCCCAGATCGCAGATGCCTCGTTGCTCGGGTACCAATCCTGTTTGCCGACTCCCTGGAAGAACGCGCTGAGGAATATGTTGTTCCACTCAAGGTCGATTCCGAAACTGTAGATGTACCTCGGCTCGGAGTTACCGATGATCTTGCGGTCTCCCGGATCGTCAACAGTGTTCTGTCCCCTGTCAATGTAGCCGTTGCCGTTGAGATCCTCGAACTTGATGTCACCAGGGTAAAGCTTGTAGGTCTTTGAGGTCTGCATCAGAGGGTTGTAGTACTTCTGGCCGGCGGCAAGGGCTCCAGCCTCGGCAGCGTCGATGTCAGCCTGGTTCTGCCAGAGTCCGTTTGAGACGAAGCCCCAGATCTCGCCCACAACCATTCCCGAGTAGTAGCTTGTGTTGTAGGAGGCGGTTGACAAGGACTTTGTAGCATTGTTGTACTTGTCAATCACGGACTTGTAGTCAACCAAGGAAGCCTTGAGACCATAGTTGAACGGCTTGCCGGCAAGGTTGAACGAATCGTTCCAGCGGACTGTGATCTCGTAACCCTTTGTGGTCATCTCGGCATAGTTGCCCTTAGGAGAGCTGGCTCCGAACACGTCTGGCAGAGTAGGTCCCACGGTGTACATATCCAGAGTCTTTCTGATGTAGTAATCACCTGTGAACGAAAGCCTTCCCTTGAGGAAGCTCATATCGAGACCGAAGTCCAGAGTCTGCGCCGTCTCCCAGGTAAGAGATTCAGGGATCGGAGCCGGAGCGCTGGTGTAGCGTACCTTCGCACCGTTGATGATTCGGCCGTTGTCAAAGCTGAAAGTCTCGTCGTAAGCGTAGTTGCCGACGTTGCTGTTGCCCAGAGCTCCGAACGACGCCCTGAACTTGATGTTTGACACAGCGTCCTTGCTGACCTTGAACCAAGGTTCCTCGGTCAGTCTCCAACCAACTGAGACAGATGGGAAGAATGCCCAACGCTGCCTCTGCGGGAACTTCGAGCTACCATCATAGCGACCATTGACCTCAATGAGATAGCGGTCGGCGAAAGCGTAGTTGATCCTCGCGAAGGCACCGACCGTGCGCCACCTGTAGTAATCACCGGTGATGCTCCTGTTGTCTATACCCATAGCAAGGTTGATGTTGGTGACATCCGGAGTGAGGAGATCATCATTGTAGGAATATGTGTTCTTGTAGGTTTCCTGCTCGTAGTTGTAGCCCAACAACGCCTTGAAATAGTGCTTGCCGGCGAATGTGTCCTCGAATTCGGCATATTCATTGGTGGCAAGATATTCATAGTTGCGGATGGTCTCGCTGAGGTAGGACTGCGTGCCTGAAATTGTCTCCGTCGTCCCCTCATATCTTGAGAACTCGCTTTTCACCTTTTTCACGGTTGTGTTGAAATCCTTGTTGCGGTAAGTGAAATCGGCGTTGAGCCTGAGCCTGTCGTCAAGGAATTTGGCCTGAGCGGCGAAAGTTGTCTTCACCTGCCTGTTGATGTAGCCTCTGTTGCTGTGTCCGTAAAGATAGTCGCCGACGGAGTAAACGGCGGAATGGCTGAGCGTACCGTCCGGATTCCAGATCGGAGAGCAAGGATGCCCCTCGTCAGCGATATTCCTCCAGATGTTTCCATTGCCTTCGGAGTAGGTCTGCGGCATCACGTATTTTGTCCAGGAGATGTCTGTGTTGTTGGAGATCCTGAGCCAAGGAGTGACCTTATAGCCCATCTTCATACGCCCGTTGAGAATCTTGTACGATTCCGGATTCACATCGGTGTCGAAAATACCGTTGTTGCCGTAGTAACGTCCTGACACATAGTAGTCGAACTTGTCGTCGGAACCCGACACGGAGATGTTGTGCGTCTGGCTGGTCATATGGTTCCTGTACAGCTTTCCGATGTAGTCCTCGCCTTCGATGAAGTAAAGCCATCTTCCGGCGGTGCCGATGCTGCCGTCGCTGACAAGCACCTCGTAGTTTCCGGTCTCGTTCCTCCTCTGGTACTCGGCAAGCCAGGCTGTGGAGAACTCCATTGTCTTGTTGATGCCGGAAGGATTGGAGAGGTTGTAGTTGTAGTAGGCCTTATAGAAGTGATCGGCCCAAGTGTAACCGTTTGAGACATAGTCTGGAATGGTGGTAGGCTGCTCGAAGGTCAGGTTGGCCTGGTAGGAAACCGTCGGCTTGCCCTGCCTTGCGGTCTTGGTCGTGATAAGCACGACTCCGTAAGGCGCTCTCGATCCGTAGATCGCGGAAGAAGCCGCATCCTTGAGCACGGAGACTGACTCGATGTCGTTAGGGTTCAGCAGACTCGGGTCCCCTTCCACGCCATCAATCAGGATAAGCGCGCTTCCGCCCTGCCCGATGGATGTCGTTCCTCGAATATTATAGGACGGAGAACTGTTCGGACGTCCGTCCTTGAACTTGAGGTTAAGGTTAGGGATCTGTCCTTGCAGCATCTGCGTGAGATTGGCGTTGGACCTTCCCTCGAACGTCTCGGAGCCCACCTGATCAACGGCTCCGGTCAGATTCGCTTTCTTCTGTGTACCGTAGCCGACGACCACGATCTCGTCAAGAGTCAGCGAGTCTTCCAAAGTGACACTCACATTGGCTCGTCCTTTGACCGGGACCTCGACGGTCTGGTAACCGACAAAGGTGACGACAAGCACAGCGTCAGGAGCGACGTTCGTAAGCGTGGCCGTTCCGTCCGCACCTGTGATCTGTCCGTTTGTCGTACCTTTCACCAAAATACCGGCGCCTGGCATAGCACCGGCCTTGTCTGTGACCTTGACAGTCACAGAGATGCCTTTATCGACTGTCTGCCCCGTGGCGCTAAGCGAAACGCCCAGGAACAACATCGTCAACAAAGTCAGAAAAAATCTGGAAAACAACTTCATACGATATTGGATTATTAGTTGATATGCAGTGTAATGGTTTGTACAATAGTCATTTGCATTAGCCGGGATGTTAATTTAACGTTTTATATTCAGAACAAAATTACGTAAAATTACTTATACACGAAAGAAAAATAAAACGTTTTTTCACATCTGATATAAAAAGGTAAGTCCGTTGGATTCTCCAACAGACGCTCTATGAATATGATAGCGTCAGAGCAAGGAAAGAACTTCCTCGATTGAATCAAGCCTGAATATGTTCGGATGGTCGAACTCCTCGACCACCTCGTGCCGCCAGATGGTGTGGAAAGGAATATGTATGCCGTAGCCCCCGATCTCGATTATCGGCTGGATGTCGGACTTGAAGGAGTTACCGACCACAGCGATCTGTGACGGTGCGACCTGCTCCACATTGCAGATGTCAAGATATTCCTTGATTCCCTTTTTGGTGACGACGATAACCCGGTAGAAGTATTTGTCAAGCCCCGAGCGTTTGATTTTGTTCTGCTGGTCCAGCATATCGCCTTTTGTCATCAGTATCAAGCGGTAACGACCGGTCTTGTCCAGAGTGTCAAGCGTCCGCGCCACCCCCGGAAGCGGTGTCGCCGGAAGGCGGAGCAACGACTTCGCGCTCGATAATATTCGTGAAAGATTCTCGCCCGGCACCTTGCTGTCAGACACCCTCAAAGCCGTCTCCATCATCGAGATGCAGACCGCCTTCGCCCCGTACCCCAGCACAGGCATATTCGCGGATTCCGTCTTGTACAACGCATCCGACAGTTCCTCCGCCGTCCCATATTCCTTCAACTCCTCCGTGAACACGTCCTCCGCCCTGTCAAAGTACGTCTGGTTGTCCCACAGCGTGTCGTCCGCATCGAAGATTATCACCTTGACCTTATCTTTCATCATACATTAAATGTTACGTTGTCAAATTTAGCGAAATAATAAGATTTTCCTCCTTTACCGAGAAGCCTGTCGAATCGTTTTTTCGTCATCTGCCTTCCGGATAATCCGATTCCGCCCAGAGATTCCAAGGCTTTTCGGGAACATAGTAGTCCTTGACTCCATAGTCAATGTTGGCTTTGTGGGCCTGGCTCAGCTGATGACGGCGCGGAATGCGGAACATCATGCCATCCTTGACGAAATATGCGCCAGTCTGGTGGAAACGGAACGGAACCTGTTTGGCGACGCACTGCGAACGCAGATCCAGAATCCAGTCGAAATCGCATGGCCGCGCCCCGACTCCCGACTCTCCGCTGACACTCACCTCCTCGATTGTGCTGTCAAGCCACGCGGAGATATTCATTCTCTCAAGCATCGGAGCCACAATTATCGACTTATGCTTGATTGGAAGATCCTTGAATATGGGAAGCCGATGGTCAGCCATAGCCTGATTCTCCACCGTGCAGCCGATGATGACATTCTCGTACCCGTCGCCCCAGTCCGGAGGCAGACACCGTTCCAGACGGTCAATCCGTTTTGTAAAGAAATAAAACATACAGTCGCTCCGAAAGCGCATCATTTCCCAACATTCCGGCCTCCACGGATCCGCGTCCTCCAGCAGGAAATCCGAAGTGAAGCACGTGAAGACAATCTTGCCCGAAGGAATCTTGAAAGTCTTGTCCCGCTTTCTTTTGACCGGCAGATTGAACGCCGCCGTCTTGCGCGCGAGGTTGCTTGCGATCTCGCTCCCGTACATCTCATCCTGCCGATAGACATAACAGAACCTGCAGCCCGGACTCACCTTAGTGCACCCGTGCCACGGATTCCAATCCGCGAATATGCTCCACTCCTCCGCCATTAATGAATATACCCGATCATCTGCCGCCTTGTTTCAAAACTCTCGTCATTCACACAAACGACCAAAGGTCCGTGGAAACACGAACTTTCGATACGGAAGTTCCTGGCGCAAAATCTCAAATGTCTTCTATATGAACAATCAGCAACAGCACACCTAATTCGTTTGGTTAATAAATAGAATTTCCTTGGTTAGCCTCCCTTTGGCTCCCTGTGAAGAGTTATATCTCTATACAAGAAAGAGTTCACACATTCCGTCCACCGAAACGGTGATTCCCCGGACAAACTGTACTATATCACCAGTTTGTCCGGGGAATCCGGCTTTCTCCGGACAAACATAACTCAATTGCATAAAGGATGGAAAAAACTATCTCCTCGGAATTTTTTACAAAAAGCTTTCAGGCGATAGGCCTTTTCAAGGCATCAGGTGGCGTATTGGGATGAATTGCGAACGACTTGGAGGTTTACTTTTTCAGCATCAAGCACAACTGGGGACGTTCTGTGGCATATAGGGCTGAAAGTGTTTTGTAAGGGCATTTTCTGGTCGCTTCGACAAGCTCTGCTACCAGGTATTATTCTATGGTATTCAGCAGATCACAATCGTTCAGGCGATCGAAATCTGATTTAAACAAGCGATCTTGAATGATTCGGTACTTTTCAAATTCGGATTCAGCAAAACTTTTGGCAAATTCCGCAGTAATCTTTCCGGCATCGTTCAATATAGCATCACCACCAGCTTCAAGGATTATGTCTATGCGTTTAGCCCAGTCTTCCATAGTCATCGGAATATGCCTGTCTGCCATTCTCTCGGCCATATCCAAAACGGAGTTGACCAATTTTCCCATATCTTCCAATTCCACACCATTCAGGTAATTCTTCGCTATACTGACATCTGATTTCACAATCTTTCCATCCGGAGCATTCTCCCAGGTCGTCAAACCCATATGTTCCTTACCTGCATCAGCTCTTTCCACAATCAGTTCTGCGGTGGTGTGGCCGTGAACGGCAAAGTGAATTTATTCTGTACCTTTTTGTAGAACAATCTTGTTGTGGGCGCGTCACGGTTATAGTCAACAGCTGTGGCGTAAATGTCGGTCAGTTTCTGGTAGAATCTTCTCTCACTCAACCGAATCTCACGAATCTCTGCAAGCAGATGTTCAAAGTAGTCTTCTCCGATGAAGGTTCCATTTTCCATCCGCTTTTTATCCACAACATAGCCTCGAATTGTGAACTGTCGCAAAACACTTGTGCACCACTGACGAAACTGTGTGGCTCGGATAGAATTGACACGGTAGCCTACCGAAATAATCGCATCAAGATTGTAAAATTTCGTCATATACATTTTACCATCCGCCGCAGTTGCCGAGATTTTCTCGGTAACTGAACCTTCTTCAAGTTCACCAGATTTAAAGATATTCTTCAGGTGCAAGCCAATATTATCAGACGAGCAGTCAAATAGCATCGACATTGCTTTCTGAGTCGCCCATATACTTTCATTCTTATATAGCACCTGAATACCTTCCTCCTTCCCTTCCGCTATGAAGGTGAGAAATTCAGCCGTGCTGTTCCGCACTAAAACATTCTTCATCATCTATCTTTCTTTCAACAACTTAATCATATCTACACAAAAATAATGAATAGTCCCGGCAAATACAAGTCACTTGACCTCCAGGTTGCGCGGGACGGCAGCGGCGTTGGCGCGGTAATGCGGGGCGTAGAGGGATTCGATTTCGGGGACGGGGGCCTGGAAGGTGCCGGTCTGGGTCACAAAGAAGTCCTCGGTGACGGTGGTGTGGCCTTCGGGATAGGTGTCGAAATAGAAGACGGTACGGTCGGGCTTCACGTCACGATAACCACACGGAGAGACTCGGTACCAGCCGTCAACGGTCAGCGGGGTGAAAGACAGATTGTAGATTCCGGACAACAGGTCAACTGGAATCAGAGACGCCTCACGGGGTGCGGTCAGGCGTATGAAACTACGATTCTCGGAGTTCTGGACGGTATAGACGGCACGGATACGGTCTCCCCTACGGACGGTGTCGCCTTGGCCAACCTCCTTGTCTCCAATAAAATAACGCTTTTCAAGGGAGAAGCCGTTGCCGGAGGCCTTCACATCAGCAAGAGGCTTCAGCACACGCTGGGTCAGGGTCACGACACTGGTGTTCAGCAAGTCGGTGCTACCCTTTCCGACTGAACACAGGGCGTTCACAAAGGCAGGATCCGTGTCCCAGTTCTGGGTTTCTTTCTGTAATATCAACCATAAGCGGACTCCATCGGCGATCTCGGCGGCTTTCTGACCGGTGACTTGATCAGAATGTGAGGAAGCATATTCAGAAAGCACATCGGAGATGAGCGAGTGGGCATAGGCTTCGTTTTCCAGCAGTCCTCTGAACGGCATCACAGCGTTCGGGTAGTAGAAGCCGCCATCATCGTGCCTGATGGCATATTCAAGGATGGAGAGGATGTCTTCGTCCATTGATCTGCGGAGCGCGGCATCGACATTGAAACGCTCGCCCCAAGCGCGAGCCAAGGATATTCCTTCTTCGGAGCCGATCAGATTGCTGAGGGTACGGACACGTCTTGCCTTCGCACCTGGCTGACCATCAATGAAATCGAAGCGGTTGGAAGGTGAAAGGCAGATGCGGGCATATTTCCGGAAAGAGGAGAGACGGGAGCGGTACTCCTTGCGCTGCGACTTGTCCATCCGCACCTTGAAGCCGACCGACGGGAAGTTCGAGCGGACGAGCATATAAGTGTCGTTCGACAGGCCGCCGAACCAGCGCGGGAAGCCCAGGAACTGAGTGGAATCCAGATACTCGACAGAAGATGTCAGATCAGGAATATTCCCGCCAAGACTTCTCACCAAAGCCATCCGATCCAGCACCGTGGCGGTGACTGACTGTGAGGAACGCATACCTTCGAACCAGCCGAAACCGCCGTCGGAGTTCCTGCACGCAAGGATTCTGCCCAGCAGCGAAGTGTCGCGCTCCGACTTGAATGATTTGAAGCAATATGCCTCTGTAAGTGACAGTACATCATTGGATGACGGCTCGGACTTCTGTGTCGCGGCCTCTTCGATCATCTTGCCGATCGAGATCTCTTCGCAGACGGCACCAGCGGAGGATACGTTCACGAAACGGCTTCTGAGCGATTCCAGCAACTTATCCTTGTCAGTTCCTGGCAAGGCTATGGCCGAATGGGACTCGGTGATGACCTGACTCGCATCGTGAACCGGAACACCGAACTGGACAGCGTCACTGAATGATTTTGAGGCGAATATGACCTTGAAAGTCAGTGAGTCGATGTCGTGAGGCACATCAACCGGGAAAGACACGACCGATTGTTCACGACCGTTCACCGTCACTGGTACTTTCAGCGAATCAATGGCTTCGCCGTTCCTTGAATATTCAAGGATCTTCATCTCGCCCTCTATCACCGCGTCGGAATTGCCGACGGTGGTCGCCGTCAATGTCCATTCGTCTCCAGAGTAAAGATACCTCGGAGCGTTGACGGAGACTTTTACAGGCACGGTCACGGTGAAGTCCCTTGTCAATGTGCCGTTGCGCATCGCCTTGTCGTGAGCGAAGAACAAAACGTGATAGGTCGAGAGTTTGTCAGATGTCTTAAACGTAAATTTGACCTCGTTGTTTTCCGGATAGAGGAACGGCTCAAAGGCCAAAGATTCTGAGAATATCTTTCTGACAGCCACGGTTGTGAAATCATAATCAGCGGCGGCAGAAGCACTTGACTCAGATTTCTCATAATTGCGTCCCGAATCATTGGAACGGTTCTTACGACGCCGTGCCGATTTGGAGGCGACTCCGTAACCAATCACCATCACCTCATCAAGCAGTGACTCGTCTTCCTCAAGGACGATATTCATTCCCGAAGTTCCTCGCAATGTCACACTCCGGTAGCCTATGTAACTGATTGTTATCAGCGTCCCAGGACTTGCGTCAAGTGAGAAATACCCGTCAAGGTTAGCTGATGTGCCATAGGAGGTGCCGTCCACGATGACTGACGCTCCGATCAGCGGATCCCCGTTCGCATCCGTCACGATGCCGTTTATTCCGGAAGAAAATCCACTACCGATGTTACCTAAAGACTTGTTCGTGATATATCCGCAGGCTATATCCATCTGGACATCCGAAACGGCCTTAGGTTCAAGCCTTACCGGATTCCATAGCTCCTTTCGGACCGCATCAAGACTCTTGTCATAAATCGCCGCGAGGCCTTCGATGCCATCCGGGACGCGGACCTTGACGGTATATTCAGTGCCAGGATTGGTAACATCGGTGAAGGCGCTGAAATCCAGAGGCATATCAAGTTCGTCCGACAGTCTGTTGTAAGTATGCTCGTACTTAAAGAAGCGGCCATATTTAAAGAAGAGCAACTGGATTCTGACAGGGCCATCAGCTCCAGCTGGGTAGCGAAAACGCAATTCTCGCAGCGAACCGGCAGACGAGCCGTCCATCGTAACCATTCTGGATTCAAGGATATTCCCGCCGCTGTCAAGCATAGTCGCGACCGCCCATAATGGTGCCACAGAAGCTCCGAGCGTCATTATGATGTCCTCGCCAAGAGCGACTTCGGTCTTACCCGGCAACAGAAGACAGACAGCAGGAGCCACAAGCGACTTCGCCTCACGGCTCACCTTCACAAGGTTATATTCCTTTTCCGCCCTGACCACCTTGCCAAGACTGTCCGTTTTCTCTGAATATGCCCGGAGAACATAAAGTCCGTCAGCCGTTGTCGGCAAGTCAATCTCATCGCCGGAAGCGCATTTACCTGTCTGCAAGACTGTTCCGGAAATGTCCAAGAACTCATAGCGAATCTCAGACTTCACTTTTTTACTGAATCTGTCACGGACTTCCAGCACAAAAACTGCCTTGTCCCCGGTCACGATTCCCTGTGACACCTTGCCAGATTCGTTCAGATCAGCAAGCAACAGATTCCCGTCAATACCGTTAACCAGACGGACATTAAGCTTGATCACATTATAGACATTGACCGAAGTGTCAAACGCTCTGGTCTCCCCTGTCTCGTCCTTCACGGTCACATTGATTGAATATCGTCCTTGATCCTTCGCCTTGAATCTATAACCGAAACGTCCGTCCGATGAGGACTTTATCTCTTTTTCATCCACTGTCTTCCCGTCACACGACACCTTTAACGTCATCCGGGCGGAAGCGAGGCTATGCCCCGAGAGGCTCTCGACCTTTCCGGAGACGGTCACGGAATCTCCGGCGAAATAAGGTGATTCCTGCTCATCAAAAGTCAAATCGAACGTTGGCAGTACAAAATCCTCTACCCTGAACATTCTGGACGTAATCTCCTTGTCGCCATTGGCAACAGCAATCTTGAACAGCCCGTTGCGCCGCCCTTTCGGAATGACGAACTCTCCGGCGAAGGACCCGAAATCGTTGGTGCGGAACGACTTCTCCTCGATCATATTCATCTGAGAATCGTATAATGCGGCCTTGAATGCCTTTTCTTTTCCGATGACTTCCAATTGCTTATGAATATCTCCACGGAACATCACGGCTTTGAACCGGACTGTGTCGCCGGGCTTGTAGGCTCCACGGTCGCTGAATATTCGGCCGTAGGTTTCTGTTTCAGAATGATTCCCTACGGTCGCTTCGACAGGCTCAGCGACCAAAGCCCTACTGGTCACTGAGCTTGTCGAAGTGACCGGACGGTCAAGATACGACGCCTTGACAATGACAACCTCCTTGCTGAGCCGAACAGCTTTCCCATCTGTCACCGAGCAGACAATCTTGCACTCAAGCCCAGACTTCTTAGTCACCAGTTCCTGCATCTCGGAAGGCAATAACGTGAATCCATCAATGCTCAGATGCGCCGAGAGCACCCGCTCCCCTCTCGTCATCTTGACATCAACCTCCTTGAAAGGCTCTCCGGTGATGTAATCAGCAGGGAAAACCGCGAATCCGTCACCCTGCTTCCAGACAGCCACGGACACTGTCTTGTGAACGTACGAGATCTCGGCCTCTTTCCCGGAGCCGGAAACCTTGATCCAATAGTTTCCATCCTCCAGCTCCGGCAGAGCCACCTTCACAGTGTCCCAGACGTAAAAACTCCGGACCGGATTGTCGAGCCTTTTACGGAACACACCCTTACCTTGGCTCTCAACCGACAGATTGGTCGACTTGATATTCCGGAACCGGACCAGCACGGTGTCTTCACGGACCAATACGGAAACATCCTTATCCTCCAGCCTATCAATCAATGACGAAATCACACCTCCACATTCCTCAGCGATTATCTTATTCACATCATTAGAGGAAACAAAGAGAAGATCCGAACTTACATATTTTGGAATATACGACTCCCGCTCTTTCTCGAAAGCCTGACATTTGGAGTCAAGCTCGGCAAACTGCCGCGATGCTCCGCACTCCTTGACCAACCTGTCATATTCCCTTTTAAGCAGCACCTTCCTCGGCAGCAACGCCACTACGCTTCCGCTCCAGTCCGTGGCGAGGCGTTCCAGTTCCTTGTCTCCATCCTTGCGAAGCGCCTCACTATAGGCAAGCAACGCAGATTGAGGAAAGTTCCCGGCGACCGCATCCTTCAAGAGCTCCAAAGCCTTGTCGTGCGCGGAAGCGTCTGACAGACAGTGCCAAAGAATATATTCATAGTCATTAGGGATGAATTTGTGGTCGCAGACATAGCCTTCGCCCCAGTAGCCAAGCCTCCAAAAATCATCGTTTTTTCCTTTTTTCAAGACCTCGGCATTATCCTCCGCGAACCGCAGCGCGTCAAATTCCTGCCGTCCCAAATCACCCGAATTAATTAATGAATATGCCATTATGGGTTTTCCGGCCTTGATGAACTCTTCCGTCAATACGTTTCTCAAAGAGTCCCGCAGCTTCCAGTTCCTCCGCGCCTGTGTCGTGCCGATAGTTACCACAGCATCGTAGTAATCCTTGTCCAGCCGGTTCTTCTGCGCCTGTTCTTTGATGAACGTCAGCAGAGCGATCTCTTTCTCGGGCCTGTCACGCCTGGAAAGCCGCTCGTACCGCCTCCACTCCCTCTTGAGATAATGTCCGTTAATATCCGGATATTCAGCAACTCTGGCCTCCCGCCCGTGCATAACCGGGCACAAAGCCAACATTATCATCGACAAAACCAGAATCTTTCTCACAACCGTCTGTTTTAGTGACGGCAATATACGCAATTTATCCGGAACCGCAGCCTTTTATGATGATGAATATGTCGCCTTACTTCTCCTCCATAAAGAGCTCACTTTTGAGGTACTTGACGCTTTGGGTGGCGAAATTGTAGCCTCGTGAACCAGGCTTGGCGACTTTCAAGTACTTCTCGTACCATTCGAGGGCGGATTTGTAGTCTTTTTTCTGCTCATAGCAATAGGCGATGTTGGTAAGGGCGGAGATGAATTTCGGATTGTAACCGTATGCCTTCTGATAATGAGCGATAGCCTCGTCCCAATGGAAAAGTTTCGCTTCTCCGAGACCATATTGCTGATAAAGCCTGAACATAATCAGCGGATCCGGCTGAAGCATGTTCATCGCCTTGTCAAGCCACGGTTTGACCTCCTTCTCAAAAGGACGGTTGCTGTCGGCATAGACCGCGGCTATTGAATATGCCAGATTAACATCGCTTGAATCAATCTGCCAAGCCGCAAGCAGTTCTTCCTGCGCACGATACATGACCTCCGTGTGCCAATAGCATTGTCCGAGATAATAGTGGACCGGATAGGAATCGTTACCAAGTTTCTCCTGACGCTCAAAGACATCGATCGCAGGGGCATATTCATTCTTGGAATAGTGTGCCAGACCTTTGATCGGAGCCACTGTCATATTATCAGGGTCCAAGGTGAGATATTCATCAGTCAGCCGGATCGCGCCGTCATAGTCCCGGCGAGAGAGGAGAATCCGCGCGGCTTTACTCACTACGCTTTCATTCAATGGTTTAAGAGACAGCGTGAGCCGATAGTATGTCAGTGCGGAGTCCAGCATATCCGCCTGATTGAACGAGTCCCCCACCAACGCGGCGATTGCCGGTATCGTGTCAAGTTGCAGCACCGCCTTCCCGGCCTCAGCGCTCTGGGCGAAAGCCTTCATCCTGTAGAAAGTCTGCATCTGCTTGACTTTGTACAGGATGTTCCGCGGGAACTTGGAGGTCAGCAGGAAATATGTCCCTGCGGCGGACTCGTAGTCCCCGTTCTGGAAATGACAGTCCGCCAGCTCGGACAGAATCTCCTCATCGAAACGGTCCGGAGTGACGAAAGCGGACAATCTCTCGATCGCCTCGTCAATTTTGAATATACTCTTGAGGTACCGGGCCTCACTCAAGGCCGCGTTCCGGTCTGACTGTGGATCGGCCACTTGCGCCGCCACAATCTGTGGCGACGCAAGCAAGCTGATCGTAATCAATAATTTGTAGCTTAATCTCATTATTTGAGTCGGAATATGATAGGGAATGTGTAGGTGACATCGACCGCCTTGCCCTGCATCTTACCTGGTTCCCATACAGGAGAAGATTTGACAATCCTCAACGCTTCCTCATCCAAGGATTTGAAGGTTCCTCTCAAGACTTTGACGTTTTCCATTTTTCCTGTCTTTGTGATAGTGAACTGAACAACGACGCGACCTTGTTTCTTAGCTTTCTGAGCATCCTCCGGGTAGATCAAATGCTCATTGACCCATTTGGCGAAATTGTTCGCGTCACCGCCTTGGAACACCGGTTTGGTCTCCACCATTTGGAATGGGACAGGTTCATCATCATCGGTGGTAACATCTGTGTTAATATCGTTGCGACTTTCCCCGGTGACAGTAACCGAGACGTTCTCTGGCGCTGTTTCCGAGATCATTGTCTCATCGGACAACGATCCGGTTGAATCCGGTTTTGTGAAACTGCTGAAGCACAATGTGCAAACAAGAAGTGGTATGCAGACGACATACGCAAGCCTGAACCATCCATTAGTTTTTTCTGACATCATCATAGCGATTCGATTTGAAAGTTTTGTGTGGTTGAAACCGTTCGCAAGCCGGAAACGATGCTCACCGACAGCCTTCCTGACCAGAAGCAGCTGATAGTCAGCGGCGTTCACTCCTTGATTGATCACAGATTCATCGGCTTCATAT